>JGI24698J34947_10000380_pt1 | contig 19977 bp, 16 predicted proteins | sample TergutMp193P3_FD_34947 | JGI IMG/M metagenome (IMG submission 34947) | reverse complement strand
CAACCGTTAATATCGGCAATATGCTTACAGATGTAATAAGTTTGTTGACCGGCTTATCGTACGATACTGTAAAGGCGCGGCGCACAACGCGGTCAGGCATGGGTAAACGCCATAATGTCGTCGCCTGTGTAGGTCATAACGGCATTTGGTTCCGGCCTTTCGGCGTCGTCGGGGTATCGAACGTCGATGTTTGGGCCAATCTCAATAACCATCCCGTCATGGGCAGGCGTATGGATCATAAATTCGCCCGGCTCAAAGTGTTTCAAGGCGTTCTGGGCAGCCTCTTTCATCGTGTCGTAAACACCCCACAACGATTCACCCACAATAACAAGCTGTTTGTCGAAGTATTTCTCTTGAAATTCAGCCTGGTGAGCCGTATAAAAAGTGTTTTCACGTTCAAACATGTATCCCTGCCTTCCCTGTCATTAAATATAGGCCGCCTTGACGGATTTGTCAACTTAAGAGAAGAGAGGAATGAGGGGTGGGGACGCAAAAGTGACTGCCGCCCCTTCTTTCATTCTTCACTTTTCATTACTCACCTTGCCAATTACGCGCAAGAATGCTACAGTAATGGTATGAGCACGGTAAGAACACAGATTACGTTAAAAAACGCCGTTGATGCAGGACTGGCGCGGCGGGGGCTTATGACGGACGCGCAGGTTCGCACGCTGACGGTAGAAGCCCTGGCCGACACCGGCGCATGGACATTGGTTATTGATGAGAACACTTGCCAACAGTTAGGCTTGCAGTTAAAAGGCCCGGAACCCGGCGTTTTGGCGGACGGCTCAACCGTTGTATATCAAATAACAGACGGGGTGGAAGTTCATTGGCAAGACAGGCAAACCGTTTGCCCCGCGCTTGTCGTACCCGGCGCCGATGAAATTCTTTTTGGCGCCTTGCCAATGGAAGGCATGGATTTAATAGTCCACCCCCGAAAGGAAGAAGTTGTCGGCGCTCACGGCGATACCGCCCTATATAAACTTAAGTAGCGCCTGTCACCCTGATTTGTCATGTTCCCGCCATGCGTAAACAACACCGCGCGTTTAGACAAGCTGAGGGGTGTGAGGCACTGTATTTTGAACATACGGCTTTTCAAGGAAAAAGATAATAGCGGCGCGGGACGTCTCTGTCACTCGCGCTTTACCCGTTATAGAGACTTGCTTCTGCACCTAACTACGGGGGCGCATCTTCTCTATTGCCTATACTGAGAAAACATTTTCTGCGAAAGAATCTTATCCGCTATGCTCCTGCCGTCCAAACCATTTAAAGCCAGGAGTTCTTCCCTTGTTCCAAGGGAGCGTTCCTCTTCCAGAAAGCCGCTGTCCACTGCCAGTACTGTAACGGCGGAGGTGTTTAACCTTCCGGCAAGGGCCGCCGCGTATTCGCCGAAGCCTCCCCTATACATTCCCTCTTCAACAATGGCTGTGAGTTTATATTCGTTAAATATAGAGGCAAGGTAACTTTCGTCAATAGGCTTTAAGAAGCGCAGGTTGTAAAGATCGGCCTGTATTCCCGCACCGCCCAGGATTGCGGCGGCTTCTGACGCTTCCCTGTAAAGGCTGCCTGTAAACGCGATACATACCTGCCCGCCGCCTTTGGAAAGCCGGATTCCGCGCCCTGTTTCAACGGGCAGGGAGAAGGCGTCAACTTCCTCGGGGCAATACGCCTTAGGATAGCGGATTATAACGGGACCGGAGGTTTGTTGTTCAAGCGCCCAATCCAGCATCAGGCGCAGTTCATTTCCTCCCGCCGGACAGAGGATTGTCAGGTTCGGCACGCCTCGGAAGAGGGCGATGTCGAATAACCCCTGATGGGTTTCGCCGTCTTCGCCGACAAAACCAGCCCTGTCAAGCGCGAATACTACAGGCAGTTTTTGAAGAGCCGCGTCGTGGATAACCTGATCGACCGCGCGCTGTATAAAGGTTGAATATACCGCGACTACAGGGCGCAGTCCCCTGGCGGCAAGCCCCGAAGCGAAAGTAGCCGCGTGTTCCTCGGCTATACCCACGTCGAAGAAGCGGTCCGGGAAAGCCTTCCTGAAAGCGGAAAGCCCGGTTCCCTTTTGCATGGCGGCGGTAAGGGCGGCGACGCGGCTGTCGCGTTTCGCCGCTTCAAGTATCGCGTTTGAGAAACACTCGGTAAAGGTTTGCCTTCTGCCTGCGTCCCCCCGCGCGATGCCGCCGTCCACGGAAAAAGAGCCGACTCCGTGGTAGCTGTCAGGTTCGTCCTCGGCGAAACCGTAACCCTTGCCCTTGCGGGTAATTACGTGTATAACAACCGGGCGGTTCAAACGCCGCACATCTTCAAAAACGCTTGTCAGAGCCGCGATGCTGTGACCTGCAATCGGCCCCACGTATTCAAAGCCGAGGTCAACGAAAAAGTTGTCGGTATAGAACACCGCTTTGACGGCGCGTTTCAATCTAAGCACAATGCTGAAAAAAGCCTCTCCTATAAAGGGGATCTTTTTTGCCATCGCGTCAAAGTGTCGGCGGAACGTTTGGTACTTTTCCTTCATGGAAAGGCGGCTTAAATACTTGGAAAGCCCGCCCACGTTCGCGCTGATAGACATCTTGTTGTCGTTAAGAATCACAATCAATGGAAGGGCCAGATGTCCCGCGTGGGAGAGCGCCTCATACGCAAGCCCGCCAGTAAGGGCGCCATCCCCTATTACTGCAATCGCGTGAGCCTTGCCGCCCAGTATACGTTCCGCCGCAAGGAGCCCCAGCGCGGCGGAAATTGAAGTGGAGGCGTGTCCCGTATTAAAGGCGTCGTGAACGCTTTCGCTTCGTTTTGGAAAGCCGGCTATCCCCCCGTATCTACGCAGGGACAAGAATGATTCAAAACGCCCCGTCAGTAGTTTATGCGCGTAACACTGATGCCCAACATCCCAGACTATCTTATCCTCAGGAGAATTAAAAACCCTGTGCAGGGCGATGCTGAGTTCCACCACTCCAAGGTTGGAAGCAAGGTGCCCGCCGTTATTCGCAACAGTAGCGACAATCTTCTCCCTTATCTCGTCCGCAAGCCGGTTTAGCTCGCGCAATTCCAGTTTTTTCAGGTCGGCGGGGGAGTTTATTTTGGGAAGCAGGAGATCAGGCTGTTTCATCAAAAAGAGCCTGATGATTCGGTTTTATTCGCCCTGTTTCTTAAAACGCTGAAATCCTCAAGGTACTTTCGCCTTGAATCTACAAGATGACCCAATTCTGTAAACATGTACTGGCTGACCTCCGCCGCAATCGGAAGGAGGTACCGTTCGGTTTCATTAATATAGCGGTTTACAAACTCAAGGTTGTTCACAAAGCCCAAAGAGATCATGTTGGAGATACGATCCGCTACTTTCAGGATTTTCGCGTTATGCGAACCTGTTTCCCTGATACGCATGAGAAACTCAGACTTGGTCTCCCCGTGGCGGCGGGTGACTTCCTGCACCAGATCGTAAACGGCGTGGCTCTCAAAATCAACCGACAGCAGGGTGTTGTGATTGAAGTCGGGAATGTCCTCCAGCAAATCGTGGACAATCGACGCTTTCAGCAGTACTGAATCGATGTAGCCGTAATCGATTAGAATTGTCATTGTGTCAATCTGATGGCGGAACATATTTCCGCCGCCTTCACGCGATTTGCCGATAAGGTTTGTTGCAATCTGCATATACGGGGCAAGATGCATCCCCTTCATTTGCTGCATTTGTTCGGTAGTCATCTACAGATCCCTTAAATAGTTCGCGAACTTTTCGGTACGCTTCTGCGTCTCTTCAAGTTTGACTCTTTGTTCCGCTACAAGATCCGCCGGAGCGTTCCTGATGAACTGTTCATTCGCAAGTTTAGCGCGTAAGGCGTCTACATACTTACGATCCCTTTCCAGGTCATTCGTGAATTTTTTCTTTAACGCCTGAGTATCCACCGCTTCCGCTACAAACACAAACACTTCAAATCCGGCGCCCGCCATGCCGATAGAGCCGGACGGACGCTCGCCGCCCGAGGCAGCTTCAATTTGTAAATCGCCAATTCCCGCAAGGAGCATAATCAGTTCCCTGTTTTCCCGGAAAGGCTTTTCCTGCCCGGTACCGGCGCGAACAAGGGCGCGCAGTTTCTTTTCCGGCGTTACGCCACATTCGCTTCGCAGGGTACGCGCCATGCCAACCAGCGACTGTACAGAGGCAAAGTTCTTCTCCTGCGCCGGATCGCAACATTTCTCGTCATATTCGGGATAGCGGCTTTTTATCAACATTCCCTGTATATTGGGCAGTTTCTGGTAGATTTCCTCCGTCACAAACGGTAACAGCGGATGAAGCAGTTTAAGCGATTCGGCAAGCACGTCAAGCAGTACTGTCGCGGCGCGGTCCTTTTCAGCGTCGTCCCCGCCCTTGGTCGAAAGTTTTGTCGCTTCAACGTACCAGTCGCAGAAGTCGTTCCAGAAATACTCATAAGAGGCCTGAGCCGCGTCATTGTAACGGTAGGAAAGAAACGCCTCCCGCATGGATTTTGCCGCGCTGTTAAGGCGCGAGTAAATCCACTTATCCACGGCAAGCAGATTGGGGTTTTCAACTAACTTTCGCCCCTCAAGGTTCATCAGAATATAGCGGCTGGCGTTCCACACCTTGTTGGCGAACTTCGATCCCATCTTAAACGAATCCTTATCTACCAGCACGTCCTGTCCCTGAGCGCACATAAAGGCAAGGGTAAACTTCATCGCGTCCGCGCCGAACTCGTCAACAAGTTCAAGCGGGTCAAGGCCGTTGCCGAGGGACTTGCTCATCTTGCGCCCCTGTTTGTCGCGCACAAGCCCGTGAATGTAAATGTCGCGGAACGGAGCCTTGCCTGTAAACTCCAAGCCCGCCATGATCATTCTGGATACCCAGAAGAAGATGATGTCATAAGCGGTGATAAGAGAAGTAGTGGGGTAATAAAGTTCCAAATCGGGAGTTGAGTCGCCAACCTTCTGCCAGCCCAAAGTGCTGAAGGGCCACAGCCAGCTTGAAAACCAGGTGTCAAGCACGTCCGGGTCCTGCCGGATGTCAGCGCTCCCGCAGGAGGGGCATTTCGTTAAATCGTTACGCGAAACCGTAAGTTTGCCGCATCCGGCGCATGTCCACGCGGGGATTCTGTGCCCCCACCAGAGCTGGCGGCTGACGCACCAGTCTCTTATGTTTTCCATCCAGTGCTTGTAGGTATTTTCCCATTTTTTTGGGTAGAAGATTATCTCGCCCTTCTGCCAGCAGGCAAGCGCTTTTTCAGCTAACGGCTTCATCCTTACAAACCACTGTTCGGAGAGAAACGGCTCAATTACCGTGTTACAGCGGTAACAGTGTCCCACTGAGTGATTGATAGGTTCTTCCTTCACAAACCAGCCGCCCGATTTCAGATCCTCAACCACAACCTGACGCGCCTTCGCTACGGAAAGCCCCCGGTACTTTTCTGGAACTTTATCGTTTAATGTCCCATCTGGATTGAGAATGTTGATGACGGGCAGATTGTGCCTCTTCGCCAGTTCCCAGTCGTTGGGATCGTGGGCTGGCGTAACCTTTAACGCTCCTGTCCCGAAGGCGCGTTCAACATAAGCGTCAAAGATAAGCGGTATGCCGCGCTCCGTCAGGGGAAGGCGCAAAGTCTTTCCTTTAAGAGAGGAATAACGCTCATCTTCCGGGTGGACGGCGACGGCAGTGTCACCTAACAATGTTTCGGGACGGGTTGTGGCAATCTCAATGTATTTGTCTTTTTCGTCAGTGAAAAAATAGCGAATATGGTACATCTTGCCGGAAGAATCTTCATGTTCAACTTCGTCGTCGGAGATTGCAGTGCCGCAGGCTGTACACCAGTTTACAAGGTAGTTTCCCTTGTAAATAAGATCGCGCTCATAGAGAGTAACAAAAACTTCTCGCACCGCGTGCGACAGCCCTTCATCCATTGTAAAACGCTCGCGCTTCCAGTCAACGCTCGCGCCTATTTTTTCAAGCTGTTTCGTAATGACGGCGTGATGCTCGTTTTTTACCTTCCATGTTTCCTCAAGGAACTTCTCACGTCCAAGATCGCGGCGGCTCTTCCCTTGAGCCTTCAGCTTGCGCTCAACCACGTTCTGGGTGGCAATCCCGGCGTGATCCGTTCCCGGAACCCACAGGGTCGGCACTCCCCGCATCCTGTGGAAACGGACCATAATATCCTGCAAGCTGTTGTTAAGCCCGTGTCCCAGGTGCAGAACTCCTGTAACATTGGGCGGGGGAATCACCACGACAAATGGCGGCTCGTTTGAATCCTTCGCCTCTACCGGGGCAAAAGCGCCTGATTCCTTCCACATTGAATAGATACGGTCCTCAAAGGTTTTAGGGTCGTAAGATTTGGCAAGTTCGATAGACTTCATGCAGTATCAATATACTTTTTTAGTAAAAACAATTCAACACTTGCGGAACATTGAGTTTCCTGCTATTTTGTATTATATGGAAACAAGATATTTAGTTCCAAACGACTACATGGCGGATCCGGCTGTCCATGTTTTTAACGGCAGGTTGTATATCTATCCTTCCCACGACTGGGAAAGCGGCAAAGTGGAAGTCCAAGGCGACGGCGGTCATTTTGACATGAAGGATTACCATGTTTTTTCAATGGACGACGTGGAGAACGGCAAGGTAACCGACCACGGCGTAGTTTTGGATGTCAAGGATATTCCCTGGGCAGGCCGCCAGCTTTGGGACTGCGATGTCGCGCACAAGGACGGCAAATACTACATGTATTTCCCGCTCAAGGATAAAAACGACATTTTCCGTATCGGCGTCGCCATCGCTGGCAAACCGGAAGGACCCTTTGTTCCTCAGGGCGACCCTATCCGCGGAAGCTACAGCATAGACCCGTGCGTCTTTGAGGAAAACGGCAGATACTATATGTACTTCGGCGGTATCTGGGGCGGGCAGCTTCAACGTTACCGCGACAACAAGGCGCTTGAAAGCGCGGTTTTCCCGCCTGACAACGAGCCTAATATTCCTGCGCGTGTGGTAAAATTGAGCGAGGATATGCTTCAGTTTGCGGAAGAACCGCGGTCTGTAATCATCATTGACAGGGACGGTAAGCCCCTTACCAACGGCGACAACAAACGCCGTTTTTTTGAGGCATCATGGATGCACAAGTACAACGGCAAGTATTACTTTTCCTATTCCACAGGTGACACTCACCTCTTATGTTACGCTACGGGGGACAATCCCTATGGGCCCTTTACCTATCAGGGGGTGATTCTTACGCCGGTTGTCGGCTGGACGACTCATCACTCAATCGTGGAGTATAAGGGGAAGTGGTATCTGTTCCACCATGACAGCGTACCTTCCGGCGGGAAAACTCATCTGCGCAGTTTGAAAGTAACGGAGTTGACTTATAGTGCCGATGGTACAATTCAAACTATTGAAGGCGGGGGGAAGTAATAATGCCGTCGCAGTTGGATAAGGAAAAAGCGCGAAAAAAACTGGCGGTTATTCTTGAGAAGATACACAATGATACAGATCTTGTTCTGTTGAGTGAATACCGCAAACTCTATAAAAAGGAAATTTCTCTTTTCAGCCGGTCATGGGCTGCCGCCTGGCTTTTTATGTACTATGACCGGCAGGAGGGCGGGAAAAGCCAAACCAGGGAAGAAAGAACCGCGCCCTCAATTGGGGAAGCGGAAAACCTGCCGGAAGAAGAATCAAGACGGCTTTTCGTCAGCATCGGAAAAAACCGCCGGCTGTTCCCAAGAGAAATTATAACCCTTATCAGTTCAAAAACTTCGGCTACCAGGGAGGACATTGGCTCCATCCGTATTCTTGACAATTATTCATTTATCCAGGTCAGGGATACCAAGGCTGATGAAATTATACAAGCCTTGCACGGACTCAGGTTCCGCGGCAGGACGCTGAACGTAAATTACGCAAAACCCAAAAGCGGCACAGATGCCCCCTCTGATGAATGAGAAAAGGCATCTGCCTGTTCATACAAGCAGGAACAGGATCGTATAAATAAAAATTATGTTTATTCCTATGCCTGACAGCAGTACTGCCCACGCGAAAATTTCCATAGTGTAGGCCTTCTTCGCGTAATGGCTGGCAAGGCGTACTGGGGAATCGGGCAGTATTCCAAAACTGATAAAAGGGTCTTTGGATTTTTCCGGTAACGGCGAGGTTTCATTTAAAACGCCGAAAAAATACATATCTGTTTTTTTTCTTTCCTTTGACAATTCCGGTATTAAAAACGGGATTGAATTCTCAGCCGTTTCAGGAATGGGAGAGTTGAGTTTTACATACCCGTATTTTTCCCCGGTGCTGAGGATACTGCTTTCCTGCTCTGGCGGCAGGAAGCGCAGCGGAAGACGCACGAGATCCCAAAGCGCCCTGTACCTTCTCGCTTGCCAGGTCATGCGGCGGTACAGGACTGTAAGCAAGAGCCCGGGCGGAAAAACCGGAAGGACAGGCAAAAAAATCGCTATCAGCGCGGTTATTACTGTCAGGCGGAACGCGGGACGGTTGAGAAACGACGCGGCTATGTAAACAAGCGCCAGAGCGCCTAATACAAAGGAGACCGGAGTGATGTTGTTCCAATATTCATTACGGGTTCTGGAGGCGCGGATAATCGCGGAGGTCAGAGAAGCGTCGGGACAGTTGTAGAAAATAACCATCAGCGGTTTTTCCTTTGTTGAAACAAAGATCAATCTGTTATCCTGCGTTTTTAAAAGACCGCCAATAAAAACTTTCGCGCCTTCGGTTAATGTGGAAACACGGTTCCAGCGAATCTGCTCGGGCGCTTCAGGAGATCCTTCCTCTTCCTGTATGGGTAAAAGCCAGCATGGGGTTTTCTCCAATGATACAGGCATGGTGAGATTTTCCCCCCTGACCCAGAGCGTCTTACCGTCTGTTATCGATTCAATTTCCCCCGTAAAACGAAAGATCCTTTCCTGCTCCTTCATTTGCCGGTATTGACGGTAATCCAGAAGAGGCTCAAGCCTCAGTTCATTAAAACGTTTTCTGAACCGGCTCCATTTGTACCTGCTGTAAAAACCGCCGGCAATGGGAATAAGCCCGTACCAAACCGCCACTATGAGAAAAATGACTAGAAAATTAGAAACTTCCGTGTTACTATCCCTTATGTCCAAAAAAATCACACAGCTAATAGTCGGCGCAATCGCGACAAATTGCTGGATATACCAACTGAACGAAACAGACGCCGCGATCATCGACCCAGGCGATGAAGCGCAGAAGATCATTTCCGCCCTGGAAAAAATCTCCCTCGTTCCCAGGTACATTCTACTCACTCACGGTCATTTTGACCATATCGCCGCCGTCCCCGAATTGGCGGCGGCTTTTAGCAAGCACAATCCGCAAATAGCCATCCACCGCCTTGACGCGGAATACCTTGGCGCACAGGCTTACAGTTCCCACAGCGTAAGCATCAAGGCGGCTATGGGAGACACTTCGTTTGTAGACGCCCTCTGGAACGACATGCCGCCTCCAGGCCGCCTCCTTGAAGAAGGCGATGTTATAGGCCCGTTTACAGTCCTGCACCTTCCCGGCCACACACGGGGCAGCATCGCGTTTTGGGATAAAGAAGAGGGCGTTCTTTTTACCGGGGACACTCTTTTCGCCAATGACTATGGCCGTACCGACCTGCCCGGCGGCGATGAAAACGCCATTTTCGCAAGCCTGCGCCGCCTCCTTGCCATGGACGGAAACATCAAAGTTTACCCGGGGCATGGAAACACAACTACAATAGGCGGAGAAGCGGAACTGCTGGGTTAGGAAGTTTTACCGCTGTCCTAACGGACAACCTGGAGTTTCACGGAAAGAACTATATGGTTGTTTAGGCTGACGATCGTGTTTTTTTTGGAGAAGCTATACGCCGGTTCTGCCGGCTACTTGCCAAAAAAGACTATTTATGATAAAAAAAACGTAATAGGGCAAGCCTATAGTTTATCTTTTCTAATGAGGAATAGTGTGGCTGTTACAAAGGAAATAACGCGTCTTGAAAAATCAAATGTAAAATTGAATGTTATCGTCCCAAAAGACGATGTCCGCGCAAAATACGATAATGTGCTCAAAGATTATACAAAAAGTCTGCAATTACCCGGTTTCAGGAAGGGGAAAGTCCCCAGGGAAGTGCTGGAACGGAAATTCGCGGACGCGCTCAAAAACGAAGTTGTGGGTCGTGTCATTGAAGATTCATTGCAGGACATTTTTAGGGATGAAAGCCTAAGCCGCTATGAAAGGCCGATTGCCTACTCCACCCCGGAACTTCAGGACGAGCCGGAACTCGATTTTGAAAAGGATTTTCAGTTTTCCGTGGTCTACGATGTGCTTCCTGAAGTGAAAATCGGTCAATGGAAGGGGCTTTCTGTTGAATATCAGTACGCGGAGATAGAAAACGAGGATATTAACAGGGAACTCGAGGAAATTCGGGAGAGAAACGCCATTGTTATGGACCGCGACGACGCTGCCTGTGCGCAAAATGGCGATGTGGCGGCTATTGATTACCAAATATTCGATGAAAAAGGCGAAGCGGTGCCGGATTTACAGCGAAAGGACTTTGTTTTTACCATTGGCACAAACAGTGTCTATCAATTTGACGACGACATAATTGGGATGAAGAAGGGCGGGACGAAAGAATTTGAAAAAAAGTTTTCAGACGATCTTTTCGATCTCTCTTTGGCGGGTCAAACCAGGAAAGTACAGATTACCCTCAACAGTCTCAAGGAGAAAAAGCTCCCCGATTTGGACGATGAACTGGCTCAGGATGTCGATGAAAAATACAATACCCTGGACGATCTGAAGAACAGCATCAGGGAGCGGCTGGCAAAAAATCTGGAAGGGCGGCTGCAGGATAAGAAAATCAACGAACTTCTGAAAAAAATAATGGAAAATACACCCGTTACCATACCTGAATCGCTTATTCAGGCGGAAATAGAAAGCCGCTGGGGCAGGCTTGCGCGTTTTTATCAAACAGATGTTGAAATGATTAAGAAACTGATGAACGCCGGCGGAGAGAACAGCGAAGATAAATGGCGCGTTCCGGCGGAAGAGGCGCTTCATTCCCGCATGATTATCGAAACTTTAATTGAGGAACAGAAAATTGAAGTTTCCGATGAGGATGTGGAAAAGGAACTGGAGCGGATTGCCGGCGAAAGCGGAAAGGATATCAACGAAGTTAAAAAGAACTACAGCGTACAGGATGTTTTTTATTTGAAAGAGGATATCAAGGAGCGGCGGATTTACGACATGCTGCTTGCCGAAAATACTTTTAACCCGGGGAAAAAGGAGAATTATCTGGATTTCCTGTCGGATAATGGTTAGATTATATATTTATGGATGAGAAAATGAGTAACCTGGTTCCTATCGTAGTCGAACAATCTGGAATGGGGGAACGTTCCTACGATATTTATTCCCGCCTCCTGAAAGACCGTATCGTTTTTTTGGACGGAGAAATTAACGATCTTAACGCCGATCTTGTTGTAGCCCAGCTTCTGTTTTTGGACGGTCAGGACACCGAAAAAGACATCAACCTCTACATCAATTCCCCCGGCGGCTCCGTTACCGCGGGGTTCGCTATTTACGACACCATTCAACACGTAAAATCCGATGTGCAAACCATCTGCCTTGGGCAGGCCGCAAGCATGGCGGCGCTCATTTTAACGGCGGGAACCGCCGGTAAACGCATGGTACTCCCCTCTTCTCGGGTACTTATTCATCAGCCCTGGGGCGGAGCGCAGGGGCAGGCGCGTGATATCGGCATTCAGTCCCGGGAAATTATCCGTCTGAAAAAAATGACGATAAAATATTTCGCCCAACATACCGGTAAAACCATAGAACAGATCTCATCCGATATGGAAAGGGATCTGTACATGTCGGCACAGGACGCTGTCCAGTACGGCGTCGCCGATTCCATATTAAAGAGGGAAAAAAATGGCGCGGCTTCGTAACGGTCCTGAGATTTATGAGAGGGTTTGTTCTTTCTGCGGGAAGAGCGCGGACATGGCGCGCCGCCTTATCGCGGGTCCCAACGATGTCTTTATCTGCGATGAATGTATAGATGTCTGCAGAAAGATTCTCTGCGAAGAAGAGCAGGAACTTTCCACCCACTTTACAGGGGACATTCCCACGCCGAGGGAAATTAAAAACTTTCTTGATCTTTTTGTCATCGGTCAGGAGAACGCGAAAAAAGCGCTGTCGGTGGCTGTGTACAACCACTACAAACGTATCGCAAATCCGCCAGTTGAGAGTGAAGAAGTTGAAATAGAAAAATCAAACGTTCTTTTAATCGGACCGACGGGGACCGGAAAAACCCTGCTCGCGAAGATCCTCGCGAAAAAACTAAAAGTACCGTTCGCAATTGTGGACGCGACCACCCTTACGGAAGCCGGTTATGTAGGCGAAGACGTTGAAAATATTTTGCTCAAACTTATTCAAAACGCGGGCGGCAATATCGCCGCGGCGGAAAGGGGCATTGTCTATATTGACGAGATCGACAAGATAGCGCGCAAGGGTGAAAATGTTTCGATCACCCGCGATGTTTCAGGCGAGGGAGTTCAGCAGGCGTTACTCAAAATTATAGAGGGAACAATCGCCTCTGTCCCGCCGCAGGGAGGAAGGAAACATCCCAATCAGGAGATGATCCGCATAGATACAACGAACATTCTTTTTATATGCGGCGGCGCTTTTGTGGGACTGGATAAATTTATCGCGCGCAGGGTTGTGCAGCACCCGCTTGGTTTCGGCGCGGATACTTCAGGCGGTGAAAAGACTCTTAAAGAGCTTTACGATTCCATGCACCCTGACGATCTGATCCAGTTCGGCATGATCCCTGAGTTTATAGGAAGGCTCCCGATAACTGTCGGTCTTGAAGAACTCAAGCGGGAAGATTTAAGGCGCATTATCACCGAACCGCGTAACGCGATTGTACGCCAGTATCAGGCTTCCCTTGCCTATGACGATGTAAAGCTGGAGTTTACGGAAAGGGCAATAGACGCGATAGCGGATATGGCCATCAAACAAAAAACAGGAGCGCGTGGGTTACGTGCAATCGTTGAAAGGCTGATGACGGACATCATGTTTGACATTCCTTCCATGAAGGGCAACAAACATGTGATTATCACCCAGGATACAGTGGAAAAATCCGAACCGCCGCAGATAATCTACCTGCAAAAAAGCGCGTAACGCTCTCTCCGGGGTTCTCCTCATGAAAAAAGGCAAGGAAAAAAAGAGCGGGTTTGGCAGGCTCTTCTCGGGATTCTTTGGAAAGGGCCTTTTATTAAATGATCGCGATTCAGACACGGAAGAACTTTTATCGGAAGATTTTCCCCTGCTTCCCCTGCGCGATTTGGTGCTTTTCCCCCAAACTGTAATTCCCATTTTTATAACATACAAACCGGGCATTGCCGCGTTGGAAGAGGCGTTAAAGCGGGACAACCGGCTCTTTGCCGCGTGCCTGAAAAAACACGAACTGCGTCTTGCGGCGGACGAACCCTGGGAAGTGGGAACGGTAGTCAGGATCATTCAGCATCTGAAACTTCCCGACGGCACATACCGCGTTGTATTTCAGTGCGAATACAGGGCAAAGATCCTTTCCGTCAATCCTGAAAACGGCCATTCAATGGTAAAAGTCGAACCGATGCATACGATAAGCCTGAGCGAACCGTTAAGCGCGGAAGATTTGGGATTGATGCGCAGCGTACAAAAATCTTTTGTTCAATATGCCGAATATTCAAAAAAAATAGGCACAGACACCCTTTCCGCAGTCGAAAGAACCGAAAACCCGGAACGCCTTGCCAACCTTGTGTGTAACGCGACATATTTAAAATCCGAAAAAAAAATTGAACTTCTTGGTTACACCGATACAAGGGAAAGGCTTCTTGCAATTCTTGAAACTCTTGAACTTGAAAACGAAATATACGGCATCCAGAGAAATATTTCCGGCAAGGTCAGAAGCCGGATGGACAAACGCCACCGCGAATACATCCTTCACGAACAGTTACGTGAAATTAACAAAGAGCTGGGCAAGGATAAAATTGAGGATGAATTCGCCATTCTTGAAAAACGCATCATCGAAAAAAATCCGCCGGCTGAAGTTATCGAAAAAGCGGGCAAGGAGATAAAAAGGCTGCGAAAACTCCAGCCCTTTTCCCCCGAGGCCGGCGTTTTGCGTACATACCTTGAATGGGTAGCCGATCTTCCCTGGAGCAGTTTTTCCGTTGACTCAGGGGACCTTGCCGAAGCGGAAAAAATTCTTGATGAAGATCATTTCGGCATGAGGAAGGCGAAGGATCGTATTATAGAATTTATCGCGGTTAGGCAGTTATTGGCAAACAACAATGAGCAATTAACAATCACTAACGAGGAATTAGCGAATAACGATGACAAAATAGCAACTAACAATAATGAAACAGAAAAGAGTGATGAGCAAATAGCGTTTAGCGATGATGAATTGGGAATTAGGAATGAGAAGATAATGTCAGATGATGCAAGCGTTGACGAAATACCCGCAGTTCCTGTTCCCCAGCCCCCGCTTCCCGGTCCCTCCTCCATAAAAGGGCCCATCCTTTGTTTTGTCGGTCCTCCGGGAACGGGAAAAACCAGTCTTGGCAAATCGGTAGCGCGCGCTCTGGGGCGTAACTTTGTGCGTATCTCACTGGGCGGCGTCCGTGATGAAGCGGAAATCCGGGGGCACAGAAAAACCTATGTGGGAGCGCTGCCGGGAAAAATTATCCAGTCCATGCGCAAGGCACAGACTGTAAACCCCGTGTTTTTGTTAGACGAAATAGATAAGCTATCTCACGATTTTCGCGGAGACCCGGCATCGGCTCTTCTTGAAGTTCTCGATCCAGAACAGAACTCAACATTTGTAGATCACTACATGGAAGTTCAGTACGATCTTTCAAAGGTAATGTTCATCACTACGGCAAACTCTCTGTACTCAATCCCCTATCCACTGCTCGACCGTATGGAAATAATTGAACTGCCCGGTTACGGTGAAAATGAAAAGCTCAGTATCGCCAAACAGTTTCTTGTTCCAAAAGAACTGCGTGATAACGGTCTTGCCAGCGCGAAAATTACGTTCCGCGACGATACCCTGAAAAACATTATCCGCCATTGGACAATGGAATCCGGCGTGCGAAGCCTAGAACGCGAGACCGCCCGCTGCATCAGGCGCATTGCGCGTGACGCGGTAAACAAAGGTTACGGCAGGGATAAACCTGTCTCTTCCTTCAGCAAGACTGTAACGCCGGCAAATCTTGAAAAGCTGCTTGGCAGGAAAAGATACAAACGCGATCTGGTCTACATGGAAGCGCGTGTTGGCGTAACATACGGCCTTGCGTGGACCGAAACCGGCGGAACCATAATGCCTGTTGAAACAATCCGCTACGACGGAAGCGGTGAATTGCTCATAACTGGAAATCTCGGCGACGTAATGAAGGAAAGCGCCCGTATCGCCCTCTCGTATTTACGAAGCGCAGGCGACAGGTACAATTTCGCGGTAAAAGACATAAGCAAATCTGATTTTCACATCCATGTCCCAGAAGGCGCAATCCCCAAGGACGGACCTTCCGCCGGCGTTACCCTCGCATCGTCCCTGCTCTCTACCCTTTGCAAAATCCCTCCCCTGCCCTGCATTGCTATGACGGGAGAGCTGACACTTACAGGCCGCATCCTTCCCATCGGCGGCTTAAAAGAAAAACTGCTTGCCGCCATCAGAAACGGCATGGAAAAAGTGCTCCTTCCCAGGGACAACGAAGAAGACTGGAACGAACTTGACAAAGACATCCGCTGCGCAATAAAGATCGAGTTCGCCGAAACCGCCGCGGACGTGTTTGAGGTTTTATTCCCACAGAGTATTTTGAAGAAACCCCGCACCAAGGCAAGAACACAGAGACGGAAAAAAACAAGCTAACACAAATTATGCTTAAATTGAAACGGCAATTTTTTCTCTAACCAATTCCCCTATAATATCAGAGGGCTTTTTTTGCATAGCTTCGGCTCTTGTAAGAATGTAGTTGGCGGTTACTTCGTCAAGGGCGCTGAGTAAAGCCCGCTGGCACGCAAAAATACCGGGAATACCGGTGAGTTTTGGAGTAGTATTTGTCAAAAGTTCATCAAGGGCATCCGCTTCTTCATCAGTCATAACAGGCATTGTTTACTCCTAAAGTCCAAGCTGCACCCGGAAAGAATCCCGGCACTGCATAGCGTGAAATACATTGATCGATTGCTTATCAATGAGATTATACATAACTTCAATCAAGTTTCCGTTTTTGTCAAATCCAATTACGATATACTTATTATCAAATCCAACCATAAAAACATCGCAAATATGTGTTTTAATGGCCCATTTTATATCATCTTCCGTCATATCATGCTTAAAAGCCGCCGGATTAAAGTTGATATTGGTATACATTGTTCAAGTATACCATATTACTTTGAAAAAAGAAATAAAAAACGTCCTTCCCGAATTGAAATTTTCTGAAAAAAAGGCAATACTGTATCCATGAAATACGATGTGATTTTAGCGGGAGTTGGGGGGCAGGGAGTCCTTTCAGTCGCCTCCATTATCGCCCACGCGGCGCTGGACGAAGGGCTGCAGGTACGCCAAAGCGAGGTACACGGTATGGCGCAGAGGGGCGGCGCGGTATTGGCGCATCTGCGTATCGCCGACAAGGAAATCGCAGGCGACCTTGTACCGAGGGGCGGCGCGGATCTTGTTATTTCCATGGAGCCGTTGGAGAGCCTGCGTTATGTGTCATGGCTGAAGAGCGAAGGAGTCCTTGTTACGGCGGCGGAGCCGTTTGTCAATATTGAAAATTATCCCAAAATTGAGGAAGTTACTTCCTCCATAAAATGTCTTCCGCGTTGGCGGATTGTACAGGCGGCGGCTCTCGCGAAAGAAGCGGGCCTTGCCAGGGCTGTAAATACAGTAATGGTGGGAGCGGCTTCGCGCTTCCTGCCGATAAAACCTGACAGTCTGGAAAAAACCATCACAGAAGTTTTTTCAAAAAAAGACACGGCGGCTCTTGCGGCAAACGCAAGGGCTTTTAAACTGGGGCAGGCTGCGGCTAAAGCCGGCTAAAGCGGGAGAAAAATGAACTTTCAGTACTGGAATCCGCAAATAGAAAAAATGCCAAGGGACGAGCTTGAAGCCCTTCAACTGCAAAAGCTCAAAATTGAAACAGGTTTCGCCCTGCGCACTCCTTTTTATAAAAAGCGGCTTGCGGAAGCAGGCATAAAAGATCAGGGTGATATAAAAACTCTTGACGATCTTAAAAGGATTCCTTTTACTACAAAGAACGATTTAAGGGACGGTTTCCCATACGGATTTTTGGCAATCCCGAAGGATGAAGTCGTAAGGCTGCACGCGTCAAGCGGGACAACCGGCACTCCTACAACAATTTATTTTAACCGTGACGATATTAATCAATGGGCAAGTTACATGGCACGCTGCATCTATGGAACCGGCTGCACCAAGAGCGACGTGTTCCAGAACATGATAACCTACGGTCTTTTTACCGGAGGGCTGGGCATGCACCAGGGCGGTGAGGAAGTGGGTATGCTCGTAATACCTGCCGGAGCCGGAAACACTGCCCGCCAGTTCAGGATGATGCAGGATTACGGAACGACAGTGTTGCACGCGACGCCCAGTTTCCTCCTTCACCTTGAAACCAAAATGAAGGAAGCGGGCGTCAAACGTGAAAGCCTCTTCCTAAAACGCGCGTTCGCCGGAGCGGAGCCTTACTCCGAAGACACAAGGCGGCGCATTGAGGCGTTGTTGAAAATCGACGTGTATAACTCTTACGGGCTTTCCGAAATGAACGGCCCCGGCGTCGCCTTTGAATGTCAGTGCAAGGACGGACTTCACATATGGGAAGACGGCTACATCGCGGAAATCATCAATCCCGATACTCTGGAGCCTGTCAAAGAAGGAGAAGCCGGCGAACTTGTCCTCACGATTCTCTGTCGTGAGGCTACTCCTATTCTGCGTTACCGAACACGCGATCTTACCTCTTTTTACACAGAGCAGTGCAAGTGCGGAAGAACCCACCGCCGCCTGCGCCGCATAACAGGACGAAGCGACGACATGCTTATCATCAACGGGGTGAATGTCTTCCCCAGCCAAATTGAGGAAGTGATCATGGGCATGAAGGAAGTCGGCAACAACTATCTTATCTTGGTTGAAAAGGACGGAGCGCTCGACAGGCTGACTGTAAAAACAGAGGTAGGGCCTGATGTTTTCATGGACGATTCCCGTCCGTTACACGCCCTCACAGAAAAAATCAGGGAAACCCTGCAAGCCTCAATCTCCATAAGCCCGAAGGTGGAACTTAACGAAAACGGCAGTCTGCCCGTCTCGGAAGGCAAGGCGGTGAGGGTTAAGGATACAAGACCCAAGGACGTGTAAGTTACCTCGGCAGTATCGTGTAACTGAATCTGGCTGTTGCTGAGGGGGTCATCTGTGAGTTGTTGTCACCCACAACTGTTATTCCCCGGCTGATAGAATCCACGCTGAGAGTACCTGTTCCAGAGGTGAGCGTAAACGGCCTGTCGTAAGCGGCAGCCAGAATCATCTCCTCTCCAAATGGGGAGCCCATCCTGTAGCGAGTATTGTCGGGAATACGGCGTGTTTCGCCCGCCCTGATGAAATTGTTGTCACGTGACGAGGTTGGGTAAATTACCTGTGTGTTTCCGTTTACGTCAACATGAATGATGCGGAAGTAACAGTCCCGCTCTGAGTAAAGCCGCATGGTCATGTAATCGCCGTCATAGTAGATGCCGTCCAGCACATCGGGAGTTACGGTAAAAGTCCATCTGTTGTCTTTGCCGGAGTATGGGTCTACCGCCTGCTGCCTCACTTCAAATTCTGTTCTTGTCAAGATAGTACTGTTATTTTCGGGAAGCAGTGAAAGCCTGCGCCTCTGCAGTTCCGAAGCGGAAATGACAAAGCGCGATGATGAAAGCACTACTCTATTCCCGTTAGTTGAAACCAACTGAAGCAAAACTTCCGCTCCGGAATCAAGCGGAGAGAAACTTCCTATTACTACCGCCTGAACTGTACTTGCAGTACCGCTTGCAGTGGCGCTGTTTGTAACAGGCTCTTCCACCGTAAGCCCACGGCTTGCCACAGCGAAATCGGAACTTTCGCTTTCGGTTGCTACCTGAAACTTATCCTGCTGTCTTTGCGCGCTTGAGATTATGCTGTTCTTGAGCCATGCCGAAAGGCTTGATACAGTCTGGGTATCGGTGTAACTGATCCTGCCTATGGCGATGACGGTTCTCTGGTTGACCGCGCCCGCCATCGCTGTTACCGCCCTCTGCACTTCTTCTTCCGCCGAAGCGTTAAGAAGGGAGGCGAGCCTGCTGTCGGGACGCACGGTAAAAGCCCTCTGGCTTGATGAAGCCCTTTCCACATCGGTGGCGTAGACCGTCATGCGGTACTCGTTTCCCATGGGGCTTATCTGCCCGTACACAAGAATCTCCGCGCCGTACTGCTTCGTGATGGACACCATCGCCTCGTCATCTACCCTTCCCGTTTCATATTGAAGCCTTATCTCGGTTTCAATACGCCCGAGGTTTCGCCTGTCTACCATGATGAACTTGGAAGAGTCTTCCAAACGGTTCCAGAGTTCCTCAAAGACATAATCCGAGAGGCGGCCTGTAGGCGCGTCAAAGGGGACGAGCGCGACCTTCGCGTCCGAAGGCAAACGCTGGATAAAGTACGAAGCCGCCTCGGCAATTGCCGCGTCCAGTGTGAGGCTGTTAGCTGAATAGACAGGCTCCGCTGTTTTAGGAGCGTTGCTCCCGCTCGCGCAGGCAGAGAGCCACAGGCTTGACAAAGTCAGCGTGAACAGGCACACCAATAAACTAAAAACAATTTTCATCTTCATTGTAAAACTCCCTTTTATTCGTGTTGAGGGGTTTAATACCCCGCCCTTTAGGGCGTTTAAAAAGGGTATTAAACCCCGAATACAAATACCTTAAAAGAACAACATACCCCGTCC
>JGI24698J34947_10000379_pt1 | contig 19998 bp, 23 predicted proteins | sample TergutMp193P3_FD_34947 | JGI IMG/M metagenome (IMG submission 34947) | reverse complement strand
CGCCGAAGGACGGGCGATGGGGATTCTCCAACATCGTGGGGAAGCCCCCGCAATGGTTTGAGTTCAACCAGGACAACAGGCTCGTGCTCAAGACCGGCGCCATCGCCACGGAGGAGCTGCCGGAGAACCGTTTTTTGATTGTGCAGCACCGCCCGAGTTACGCGAACCCCTACGGAGTCAAGGTTTTTTCAAAGTGCTTTTGGCCGGTGACGTTCAAGAAGAACGGCTTCAGGTGGTGGACGGTCTTTGTCGAGAAATACGGCGGCGCGTTCATGTACGGCAAATACCCGGCCAACGCGTCCGAGCAGCACAAGGCCGACCTGCTTGCCGCCCTCGAAAAGATGGCGGCCGACGCCGTGGCCGTCGCGCCGGAAGGCTCGGAGATCACCATCGCCTCGGCCGCCGACAAGGGCGGCTCGTCCAACGTGCACTCCGCCTACATCCAGATGGCCAATGCTGAGATATCCAAGGCGGTGTTAGGCGAAACCCTGACCACGGAAATAGGCGACACCGGGAGCTACGCCGCCGCCGAGACGCATAACGACGTGCGCGAGGACATCGCGGCCGCCGACCGCCGGAGGGTCAGCGCCGCGTTCAACCGGCTCGCGGCGGTATATACCTTCTACAATTTCGGGCCGGACGTGGCGCCGCCGCTTTTCCAGTTTGTGCAAGACGAGGATCTCCAGGCTGACCGCGCCGACCGGGACACAAAACTGTACCAGGTTGGGTGGAGGCCCAAGAAGGAATACTTCATCCGGGAATACGGGATGCAGGAAGAGGAATTCGATGTGCAGGAATCTTCCGGAGGCGACATGTTCCCCGGCTTTGATCAAATTATCCCTAACAAAAAGCATTCCGAAAACTGTCCATGCGGCTGTCAGGACGTGAAAAAAAAGCGTTCCCTTTTTCAAAAGCTCGCCATGCTGTTTGCCTCGGAAGAGGAGAAGGAACGGGAAAAGAACCACCGCAACATGGATCAATTCGAGAGACAAATATTGAAGGCCGCGCAGGAGGAGACCGATGCGACGGTTGACTCGTTCATTGACGCCATGGGCCAGGCTCAAAATTTTGAGGAAGCTTTTGAGGCTGCTGTGTCTGTATATGGTCGCCTTTCTGCTTCGCGGTGTGCGGCTCTCATTGACGAAGTTAGGTATGCCGCAAGCCAGATAGGGGCAAAAACGCGGCAGAAAGGGAGGCGCCGGAATGGCTGATCCTATTCCCGACCCGGTCGAGGCCAAACGCTACCTTTCCCGAAAAGCCATCGTTGAGACGGAAAAATGGGATGACCTTAAATGCGGCGAACACGCCCACGCCTTCACGGTCGCCCATTCGCGTAACGCCGGGGTCCTCAATGATATTTTCGGCTTGCTTAACAAAGCCATGGCCGAAGGCGAAAGTTTCGACAAGTTTAAAAAAGGGCTGCGTAGCCTCATGGAGGACAAGGGCTGGTACAGCAGAAGCGACAAGGGGCCGAACGACAAGGATTACATCAACTGGCGTACCAGGCTTATTTACCACGTCAACATGCGGACCGCTTATGAGGCCGGGCGGTACCGCCAACAGGTACGCGGCTCTGAACTCCGTCCTATCTGGGAATACATTTCCAAGCTCGTGGGAAAAAACAGGAGGGAGGATCATATCGCCCTGCACGGAAAGGCTTTCAGGTGGGACGACCCGTTCTGGAATGAGTTCCGGCCTCCGAACGGATGGGGCTGCGAATGCTCGGTTGTCACGTTAAGCGAAGCCGGTGCAGCGCGGGAAGGCGTGGAAGTGTTGAAGTCCGATGCCGACGGAAATCCTCCGGCGATGATCGACCGGAATGGCAACGCCGTTGACTGGAAAAGCTTCGCGCCGCCGGAATGGAAATATAATCCTGGCAAGGAAGCCCTGATTCCCAGTTTTGATAATTTTAAATACCTGGAAAAGGAAGGAGTCCTTGATACCGTTAGGGAACGTTACCGCGAGGATATTGAAAATTCAAAACTGTCCTTTGGCGAGCTGATGGCAATTAAGGACGAGATGGCCAACCGGAAACCTGAAATCAAAGAGGAGTTTGAGGAAAACAATCCCATATTGTATTTACTGGGGAATCTGGATGAGGAAGCCCGGAAGAAGATGGGAATTAACGACACAAAAATAATGATAAACGGTTACCGAATTTATCATGGCTTTGTTAAGAAAAATAAAGATCAAGCCATACCAGATGAATTATACCAATCTTTATATGACACCATACAAAACCCTGTGGAGATTTATGAAAAACAAAAACCTGACCATCCTGAATATGGTCGGGAATTCCATTTTTCAAAAAAATTGAACGATGGGAAAATTTTGAATGTGGTTTTAAGAAAGCTTAATAACACTGCTTTGCAGATAATAACTGTGGGGCGTATCGGAGACGATCATGGGCAAGAGCGTATTTACAAAAAAATTAGGTAGCCGCCCGGCGGGATTTGAACCCGCTGCACTCAACACTGGAAAAACTAGCGTTGTCCTGCTCCCATTTGGACCCTTGACGATTACCTCTTTGAAATATAGCTCCGTTTTGGATCAAAGTCAAGGAGGCTTTTAAATGCGAATAACCGCCAACCTGGCCACGGGAAAACTGATCTTCGACGCCACCTCTTTTGCGATAAGCTGCGACGTGAGGTCCCTCCGCAACAAGAGGAGGGAAAGCTACGAAGTAGTCAGGTCAATCCCGGCGAACCTCCCTTACGATCCCATGCCATTCCCCAAAGGTGTCTGGAAAGTCACAGGCATCGAATGGCAGAGAGAGCATCAATTTAACTTTGACACATACGGCCCGGTGAAAATCAGGACAAACGCGGCCCAGTGGGCAAAGGTTTGGGAGCTTGACAAGGACGGCGACTACCTGCGGGTACGCGGGGACGAAGTAATGGATTACGGCTACCTGCTGCATTATTCCCTCTCACGAACCACGTTAGGCTGCATCCGGATCGAAAGCGCCGGGGCCGCCGAGACCCTCGGGAGACTCGTTGAGAGGGTCTTGCAGAGCGGGGAAAAAGTGGAGCTGGAGGTGTTATGAAGCTATTCTTCCGGTTCAGACCTGATCAGTTCGACCAATTCCATCCATGCGGGCTTTTGGGTAGGATAGCGACAGCGACGGGGCCTACTTTGGGCGGCATCCTCAAGCAGATAAATCAACGCGGCCCTTTTATCCAGGGGACGGCGAGGGGGCTCGTCGCTTGCCCAGGCAAACAGGTTAATAAAGGGGCCTTCCCATTTCTGCGGGGGCAAAATTGGGAGGCCGTCTTTATCAAGCGGGTAAGGGCTTCTTCGCCGACGGCCGCGCGGCGCCTTCTCCATTTTCCGGTTCTTTTCAAAAATCCGTGTGGCAGCTTCAAAATAAAAAAGGATACCTTCCTCGGAGTCAATATAGTCAATCCCTCGAACTATTTTCATCTTCTCTTTTTGGTCTTTAAACCACTTGTCAAAGTTTTCCGAGTCTACTCCGAGCAGTCCAGCCAGAGATTTGCCGATTACATATTTCTCCCCGGCAATCGAAAAAACTTCGACTTGGCCGAGACCATTTTCGCTCATTTTCCCCTTCCCATGCTCAATATATTACACTTTTTTATTGGTGTCAAATATATCTTACGCAGGGCAATCCAGGGAGTTTCTAAAAAACGAAAAATCGTCGTAGCGCGTCTGATCAGGCAGTTTTTGGATTTACCTACTAGCTGGGGGAAACTGACAGCGCTAAAAGCCTTTTTAAAGCCATTTAAAGGGGTAAATTCGGCCATTTCGGCCATTTCACCCCCCCTGAATTTTCCCCATTTTTCACTTTCCGTAGAAAGGAGGGTTTATGCCTGAATTATTCGTATTTGCGGCGGGGAAATACCCCCAAGGGGACTGGCCGGTTGAGCGGGTGAAGAAGCTGGTGGATGCCTACGATCCCAACTACATTGAGGCCCCTGCGGTGATAGGGCATCGGTCATTCGCCATGCGGGACGCCGATCAGTTTTCCCACGGCTGGGTGGAAAGTGTTCGGCTGGATGCGGACGGGAAGGTCTACGCGACCGTCAACGATTTTTCCCTCGAAGCGCGTCACGCTATCGCGGAGAAAAAGCTCCGGTACATCTCCGTGGAAATATTCGAGTTCGACAAGGTCAACAAAGACGAGCCGCCTTACTTGAGAGCGGTGGCGCTTTTGGGACGCGATACCCCGGCGGTGGCAGGAACCAAAATCCCCGCGATGTTCAGTGTCAAAAGTTTTTTATCTGGCGGTGTTGTCAATACCGCTGATGAAGAAAATCACATTTCGATGTTCACCAGAAAAATGAGNGTCGAGGATATCCAAACCCTGTCAGACGAGAGGCAGGAGATCACACAGGAGGAATCAGTAATGGCAAAGACTGCGGAAGAATTGCAGGCCGAACTTGAAAAAAGCAAAGCCCAAATTGCGGAACTCGAAAAGAGCGCCGGGGAGCTTGCCGCTTTCAAAAAGGAAAACGAGGAACTGAAAAACGCCGGCAAGAAAAAGGATGCCGATGCGTTCTTCGGGAAACTCCGGGACGATGGGAAACTCCCTCCCGCCGTTTTCGAGAAGGCGGTCGCGCTGGACACCCGGCTGGGCGAAGAGGATCGGAAAGATCTCCGCGCCCTGTTTTCCGCGCTGGATGCAAAGGTCGATCTGTCCGGTACCCACAAGGCGGACAAGAAAAACGCACCGTCAACAGCACCGTCATCGGCGGCGTTCAGTCCCGGACTGACATCAAAGATCAAGGCGTTCCAGAAGGAAAAAAACCTGTCCAGCTTCGCGGAAGCCGCCACCGCCATGTATGCGGATAGACCTGAGCTTTTTGAGGAGGAGGGTTCCCATGATTAACAGAAGGCCGTATATCGCCGAGTCGGTGATCAAGCCCGGATGCGCCGTGGTGCAGGGAGGCGCGGACAACAAAGTCAAACCCCCTGCGAATAACGGAGCCGGAGACTTCATCGGGCTTTATGCCTATGAAGCCAATGAAGAAAAAAAAGCGAACGAGACAATCGGCATTGTCCTACACGGCGTTGCGAAGGCGCTGGCCGGCGGCAACGTTGCCGCCGGGAAAAAAGCAATCCTGAAAGCCGATACGTCCGGAACGCTTGTGGCTTTGCCGGACGCTGCCGGCAATTACAAAGTTGTCGGAACGTTCCTCGAAAGCGGTTCCGCCGGTGAATATGTTGACGTGCTGATCGAGCGCGGCAATGTCACCGTAACGGCATAAGGAGGTTTTATATGCCCAGAAGGTACGGTTATATTGATCCACTGCTTTCAAATCTCGCGGTGGACTATTCACGGAAAGTCAGGGAGGGACTTGTCGGCCCCCTCATTTTTCCCCGCATCCCGGTGGCCAAACCGACAGGCCAGTATGCGATCTTTGACAAAGAGACCGCATTCAAGGTTCCCGATACAACGATGGCCGGCGAGCGGAGCCAGGCCAATGAATTCGCGGCATCCGGAAAGAAGGAGAATTATTCGACAACGCCGTACGGCCTTAAAGCCTTCATTGACAATGCCGACCTCGAATTCATGGACGGCCCTTTCAAGCTTTGGGAACGCCGGAAGGCGGAACTCCTTGTAAGCAAGCTGGAGTTGGCTCAGGAGAAAAGGATCGCGGACACGACCCTCAATCTTTCGGGCCGCTCGACCACGCTCTCCGGAAACGGAAATGCCAAGACAAACAAAATTTCAAATGGCGGCGGCGATCCCTGCGAGGCAATCAATGACGCTATTAAAAAGCTGTTCTTCAGGCCGAACCTTTTGGTCTTTAACGAGGCAATCTATGATGCCCTCGAATATCACCCGAAACTCCTCACCAAGCTCGGCGAGGCCAACCTCATCAAAAAAGTTGACGAGGCGAACCTCGCAAAACTTTTCAGGATCGACCGGGTGATCATTTCCAAAGGCCGCGCCGATTTCGGGAAACGGAATCATGAAGGAAGCGTTGATCCCCATGACATCTGGGGTGACGCAATAATCCTCGCCTATGTTGACAACCAGTGGGATCAGCCCTGCGCCGGAAAAACCCTGTGCCTGAAATATGCCGAAGCGGACAGCGACGGCTATGTGGTCAGGACATGGGACGAGGAGGACGGCGGGGTACTCGGCGGCGAGTACGTGCAGGTCGCCCATGAGACCGATGAGCTGGTGGTCTGCGAAGACCTCATTTACACCATCAAGGGAGCGCTTTAATCGGGCCGTTGGCCTGAAATAAATTTTTTATGGAGGAGTACATGAAAAACATTTTGCTTGTACTGCTGTTGATTTCGGCGTTGGTCATGCCTGTTTTTGCAGGGGTGGCGTATAACGCCGAAAAGGGTCCCCCGCGGGGGAATTTTTTGATGGAGGGGACCATGGCATATTGCACCCTGACCGATTTGGAAGCGGCTTACAGCGCGGAACAGGTAGCCGCATGGAGCCGCCTTGATCCTGACAAGGTAGAAAAGGCCATACAAAACGCCAGCGCCGAAATTGACGGTTATTTAATCTCGGGCGGCTATACGGTACCGCTGTCAGGACCGCCGCAGAACCTCACTAAATACTGTGTCGATATCGCGGCCGCAAGCCTCGTACTTGGCGCGGGGGTTTTGGACAACGACCCCGGCGGCAAGGCAGTGCTGGAAGAGGCGAGAAATGCCAGGCACTACATGGAAAAAATAGCCGAGGGCAAATTCAAGATACCCGGCTATGCGGACGGAGACAATGAGGTGTCTTCGCCGCCCGGCGCGGTGAAGGTTTCGGCAGGGCCTCGATTGGATTTGAGGGGATACTGATGGCTGGCGCCGGCATACTCAAAGCGGAATACAACGAAAGGGAAATTCAGGAGATCATTGACGCGCTCTCAAAAGCATCGATGCCAAAGCTCCTTGATATTGCAGCGTTTGCCGGCGCCGAACTTGAGTTCATTAGCAAGAAAGCCTTCGAGCATGAGAAGGATCCTGTCGCGGAAAAAAAATGGGACCCGCTAAAGGGTCCCCGCCCTGATGGATCGACAAATCCAATTTTGAATTATGGCGGCCAGCTAAAGCGTTCCCTGACATGGGAGGCTTTCCCTGACGGCTCCGTGATCTTCGGGTCAAACATGGAATATGCCCGGATACACCAGGAAGGCGGGCAAGCCGGAAGGGATAAAAAAACCACCATCCCGGCGCGGCCCTACATGGGAGTGACGAAAGATTTTGACCGCCGAGTCTTGGACGATCCAAAAATCTTAGAACTGCTGGGACTGGGAAGCGCAAAGTGATAACCGAAGCCAAAGATTTACTTGAGGGAATCGTAAAAACCCGGATTGAAAAGGTCACGGTTGCCCGTTCGGCGATGGAAGAGTCAGGCGCAATTATGAAACGGCAGTTTCCGTTAGTCGCCTTGATTACCAACCCCGGCACCTTTGACGGATCACAGGCTAAGACATATCGGTATTTTGAAAGCGGAGAATACAAGCAACGGTATGCAAGGGGGAACCGCAACCTTCCCATCCTGCTCCGCTGTTGGTCTAGCAGTGAAGCTGAAGCCGACAAAGTGTTCAGCCGCATTATTCCGGCGATACCAAGCCAATGGGCTTACGACAATTTTACCGGCTCAATCGAGATCGGAACCGAAGAGCATTCGGATCACACCGGAAATGTCGCGAAGCTGTATTGCTCAGTCGTTGACGTGCGATTCAGTGCCGCGGCCGCCATGGAGCCGGGGGAAGTCCCCTACTTCAAGGAAGTGGTATTAGAAGAAGGCGAAATTATCAACCAAGAAGGTTAAGGAGGATGTATGTCCAAAAAAATAGAAAAGGGCGATAAGCCCGACCCCGGCGAGAATGCCGGTGGAAAGGGAATCCTCACCATCGAGGAGCACAAGGAGAACCTGGGCATCAGCGCCCCCGTTTTCGCGGCGGTCATGCAGACCCAAAAATGGGGAAGCGGGAAAAGGGTACCGGAAGCAGACTTTAAAAAGGCTGTTGATGATTTTTTAGGCGCTCCCATGGACGGCGCGAAAAATAACGTTCCAGTCAGTGGGGCGCAGGAAGAAAAACCGGAAGACGGTTCGGGAGGAGGTGAATAGTGTTACCCGGAATAAAAAACGAAATCCTGGATTTCGCGATGGGGGTCCAGGGGGCGCAGGCCGATGGCCGGTTTGCCGCCATCGGCGTTGCCGAAAGAAAACATGGGGAGGGAATCCTCACGTTCAATGCTCCGGATCAAATCGAACCCGCAATCGGCGATGGGCCGTTACGCGATCTTTTGGTCAGCGCCCTGTCCATCGCCAGGACCGCGGTCTCGGTAATTGTCCTCGAAGGCAGTTTACCCGGAACCGTTTCGGCTGTGGAGCCAGGCGCGGAGAATCAAGGGTCAGGCTCCATCGTTGTCACTGGCAACCCCCGGAACGAATACGACATAAAGGTTGCCATTGAAACAAGCGGCACCATCAACGAGGCCACTTTCCGGCTCACGATTGATGACCTGCCCGGCAGACAGATCACCGTCCCTGCCGATGAAGCGAAATACGCAATCCCCGGTACCGGGCTGACGATCCAGTTCGTCCCCGGCGCGAGCGGTTTTATTGAGGGAGATACCTTCAGCTTCAAAGCCACCGAGCCGAAGGCAACAAACGGCGATGTCCTTAAAGCGGTAGGCGAAATTTTCGAGGCGAAGCTTTCCATCGAGTTTATCGCAATCGCCGGCATATCCGCCGCGCCCCTCTGGGCCGCACTTGCCATGAAAGCAGACGAGGCCGCCGAAATTTACCAGTACCTTTTCTTTGTGGCACAGGCACGTTATTTGAGCGCAGCGGAAAACACTGACCAGTGGAAAAACCTCCTGTGCGGAACGGAGCGGGGAAACACCGCATCCACCCGCCTACAGGTCTGCGCCGCATGGATTGAGGAAGCCGATGCCAACGGACAGGTGGACGTGCGCGGCGTCATCGGAACCTACTGCGGAACCCTTGCCAAGCGAAAAGTGCAGGACGGCCCGGATGCCGTAAAGTTCGGCGGGATAACTGCGGCTGTGAATATCAAGCCTGACGGCCTCAATGACGGCCACATCGAAGATCTGAAAAACGCCGGTTATGTTACGGTGCGGAAGTTTGTCGGACGGAAAGGGATTTTCTTTACCTCCGGCCAGATGATGAGCGAGGAAGGCAGTGACTTTGACATGGTGGAACGCCGCCGTGTCATGGACAAAGCCTGCCGCAACCTTTACATCGCACAGCTTCCGGCGGTCAACGACACCGTGAAAATCGGGAAGGACGGGTCTCCGGAAGGGCTTGAGATGTTCGTTGCCAAAAGCGAACAGCCGCTCGAAATCATGAAAACCAATCGGGAGATTTCCGATGGCTATGTGTTTATACCGCCCGGACAGAACATCCTCGCGGATAAAAAACTCCGTACAAAAGTGCGGATCGTTCCATTAGGCAAAATGAGCTTCATCGAGAACGAAATCGCCTACATGAATCCGGCGTTAGGAGGAACCGAATGATCAACGGAACTATTTACGATTACGAGTCAATCCAAGCTATCCTGCCTACCGGCGCGACCCGTACCCTCGACAAGATCGCCTACAAGGACAAAAAGGACGATGAGGCGATCACCGGGACAAACAGCCTGCCGCTGGGGATTGGGCGCGGTGAGTATTCGGGTACCTGCGATGCCGAAATCGGACGCGATGAGTATGACGCGCTGGATGACCACGCGACCCAGCAGTATGGCGGCTTTTACAATATGCCGCCGATTCCCATCGTGATCAGCTATGGGCATGAGGGACAGCGTAAAACCACCGACAAAATTGAGGTTCACTTTACCGAACGGGAATTTGGCGGGAGCAAAGGGGACAAACACCTTATGGTGTCCCTCAAGGGCTTTTTGACCAAAGTCATCGAAAGCAATGGCAACCCGGCTTATGTCGCGGGCATCAATTAAGGAGTCTGTATGAAAGAGAGCAAAGGGAAACTTGACCCGGAAAAAATTGAGCAACTGAAAACAAGGTTCGGGGGGATTTACGAAGGAGAAATCAGCTTTACCGATGACGAGGAGAATCTCCACGAGGTGGAATTTGTCTGGCGCAGGCCGACCACTGCTGACATCGAGTCACACGCGAAGGCCGGTCAGAAGAACCCCATCTTGGCAAACCTCAACCTTGTCCAGTCCGTGATTGTTCACCCCGAGCCGGGGCCTGTCATCGCGGAAATCCGTGAATACCCTGCGGCTGTTGGCCGCTTTGTTGACGAGGCCATCAGCCCTTTCTTCGGGGCGAACGTCTCCGTCAAAACGAAGAAGCTGTAACCTCCATCACCCGGGTTCGCCTGTTTATCAGGCGGTTCCTGGGTGAGGACGTTTCCGCGCTGGCCTTCGATGATCTGATGGGAAAATACGAAGAGGCCCTTGTCATAAGGGATTTTGATGTCGGCATCATGAGGGATGCCATAGTCCAGGCGTTCGGCGGTAAAAAGTGAATTTTGTAAGCTCGATCACATTGGCATTTAAAGACGCATTTTCCTCCGGTTTTACTGACGCGAAAAACAGCCTCGCCGACATGAGGGGCGCGTTAGACGAAATTGGACAGAATTCCTCAATGACCCGCCTCGCCGCTGACATGGCCATGATGACCAGCATGACCGATCCGATGCGTAAGGCGTTGTCGGAGGCAATGGATCAGCCTTCCAGAATCGCCGGTTCCCTCGACACTTCGTTCAGGGCTATACAGGTTGGCCTCGGCGCGACAAACGAGGAGATGGCCGCAACCCGCAGGGAACTGCTTGCCATCGGCGGACGCGCAATCGCGGGCCCCGAGGCTGTCGCCAGCGCTTTTGCGAATGTTGCGACCGGCGTTGCTGACGCATCCAAGCACATGGCAATCATGAGCGCTGCGGTCACACTGGCGGAAGCGAATCAGGCCGATCTCTCCATGTCCACAAACGCGATGGTCAACGTCATGAACGCTTGGAATCTCTCCGCAGATCAGGCATCCCTCGCCGCCGATATTTTTACCCAGACAACTTTAAGAGGCGTTGGATCGCTGGATGAGTTTGCCGGAAGCATCAGCAACATATCCGCGCTTGCCGCTGGAGCCGGGATCGGCCTTGACGAATTAGGCGCCTCGTTTGCCTACGTCACAAACAAGGGCTTGAGCGCGAGTCAGGCGCAAAAACAATTAAAAGGAATCATCTCAACCCTTGTAAGCCCGAGTGAAAGCCTTTCGAAGCTTTATGAATCGCTAGGGATCGAATCCGGTCAAGCCATGCTCCAGCAGTATGGATTAGCGGAATCGTTATACATACTAAAAAACGCGATGGGCGATGATCAGGCATTCGCCGGCATTATAGGTTCCGCAGAGGCCACGACCGTCGCCCTTGCCCTGACCGAGGATCAATATGTCAGCTTTGCCGGTTCCTTTGCCGAGGGCATGGGGACAATTAGCGAGGCGGCCCGGGGCGTCCAACTGGAATCCATCGAAGCGAAAATGGCGCGGCTGGATGCGGCCTCGCAATCCTTACAGGCGCAGATCGGACAGGACATCAACGGCATCAAAGGGTTTTTTATTGACATGAAATTCGGCTTCCTTTCAAATGTGGTAAGCCCTATCATGTCTTCGCCGGTAGGCGGCGCGGTGTCCAAAATTGCGGCTGTGACCGGAATGACCGCGAAGACCATGCTGGACATGGGTTCGGGTGCACTGAATGCCGCTGCGCAAATGACCACGTTAGCCGCTAATATATCCAACGCCGGCGGAATCGCTAAAATGTTTACATCCGGTCTCGGTTTAATGAAATCGGGGTTCAGCATATTAACGTCCCCTGTTAAAGCAGTTGGAACTTCCATTGCAGGGTTTATTGGAAACCTCTTCGGCATCGGCGGCGCGTCAGGCGCGGCGGCCGCCGGAACCGGGACATTCGGCGCGGCCAGCGCGGGGGCGGCCGGGGGGATCGGTGTCGCCACAGGAGCCACAACTGGTTTTGCTGCGAGCCTTTGGGCCGCGACCTGGCCAATCCTTGCGGTGATCGCCGGCATAGCCCTTATTGCCGGAGGCGTATACCTCCTCGTCAAGCACTGGGACAAAGTCTCCGGCTTTTTTGTCGGATTGTGGAATAAAATCAAGGGCGCGTTCTCCACTGCGTGGGACTGGATAAGAAATTTGTTTTCCAAAATTCCTGATTGGGTTCTGGTGGCGGTTGCAGTCTTTTTCCCCATCATCGGAATCCCCGCGCTCATCATAAAACACTGGGATGCCATAAAAGGATTCTTCGGGAACCTTTGGGGAAAAATAACATCCGGAACAAAGGCGGCATGGGAAGGCATAGCCGGATTCTTTCCCGGCATCGCCGGCAAGGTACAATCGGCGTGGCATTCCACGACCGGGTTTTTCTCAAATCTATGGTCAAAAAACATCGCCAATACAAAAGCCGTGTGGGATGCCATGCCGGGGTTTTTCTCGGGCTTGTGGGACAAAATAAAAGGCGGTTTCTCCGCCGGGATAGACTGGATAAAAAACCTTTTCTCTGGAATCCCTGATTGGGTTCTTGTGGCGGTGGCGGCCTTTGTTCCTTTCATCGGAATCCCTGCCCTTGTCATCAAGCATTGGGACAGCATAAAGCAATTTTTTGTCAATTTATGGAACGATCCCAAAGCGGCCATAGCGGGATTTATTGATTGGTTCGGCAGTAAGGTCGAGGCCATTACCGCGCCATTTAAAGCGGTCGGTGACGTGGTTGGAGGCGTGTTTAACAAGGTCGGAGGGTTCTTCAAAAACCTTGTGGGAGGCGGCAGACAGGCGGGTTCCGATTTGAATGATGCGTTTGCGACCGGTATCCAGAGCAACGCCACCGTACCAGGCGAGGTTTTTACCACCACCGTGCAGACCGTTAGCCGCCAGTTGCCCCATTCCGACGCTCCGGAAGGACCGCTTTCCACGCTCACCGCATCGGGCCGCGCCCTGACCGACACCTTTGCTTCCGGTATGGATGCTTCGGTCATAAAGCAAAAATCCTCCCTGGTTTTTTCCCAGGCGCTGCCGGACATGGATTTCAATACCGACACGTTCACTTACGGGATCGGCGACATATCCCTGGAGAGGAACGCCTCGCTAGCGTATAACGCTTCGCCCATGGATGCCGGAACCTTGTCGGAACTCGCCTCACAGGTAAACACCTTCATCGACACGTTCACTTCCGGGATCGGCGATATCTCCCTGGAACGGAACGCCTCGCTTGCATATAACGCCTCGCCCGTGGACGCCGGGGCATTGTCGGGACTCGCCTCACAGGTAAACACCTTCATCGACACGTTCACTTCCGGGATCGGCGATATCTCCCTGGAACGGAACGCCTCGCTTGCNTATAACGCCTCGCCCGTGGACGCCGGGGCATTGTCGGGACTCGCCTCACAGGTAAACACCTTCACCGACACGTTCACTTCCGGGATCGGCGATATCTCCCTGAAACGGAACGCCTCGCTTGCTTATAACGCTTCGCCCGTGGACGCCGGGGCATTGTTGGGATTCCCCTCACCAACTGATGTATTGAACGATTCCCTGGCATTCCGCATGGACGAGGCCGATCTCCGTGAGACGGCATCATTTGCATTTCCCGATGTTATGCCGCATGGAGGTGCGGTTGAGTTCCCCTCAAACGAAATGCCGGCGCAGGGGTCAGGGACACAAACCATCCACATTCAAAACCTGTACCTGCAAGCGGAGGACTGCGAAAGCCTCCTTGATTTTGTGCGGATGGTCATGCACTCGGTTGAGCGCCCCGAGAAGGAGCCGGTATGATCCTGCGGTTGGATTCTGACGAGGGGATTATCAAGATCGGTTCGCCTCCGGAAGAGATGCCGGGAATNATCGAGTCCATTAGGATCAGCGATTCCCTGCTGATAGAGAANGCCGAGATACAGGGGCGNTCCGGAAAGGTNAAAGTTGTCCAGGGATGGGANGATGTGGCCATGCTGATCACGCTCACGCTCATCGACAACCCTAACGCAGGGAAAACCCGCTGGGATTACCTAAAGGAGATCACCTCCATATTCAAGAAAGTCGGCGAAAACGGAAAACCCGAAACCTACACGGTCAGCCATCCAATGATCAGCGCGTGGGGGACAAAGCAGTTGCTCATCGAAAAGCTGGAATCCATTGAAAGCAGGACGCGCCGGAAAATTAATGTGTCAATCGAGTTTGTGGAACATGACAGTTCGGTAGGGATTATTCAGGATCGGCAAAGCCCCGCACCTGCGGATGCCGCACAACCTGCCCCGGCCCCGCTGGTCTCCGACCAACAGCGGCGCGGCTTGGGGAAGCTGGAGGAACGTTATGCCGAGCTTTAACCGCATCGAACACCCGATCCTGAATGTCGAAATCGGCGGCGGGTCACCTGACAGGCGGCCTTCCTCATTCACGCTGATCACTGACGAGGGTTTCCCTTCCGTGGTGGCATCGCTCAAATTCCCCGCCGACGAAACGAAAGGCGAAGCCGGCGATCCGGTGACCGTAAATATGACCGTCGGCACCGAAGAGTATTTGTTGTTTACCGGGGAAGTTTATACCGTCGGCATAAGCGGCAAATACCGCATTTTGGTTTTAACCGACAGTTATAAAAAGTTATGCGACACGCCGATCATTGCCGCATATCGAAAAGAGCAAGCCAGCGTTATCCTTCAGGATACTTTGGACAGCGCAAAAATCAGTGAGACAAAAATAACCTGCCCTGGCGTGGAAATTGCGCGGTTTTCGACAAAAGAAATTCCTGCGGATAATATCATCGAGCTTCTGATAAAAGCCCTTGAGGAACATAACCACATGGGGCTTAGGTATTTCTTCGATGAGAAAGATGCCTTTCATTTCGGCACCGATGCGGATACCGGAAAAAACGAGGGCGATGTCTTTGAACTGGAAACCGGAAAAAACATTATCAAAAAAGGGGTGGGCTGGATCGAGGCGCTTCCCCTGCCGGTTCGCCACACCCAAGAGGTTTCGGTTGACGGCGCTGCGCTTGTAACCTGCCGAACCCATTTGACCGTCGCGGGGAATAATTCGCAAATAAATCTTTGGTTTAGGAAGGCAAAATGAAAACCGGTATCGAGTTCCTGAAAAACCTCCTCAACGCGATCCTGCCGAACCGCGCCGCGCCGGTACTGGCGCGGGTCATGAAGGTATATGAAGGCCCCGGGAAAAACAAATATTCCTGTGACGTGAAAGTGCTGACCGCAGGATCGCTGGAAGAGACGGATCAGGAGATCGCCGAGGTTCCCATAAACCCGATATGGGCGTCAAAAAAGAACCGCGGGGTCTATGCAATCCCCGGTGAAGGGCAGGTCGTGATTATCGAGTTCTTGGAGTGGAACATCGCCTACCCTTACGTCTCGGGGATCTGGTCCGACGAATACGAGGCGGGCGAATTCCACAAGGATGAATTTGTCATTACCGACGGCGACGGCATGATCCTCAAGATTGACGCGAAAGGAAAAATCATCCTGATAGACACCGGAAAGGACAGCAGCATAAAGCTCGAGGATAAAAAGATAACTGTAAAAACCGACAAGTCAACGCTTGTTCTTAGGGAAGACAAATTCTCTGAAAAGAACAAAACGGAAAGTCTATACCTCGTCCTGAAGGATCTTATGCAGGCGGTGCATGATTTGATCGACGTTGCAGGCCATACGGTAAACCCAATTAGCAAATTGGTTTTAATGCAGCTTATGGTCCGCCTTGCCGCGCTGATGGAGGAATAAGTGGATTACGGAACCGATTTCAAGCTGGTTGATGACGACATTATTTTTACTCCCGATGGCGATGTCGAATTGGTGTCCGGCCCCGCCTGTGTCGCGCAGGATATCGACCAGACGCTTAAGACCACAAAAGGCCGGCTGTTTTGGGACAAGGATGAGGGCAGTACCATGATGCTCATGCTCAATGATTCCGCCAGCGATCCCAACGCTGTAATGGCGGAACTGGAGCGCGTGGCGCTGGCCGATCAAAGGGTCGATCCGACATCGGTGGAAGTATACCGCAAGGACTTGAAAACATACCGCCTCAATTTCAGGCCGGTAGGTTCCGTCACAACGGAAACGCTCGAATACGATCTGACAAAAGGAAGCGTGAAGAATGGCTGAAAAAACATGGATAAATAAAAGCGAGCGCGAAATCCGCAATGATATTGTCGCCATCGCCAAAGAGGAAACCAAGCTCACAAACTTCAAAAGCACAGGCATCCTGCGCTCGTTTGTAGAGGTGATCGCTAAGGTAGTCATTTTCATTTATGTGTCGGCCATAAACATGATTTATAAAAACGCCAGCCTAAGTGGGGCGACCGGGATATTCCTTGTCTTTTGGGGACTCATGCTTGGGGTCACAAGGAAACTGGCGACAAAGGTAACCGGGAATTTTACAGGAACTGCCTATGGCGGCGGGTCGATAAAGGCCGGGACATGGGCTGTCGTTCCCGGTACCGAATTGCGGTACAAGGTTTCGGAGAAAGTAGATTTTCAAGAAGGGGAAACTTTTAGCATACCTGTCGAGGCCGAGTTCCCCGGCCTTTCGTATAACATAGGTTCCGGTACCGCAGTCCGGCTGACTCGTGTGATAGACGGCCTTGACACTGTTTCCGTGGGCGAGGATTGGATCATTTCCCCCGGTCAGGAAACGGAAGAGGATGACAGGTACCGTGAGCGGATAGAAAGCCGCTGGAGGAGCCAAATCCTCGGCGACATCAAAGAGGTCTATAAATACTATGCCGAGGCGGTTGACGGCGTAAGGGCCGCGCATATTGTACGCGCCCCCCGAGGCCCCGGCAGTACCGATGTAATAATCGCGTCCGTAATCGGACTCCCAAACGATGAGCTAATCAACCAAGTAAAAGCCGCACTCCACGCCCACGAGCTTATGGCTTTTGACGTGCAGGTTTTCGCGCCGGATATCGAGGGTGTAACCATTGAAATCGAATACAGCGGGGACGCATCCGAGGGCGCGGTCTCCAATATCGTTGAGCAATATGTCTATGATCTCGGCATCGGCGGACGGTTTGTCATCAAGGATTTATACGCATTATTTGACCCGCTGAAACTGAAAACCATCGAGATTCTTTCTCCGGGCAGGGACGTTCAGCCGGATGAGCGATCCGTAATTGTCATCACCTCAATAATCATGAGCAGGGCCGAGGAATGAAGGACTGGATAGAAAAAAACCTTGACCCGCCCGGCATGGGGCGCAAAAACTGGCGCTCTCTTTTTTCGTTCATCGGGCGCGTGTTCGGGATCGTAAAAGACGATGCCATAAAAGCGCATAACGCTTTTTTCCCATACCTCGCCGACCCGGATAAATTAAGGCAACACGGCGATGCGTTGATGATTCCGGAACTGCCTTTTGACACCGAGGCGAACTACAGGGATCGGGTTGCCACAGCGTCTTTTTACCTTATGAGGGCTGGCGAGCGAGCCTACATCCATGAACAGCTTCAGGCGCATTTTGGGGACACTTATTTACTCACGGAAGAGTTCCTCCAGGTATTTATTAAAATCCCAGACCTCAACCCCGAAGAGAGGGCTTGGGTCTATGGCTTTCTTGACGGAATACTCGACCCGAATATTTCGCTGACGGTCGCCGAGTGGTTCCACTATATCGACACCATGCTCATGGATGAAGAGACGACCATGAGGGGCAGGATAAAACACGTTGACTCCTTCGGAGATGAGCTTCTTTGCAATGGCCGGTTCTATTGCGATCAGGGGAAGGAAATCCTTTGCGATGACACATGGCTGTGCGATGGCTCCGTGAAATGCAAGCACTATTTTGCGGTCATCGGTACCATATCGGATTACATCTTCGAGGAAGTTCTGGCGAACGGTTTTCTCTGCAACGGCCAATTGGACTGCTCCGGGCATGAAGAGGTTTATAGCCCGATCACGGTGACGGAGCCTATTTTACTGCGCGATTCCATAAACGAGGATTTTCAAGTCTCGCTGCGCATCGAGGAACCTTTCAAGGACGAGATGCAAATTGATGCAATCTGTGACGGCTCATTTTTATGCGATGGCAGTAACTTGGATTCCATAGCGGACGGCCCCATGAACTTACGCATAATCATGCCGATCATCTGTGATGGCTCAAAGATGCCCTATGCCGAGGTGTGCGATGGCTCGTGGGTTTGCGATGGTACTTATTCGGACTGTGACGGCCTGCACTATTCAGGCGAAGTAATTCTAGGGGAGGAGGTTTTATGAAATTACATTTTCGGTCGCGTATGCCGCCGATGCGCGGGTGCTTCAACATGAGGGTCTACAGGCGGGGGGAACTCATCGAGGTCTACCGGGAGAAAAACCTGATTGTTTCAGGGGCGCGAAATGTTGCCGCCATGCACCTCATGGGAGGCTGTGAAGGAGGCCATATCGCAAAGATCGCTTTCGGTACCAGCGGCAACATACCGACACCCGATGATACGGCAATAACCAACCCGTTCTTTAAGTCTTTTCTGTCCGCAACACTTCTGACTCCGACAAAGGTGGAGTTTAAGTGGAACCTGCTGGGGAGCGAGGCGAACGGAAAAAAGATCATCGAGTTTGGCCTGTTATGCGAAAACGGAACGCTTTTCGCACGGAAGATACGGGGGGAAGCGATTCCAAAAGAACCGGACATTTACCTTGAAGGTGAATGGATAATAATACTGTGAGAATTTAGGAGGATTTTAATGGCAGTTTTAACGGTAATTAAACAATGGGTAAAAGACATCTGGCGGGTGGAATTGGATACCCGCTGGGCTGGCGGCGAGGACGGGACTGCGAACATTCAGGCCAGGCAACTGGCGGCCCGGACTGAATATCTCAAGGACTTTGCCGATGAGGTTGAGGAAGCGCGTGAAGGCGAAGGCTCTCTTTTGGACAGGATAAATAAAAGCGGCGTTGAGCCGATGAAGATCATGTCGAAATTTGAGTGGGCCGATGTCTCGCCGGTCGCGGCATCCACGGGGAATGTTAACATCGTGCTTGGCGGCCTCATAGCGATGGACGGAATTAACCTGGCTGTCGGCAATCCCGTCCTCCTAAAGGATCAGGATGATAAAAGGGAAAACGGCCTATGGGAGGTGCATACAGGCCAATGGAACCGGTACCCCGGATATCAGGCCTCCGATCATGACGCTTTGATTTACAAACTGTTCTACATCAAATATGGGGAGGCCAACGGCGGAAAGGTCTTTTTCCTTGACAAGGACATCTACACCATCGGCGAGAGCGAGCTTGTTTTTGCGGAGAGCATTTTTGCCTCGCGTCCAGCACCGGGAAGGTTCTTATTTTTGACCGGAATGGCGAGATCGGAGCGAATACAGCCGATCTAAGTTCCGCTGTCGAAAATGGCCGGAACCTGTTGGAAGTATTCGATGTACAAACCATCGCGGAAGCGATGGAGGAGATCCGCCGCCGCTGTAATAACGACGGCGAAATAGACAACACAAAATTTCCAGATTTCAATGGGATTATGATTGGCGATTATCTGGACTTGCCGTCATTGAATGACGGCACCACGAATTACGTCTGGAACGATGACTATAAAAACCTGCGGATTCTGGTTTCCGGTTTCAATATTTACAAAGGCGCAGGATCGACAGAGAACACAAAAAACCATATTCTGTTCTCGTTCAGGAACTGCCCCATGACCCGCCGGATGAACGAAACCAATACCAATGTCGGTGGCTATGCCGCAACCGAGATGAAAACTTATCTTGATGGAGATTTTGCCACCGGGTTGAAAGCGGCCCTTGGCGGCGAGTACCTGTATTCAGTATACCGGCTCCTTTCCACTGCGGATACGACTTGGTCATGGAATTTGAACACTGTATTCTTGCCCACGGAATATGAGGTATGGGGGGCGCCGGTTTGGAGTCACATTCCCTACGGCGGGGGTTTCCAGTGCCAGTGGCCGATCTTCTACGAGACGGTCTACAAAGGCAAGCGTTACAACGGCTCGCGCAAGTGGTGGTGGGAGGCTTCTCAACAGGCGGCTTCCGCCTCTAATTTCTGCAATGTCGAC
>JGI24698J34947_10000378_pt1 | contig 20026 bp, 15 predicted proteins | sample TergutMp193P3_FD_34947 | JGI IMG/M metagenome (IMG submission 34947) | reverse complement strand
CCAAGGCGGCGGACGGCTACAGTTTCGCAAAAGACAAGGAGCGCGACGGGTTGACCTTCGCGCAGGCCGCGTTCGGCGCGAACCTTACGGAAGCGCAGGCGTCGGCTATGCTCAAAAGCCTTCAGGAAATCGGGCTTAAAAACGCGCAGGCCTACAAGGATAACAGTAACAGGCGGAAGACCGAAACGGCGGCCGCGCTCGAAAAAGAGTACGGCTCGCGGTACAAGGAACAAATGGAACTGCTGTCGCGGGGACTGACGGCGGCGGGGCCGAACGTCGCCAAGCTGCTTGCGCGGGCAGGGCTGGACGGAGAGCCTGAAATCGTGAAGGCGTTTATCGCTTACGGGAAAATGACCGCGGAAAGCGGATCATCCCGGGGCGAAGCGGCGGGCACGTCTTTAAAATCTGTTTTTGAGGGCGGCTCGTTCGACTACAAAGATTAGGAGATATTAAATGCCTACTTTAAACATGAACGATCAGATGACGGCGCTGGAAATCGTAAAACGCGCCAACGCGCCTGATCCGTTTCACATTATCGAACTCATGGGTCTTACCAATGAGATGCTGTTGGACGTGCCGGCGCACGAGGCAAACAACGGCGTCATCAACGTAACGCTCCAGCGGAGTATCAAGCCGATGGGCGAACACAGGATTTACAACAAAGGCGTCGGCAAGGCGGCTACACAAACCAAACGTGTAGATGACCGCATAGCAATGCTTGCGGAATATTCCGATGTGGACGCTTCCATGCTGGAACATTCCGGGAATATGAAAGCCGCGCGGATGAGCGAGGCCGTCGCTATCATCAAGGGCATGGGCCTTACCCAGGCGGAAACGCTTATTTACGGGGACGGAACCAAGCCGGAGGAATTTGACGGCTTGATGGCAAGGTATAACAGCTTTACGAACAAGAACGTTATCAATGCGGGCGGTACCGGCAACGAGCTTACCAGTATTTATCTTATCGCGCTTGGTCCGGATTTGTTCCACTTGATTTACCCCAAAGGCTCAACCAGCGTCGGCGTGAAGCGCGACGACCTGGGCTTGCGGCATATACAGGATGCGGATGGGAAAGAATATCCCGTATACAGCGACTACTATACCGCCCAGTACGGCATCTCTGTACGCGCTCCGGAAGCGGTGAAGCGTATCTGCAACATCCCGAAAACTATCAGCGGGGACGATCTTGTTGATTTAATAATCGACACGCGCCACAGGATGCCGCAGGGCGCCGCGACGTACGTCATGTACAGCAACATCGAAATGCTTATCAAGCTGGACAAAGCGGCAAGGGACAAGGGCAACGTGGTTTACACCGCGGCTGACCCTTGGGGCAGACAGATCACCCATGTGCGCGACATGCGCTGCCGCCGCATGGATGTAATCCTTTCAACCGAAGGGCAAGTGGCGTAAGGGAGGCTATGGAAATATGATTCAATTTTTATACGACAAGCTTAACAGCTTCGGAAAGCTGACGGCCGCCGGGGATTTTCCCGACACAATCAACCTGGGCGAAGCGTCCATCGAGCGGATGACGGTAGACCTGAAACTGCCTGAAGGGAATTTTTCCGGAGGGCCGCTTACCGTTACGGTGAAAGGTTCGGACAGCGAGGGCGGCGCTTACAATACTGTCGTGCAGAGCGGTTCCGTTACCGAGGCGATGATAAATGAAGGCTACGGCCTGCCGGTTCCCAAGACCGGGTACAAGTTCATCAAAGTCGCTGTTTCAGGATCTTTCACGGGTTCCGTGGAAGCCATCATCAACTCTTATTTGGGGAAATAGCCTATGTTTGGAGACAACAAAAAAGAAAACCCCAATGAGGGCAAAGCGGCGGGTTTCACCTACCGCTGTACGGTGAACTGTACTTACAAGGGCAAGTTCTACCGCGAGGGAGACACTATCGTGCTCTCCGAGAAAAGTGAAGTTTCACACTTCGAGCTTGTGAAAAAAGACGAATAGTCTGATTGACCTGGCCGTCCGGATGCGGGCGGTCAGGTTTTACATGGAAACTATCATGAACATGAACCTGGCCATTGTAAACCGCGCTTTGTTTGCTACGGGACAAAACCCGCTTACGGACGCGGATATCGCCGCTAAAAATTCATCCTTCGAATTGTGCAAGGCGTATTACATTTCTACTTTCCTTGAAGCGCTGTCGGAAGTCGAATGGGTAGGCGGCAGGAAACGCGCAAAGCTGGTCCGCACGGGCATGCCTGTTGTAAAGAACCGGCAGTACCGCTTCGCTTACGATATGCCCTTCGACTGCGCGCGGCCCATTGAACTGCAAAACAACGAATACTTCATTGTCGAGGACCGGCTTATTCTGACAGACATGCCGCGGGCGGCGCTGTTGTATGTGTCCAACGGAAAGATACTGCGGCCCATCGCGGCGGCGTCCTGCGGAAAGCCTGGCGATGATCCGGAGCATGAATACTTTACCGCGGGGCAGCCGTGGACGGAACCGGACTATACGCTTTACCCGGGAGTACCTGCGCAAATTGCGGACCAGTTTCCGGAGGATCCGGCGCCGGTTGACGATTATCCGGACTATATCGCGCTTGATTACGAACACAAGTTTCACGAGTACATCGAGAAAAAACTCGCGGCCAAGTTCGCGATGAAGCTGTCCGAACAGCCGCAGCTGCATATCCAACTGCTTCAGGAGGCTATGCTGGTCCGGCAGGAGGCGGTGAACGCGAGCCGCGCGAGCAGGGCCGCGAAGGTTAAGGAAACGCCCTGGTGGTCGCAGCAGCTGGGACTGGAGGAACAACGAAATGTTAATTACTAATTTCGCGGCGGGCGAGCTTTCAGAGACTTTATTCGGCAGAATCGATATCCCCCAGTACTTCAACGGCGCGGCAAAACTGGAGAACTTCGACGTGATACCCACGGGCGGGATTAAGCGCCGCGGCGGTATGGAACGATTAACGGGTCTGGAAGGCAAGGGCAGAATTATTCCGTTCGTTGTAAACCGGAGCGAGGGTTTTTTACTGTATCTGACGCCGGACAGGATATCGATATACAAGCTGATAGACGGTCAGATTGCCGGGGTACCTACGATTTATAATAACGGTACAAATTTAAAGCTTTATAAAACAGATGAGATTTGTGATGTCCAGTACGCACAGAATTTTAATACCATGATACTTGTTCACGAGAATTGTCCTCCGCTTGAGGTTGTATTGCAGAACGGGTTTTTATTAATAAATACTTTGCTAATTAAGTTTAACGTATCTATTATTGTTTCCGGCGGTAATATAACAGGCCAAGACAAAGCCGCGTATGAAAAAGACGATGAACAATATAAAACCAAGGGCCGCCTAACGACAGAGGGAAATTACCCTTCCGCGGTTAGTTTTTTTCAGGGACGCTTAGTGTTTGCCGGCACAAAAAACGACAGGCAATGGATATTCGTAAGCGCGATAAAACAACCGCCTGAAAATTATAATTTTTCAACGTATAAAATATTCCTTACGGAAAAAAAGGAATATAGTACTTTGTTCGGTAAAATAGAGACAGACGACACAAGTCTCATAAGTTATGATCCAATGTCTATTGTTAACAGCTTTGGTAAACCACCGGAACAATATTATATAGAATCTCAATTATATCCCCCTGGTACAAAAATTGAATACATTAATCTAAACAAGATAAAACTAACTAACCCGATGAAAACGCCTGGAATTATTTGGGACATTGAGGGAATTAGAGCGGAACTACAGGCGAAAATAGACGCTTATAATGCCAATGATAATATAAATAACGGTAATGGCGTAAAATATACATTTTATACCAGAGAGTGGTGTGTTAGATACTTACGCACTACTGATCATGGTACATCAACATATTATTATAATGTTTATTATAGCGAAGTATCTTGTTATATAAAGGCTAGTTCAATAAAGGTTTTTTATCAAGTCAAAACTAAAATTTACATGCTGGGTTCTGATAGAAATCCGGATAATGTAGAATGGGATACAAATGAGCCTGAAGAATGGCTAAAATATTTAGAAGCTGACGCGGCGCGGATAATTCAAAACAATCCAGAATCTCTAAGAAATGAAATCATGGGCGCTATAAATAATTTTATACAAAGAGATAGAAACGTTTCATACCCCCCTCCTAAACCTCCAAGTTTTACGGGTTTTGCTTTATTTACCGAATATTTACCTGATACGATCAATGAATATAATAATAAAAAGACAGAAGCTGTAAACAAACTATTCAACAACGTGCTTTCTACGATGTATTATGAGCTTAATACCGGTTACGGAACAGAACTGTTTTACAATTACCCCGACCAAATAATGGCAAGCATACTGGCAAAAATCATTAATTCAAATGCCACATACATATCAATATACACGCGCGAAATAATTTCCGACTCCTATCCTACCCCTGATTGCGGCTTTACCTTCGAGATAGCCAGCGACATGAACGACGCTATAAAGTGGCTTGCCGTGAACAAGGGGCTTATCGTCGGCACCGAGACCGCTGAATGGATTATCCCGCCGGGAGTGCACGCGACAAACGTGCAGGCGACTCTGAACAGCCGCTACGGGAGCGACAGGATACAGGGCACGGCTATCGGGGACGCTACCTGCTTTTTCCACGCGGGGAAAAAATCCCTGATAGAATATTATATTCCACAGGAAGATAATAACTTCCGTGTTAATAATATGGCCCTGCTGTCGCCTCAAATGCTGCGGGAAAGTCCGGCCAGGGAATTTGATTTTATCTCATCGCCGTATACAAAACTTGTAATAACGCGCGAGGACGGCGCGGCCGTTTCTCTGCTTTATGAAAGAAGTACGGGAACTTTCGCGTGGAGCAGAATTATTACCGAAGGGAACATATGCAGCACGGCTGTGCTTCCGGGCTTTGACGGAAATGACGATCTTTATCTGGCGGTCAAGCGCGGGGAATCTTTTTATCTGGAAGTCCTGCGCGAGGACTGCGATGTTTTTCTGGACAGTTTCGTAAAAGCAGACGGCTGTATCGGGTACCCGTACACAAGCCGCGTGCGGAGTATGCCTGTCCTCGCGAATAACAAAATGAAACCGAATAACATAAAAAATATTGTAATCCGGTTCCTGGACAGCTATATGCCAAGACTCAAGGCGCTGCCCAACGAAAAGGTTGACGTTATTACAAACAAAGAACCCTTCACGGGAGTTTATAAAGTTCCGTTTCCCGGAGTATGGGATAATGATGTAAGTTTTGAGTTTATTCATGATAAACCAAACCGTTGCCGGATACTGGCAATTAACGCGGAGGTGAATTGATATGTGGTGGATGGCATTGGCCGGAGCAATCGCGGGACAGGCGTCGTACCTGTTCGGGATCAAAAAGGAACAAGATGAAATTAACAGGCAAAAAAAGGCGGCACAAAGCGCGTACAACTACCAGAAGGAATACAACGACGCCAGTTTCAATTTGCAGCGGGGCGAGGCGCTGGACCGGCTTGGGACAGCCAGAAGCCGGCTGGCGGAAGCGTTCGGCGCGGATGTGGAGGGGTTTAATCTGGGGGTTGAGGGACAGGCTTTGCAGACCCACGCGGGGCGCATGTCGCTGGAAGACAGCGCCGGCATGGCGCTCGCGGCGCAGGGAGCGAGCGGGGTACGCGGGAGCGACTCGCTGCAAAGGCAAATCGATTATCAACATACGCAGTTTGCCCGGCAGACGGATTTGCAGGAACGCGGCAATTCGCTCGGCATGCGGAACATAGCGGGGCAGTACGCGAACCAGCTTGACGACATCGGGCGGGAGGAGGATTCGTGGACGTACGGCGGGTACCGGCACGAGGCGAAAACATTGAGCGATGCGTACGCGAAGAATATGTTCGGCCTGCAAATGGCGGAGTACGATCACGCGTACAAAGAGGCCGGGTTCGATGTACTTACTTTTATGACGGCGGGCTTGGGCGGCGCGTCATCGGGGTTAGGTCTGGGAAACAGCATCGAAGAATATAAAAAAACCTGGGATAAAAATAAAGATAAAAATAAATACCCATGGGAAAGTGTGGGTCAATAAACAAGCGGAGGTATGAGTATGAGAACGGAATTGGAACCGTTAAAAAAACTGGATGAGGCTGTTCAGGCGTTGAAAGCGGCTGGATATGAATTTTCAGAACACAAAATCGTGAATACGGAAACCTTTGGAAACCAAAGGGATTTTTGTAAACGGGTCGTCGAAATAAGAGGTTTTAAATACTTCCCCGCTTTTGATAACGAGGAAGTTGCTGAATTGGGAAACCTTACGACTTTTTCCAGAGATTTGACTTGCTGAAGAGATATGCGGCTTTCTCCTCAAGGAAACCTATAATCTCTTCTTAACTTGAGATTTGCTAATGTTGCGGCCAAATTAATCAACGCAAGTTTCTCGGAGCATGGCAATTGTTCATAGGTCATAATTTTACCCTCCCGGGGTATGGGATTTTCCGGCCCGTACGGGCGCGGCTGACTACCTGGATTATACCATATCCCGGAGGGTGTTTATTTTAAGGAATGATAAAGGAGTAGAATATGAGAAATGCAACGCCTTCTGACGTTTTTAACGCGGTTGCTGGGTTAACACAGCAAACATTGAGCTATTCTGATCGAAGAAACCGGGAATTAGCGGAAATCGAATTTCAATACGACATGTTGCAGGAAAGACGGGAATCACAGTTGTTTCTGCAAACTTTACAGCAATCTGGTGATGACGATGATCTTATGCGCAAATGGGAAGTGTTCCGGAATGAGCGCAGGGCTAACGCAGAAAAAAGAACCACGGGAATCAGGGCAACCGCGGAGTACCGGCGGGCTATGGGAAATTTGCTCGCCCAGAATGAAGTAGACATGGAAGCGCGGGTGCGGGGACGGCAGATTGAATTGATGCAGGCAAACGGGCGCGCGACCTTTATCGACAATTTGGAACTGGCACGCCGAAATAACGAGGGTAATCCACAGGGATTCATCAACGAAGCGCACGTGCTTATCAGAACCGCGTTAAAATATAACGTTATCCCCTATCCGGAAAGCTTGAAATATAAAAACGATATTTACGATTCCGCAATAAATGGGGAAATAAACAGGCAAGTATGTTCAGCGTTTGAAAGCGGAAAGACCATCAATGATCTTGAGGAGATATTTGCGGGTATAGATTTATCAAGCATTCGGGATTTTACCATATCGCCAATCAGAAACCAGGACGAGAAGGAATACGCCGAAACATTACGCGCAAAGCCCAGCCTCACAACAGAAGAAGCCGATTGGCTGCGCCAGTTTGAAGAGGATATCAGAAACGACACGGAGGGGTATGAAGAAAAGCAGGAACTATTACTTCGCAGAAACGAAGGACTGTTAAGAGCCGGCAGAGAACGGGCCAGGCAGGTATGGAACGGGTATATTACAGGTAAACAAAAAGAAAACGCCGCGGCGGTCTCCGCAACCTACGGGGACGCACTTTTTGCGGTTACTCTGGGCAGACCAGAAGCGAGGGACATGATATTAAATGGAATCGCCCAGGTGCGCGGTTTCAGAAACCCTTATTTGTCGGAAAACGACAGAACCGAATACAATGAAAGATACAACCGCCTGCTTAAAACATTGGAAGAAGGTACAGGCGGTCGCGCATCAAGCATAAAGGACGCCGCAGTAGCAGGAAAACTCAAGGAATTACTAACCGAAGTACAGGCCGGGCGCGGCGGAAGAATCGGCAGTATCATGGAATTACATCAGGAAATTAAAGGTATGCTTTACGACTGGGCATATGAGAGCGGTTTATACGGAGGTACACAAGGAAGATTTGAAGCTGAACATGCCCATATTTTTGAACAATTCTTTGACTACGCAAAAGACGCGGTTCACGAAAGTCCCGAGGCGTTATCTGCTATAAATATGGTAAAAAACTATGCTAATAGTCTGAACGGTTCCAATCCCGATAACGCTATGTTTATGGGCAGGAGGTATGCCGGAGTGACAGCACATGCGATGGGCGAATTAATGTCTGGATTGTACGACGAAATTTACAGTTATGACAACCGCGATCCTCAACGGTCAGGTCAGGTTTTCTTGGACAATGTTACCAGAAGGCTGGGAGTAATCACCGGGGAAACGATAAGGGCCTTGAATGAAACCAATAGAACAGGCGACAACGCGCTAATCAATGTAGTCGAAGCGCTTGAAAATAATGAAATCATGCATACCGACAATCTTGGGCGGCTGGTAACAATGCCGGGTCCTGTAGATGATCCGGACAGAACAAGAAGACAGGTGCGAAATGCTTGGAACGTATTGGGCCAAAGGATTGCCAGGGCAATCGGGATTGACGATCCTTCCAGGCTTGTTGCCCACAATCGGGAAGACGCGGCGAGGTATGAAAGAGAAGCGGCGCCGGAATTCCAGCTGGACGGAGGGGGGAATTGGTACCGGCTGGTTGTTGAAGGCGAAGGGAGAAATAAGCGGCTGGTTCTTGAGAGCCGCAACGGGCGGAACGGCGAATGGGGCAACAGAAGGGTTCTTGACAGCAGGGACGAAGACAGAAACGCCGGTCGGGAATTCAATGAGTACCAGGGAGAGCGCAACGCCCGTACAGAAAGCGGAAATCGTGAAGCAAATACCCTTGCCAATGCGATAGAACTTCCAATGCCGCCTGAATACACGGGAAGACCGGATGATGTGATGCAACGTCATGAGTTTATTAATAACTATGGGGTAGAAAGATACCTGCAATTTGCCAGGAATTATTATTTATCAAATAACCGTGCGTTACCGGGGGTACTTAGGTGAGTAATTATTGACAATTCCAGAGCATTAATATATATTTTAAATAACTCTTAATATAAGGAAGTAAAGTATTATGAAGAAGCTATTATGTTTAACTTTTTTGTTTATGTTGTGTTTTTGGAGTGTTTTTGGATTTGATAGCTCATTAAATGGAAGTTGGGGGTTTTCAGACTCGGAATTAGTAAAATTCAATAATAATGAAATAACTTTTTCTGGTATAATATACCGTGCAAATCAAATTAGGATTATTAATGAAAATACAATTATTGTTAATATGAATGATATTTTAATATTAATACAATATTATTTTTTATCAACTGATAATCTATTGTTTATTCATAAAAGTGGCGGAAGTAATTCAATAGTATTTATTTTACATAGATTATAACTATACAGGATAAGATATGGGATATATTATTACTATTGGGATTTTGCTTTTTGCGTTTTTTTTGTTTAGTTTTATAGAGAATAAATCAAAAGACAGAAATAATAAAAGAATTGAACAAACTGTAAATTATATATCAAAGTATGTATATAACCGAGATGAATTTTATTCTCAGATTAGTTATATGAACCTCAAAAGAGAAGAGTCAATCAATGAAAATGGAAAAAAAGTAATTTTTTATGATTCAATAGATTATGAAAAAGAACAATTTCATAGAAATATAATGAAAGAAAATGTAAAGAAAAGAGGTTTTATAAATTTGTTAAATAAAGAATATTTTGTAAAATCAATATGTATAGAATTCAATATTGTTGGAACGACAATCAGAAATATACATATGTTTTTTAATGACTTATCACAAAATAAATTTGCTTACGAATTTATTCAACAAAAATTTAATGACATTGAAAAGATAAATAATGAGAATATTGAAAAAGCTAAAAACAAAGAAGAATATCCTTGGATTACATTACAGATGGAATATTATCCTATAAGTCTAGGAATATATTATGAATCACATGCAAAAACATTATCTTTAAATAGCCCCGCTTGACAAACCCCGCCTCTATTGTCACTCATCCAGCACAGGCGGCCTGCACCTTGAGCATGGGCCATATCCACGGCTAACCGCAGAACCAAGGGTCGTTTCTATTTTTGACTGCCGCAAAGATGAACAACTGCCAGTATGATACTTTGCGCCGGTTCTGGTTATATACACAACCGTATCGGCGGAGGCGGCAAAAACTGCGGCAACGACAAAAAAGAGTAAAACAGCAACTATAAAAGCTTTTTTGATTTTCATATATCCTTATTTATCGCTTTTGCCGCTTTTTGTCAAATGAAAACCCGCCGTTTTAAGGTCTTAACCACAGCAATTTCACATTTGACAAAAAGCGACAAAAGCGATAAATTAGAATAAATGGCGCTTGAGGTGAAGGCCCCGAAAGCGTGCCCGCCGTCAGGGCGGTTAATCCGGAGGTTGTTTTTTGGGAAAAATGGCCGTTTTTATGCGGTAAACCGTGAATAATAGCCGAAAGGAGAGGCAAAAACTATGGTGAATATGGTTGAGGTTTCTGAAAAGGTTAACAATATTGTCGAAGACTTGTTTATCTCCGTTAAGAAAGAACAGGTAGAAAACATATTTTCAAAAAACAGCATTGATGATAAATCTACCCGAATTCAACTGCTCCGAAAATGTATGAATGTTCTTGATACTTCCAATACTAACGAGATTTTATCTGTTGACGACGATTATAATGACGAAATGGAGATATTTCTTAACGGGAAATGGAGAATGCTTATCTAAATGGACAATGAAATTTCGGCAAAAATCACCGACGTATGGGGTGTTAAGCCGGAAATAATAAAGGAGTATGACTCTCTCTTTAAGGAAAAGATTAAGCCAATAATAAAAACCAACTATCTGTCCCACCTGGTTACTACTGTTGAGAATATGGTCAATGAAAAAAGAATGATAGAATTCCTCAGGGTTGCGGAAAATATTGAAGAAATTCAAATTAACCGAATACAGCATATGAGGGGTTTACTGGCCAGCAAGACGTTCAGGCTTTATTCAATTATACGCGAGCCGGCCAGGTTAAAAAGAAAGGCGACAACCAGATACCACCCTTCGGGAGCGATAATTTATTACAACTCCTGTTATGACGAAAAAACTGTCCGTATGCTTATAGCCCATGAAATAGGGCACATAGTGAATAAGGAGCTGCTTGAAAACGCGGCGGATTCCGAACAAACAGCCAATTTATTTACCTATATCGCCATGGAGGATAAAAACAATTTTTACATGGAGGAATGTAAACAATTTGTCTCAAAAAGCGATATGCAAATTTTGGACGATATAATAAGTATTTGTCCCGTATAAAATTCCCCAAATTCCCCTTGACAAACCTAATCCTTCCATGCTATAAATTACTCAAGTAATAAATATTGGCTACCGGAAAACCGGCGCTGATAGATACTAATCCAAATTTCCGCTGTACGTTGTATTTGCGGACAGGAGTGTCTATATGCGCCGGGAAAGCGTTGACAAACAGAAAATAAATCACAAGCTTCCCAGACAGTATACGAGCCACTCCAAACATTACAACACGGAAGAATCCGTGTGGAGGAACGAGTATGAATAAGATTTCATTTCCGGCGCCTGAACATGAAAAGGCTGTGGCTATTATGGAGCAGGCCCAGAAAGACCTTGCGGCTCTAGGATACGATGCGGGCTTTGTGAACAAACTCCACAGCGACGGATCTGGGGCAAAGTTCGAAATTCCCGTTTTTCATATAAGCTTTTTCGCATCAAAAGTATCTAGCTCTGATTGCGATCGTGAAGATAGTCAAAGATGATATTGGCCAAGGTTCTATGTGCATTCAAGTGTTCTGCAACCAAGCCTAAATTAAGATTCATGGCATTGTAATTAAACGGCTTGCCATCAAGCGTTAAGGCAATTTGGAGCGCCTGTGCATAAAGGACTGTATCAAGCGTGACAGGTTTTTGTTCGAACATAATTTTACCCTCCCGGGGTGTGAGATATTCCGGCCCGTAAGGGCGCGGCTGACTACCCTGGATTATACCATATCCCGGAGGGGTTTTATTTTACGGAGGTTAAATTATGAAAGATGTGTTTTACATCAAAAATGGTTCAGCAGGGAAAATCCGCCTGTTTTTTCTTATTCTCAACAACCCTTTACAAGCATTGCAAGCTATAAACGAATTCCGGGAAGAACAGGGAAAGCTTGAGGCGGAACTGGTTTCTCTAAAGGAGAAATTGGCTGAAGAAATGTTTGCAAATGCCAAATTGCGAGAGGAGCTTTCTGCCCAAAAGGGAAATTATAAACTTAACGAGCCGTTAAAGCCGGGAGCGGAGATAAACAGGCAAAAAAAAGGCGGCCCAGAGCGCGTACAACTTCGATTTGCAGAGCGGGGCGAGGTGCTGGACCGGCTCGGTACAGCCAGAAACAGGCTGGCGGAAGCGTTCGGCGCGGATGAGGATTCGTGGACATACGGCGGGTACCGGCACGAGGCGAAAATCTTGAGCGATACGTACGCGAAGAATATGTTCGACTTGCAGATGGCGGAGTACGATCACGCGCACAAAGAAGCCGGATTTGATATTCTTGATTTCATGACAGCGGGGCTTGGCGGCGCATCAAGGACAGGTAAATGAGCGATTTTCTTGGACAATTAGAAAGTACTCGTAAGTATTCTCCGCCACGGCCCGATCCTGATCGCAATGCCAGCTTGTTCGAAAAAGCCGGAGAGCGTCTTGCCCAGCAGCGGGAAACGGCGGCGCAGATATATAACTCCCTAAACATGAATATCAGTCCTGAATCCTATAACTTTCTGATGAACGGTATTGAAGCGGGGACAATTGACGAAGATGAATTTTTCAGGCTGGCAACTTCGATAAACATCGCGGATAGATACGGTCTGCCGCTGACACATGTAAGGGAAAACCTGCCTGCATATATCGCAATCGAGGGTATCGATCCCAGCGCGAGAATCCCCCAAACCTTATTCAGGTCGGTAATAAACCGGCTGGAAATAGGAAGGAGTACTCCGCGTCTGGGAAACTTGATGTATGAATTCATGGAAGCCGAAACGGGCGGCGACCGTGAACACGCGCAAAGGCTGCTGGCGGAAATAGAACGTATCGAAACCAGGAACGCTTCGCTTGAAGACGCCATTCCGAACGAATTGCGGACGGTAAGGGATAGTGCAAAAAGACTATTAGGCGCCGGCGCGCAGACGCTGGGGTATTCGGCTTATGTAATGGCACATAACTTAATGGGCAGGGTTGCCGGACTTGGACTTGTAAATTTTGGTCCGTTGTTTGCATGGGACGCGGGAAGGAAAATAGAAGCGGGACAGGAATATTACGCGCTTCGCAGGGCAGGTATCGATCCGGATATTGCCGCTCCGTTATCGGAAACGCATGGCGTAATTTCCGCAGGTATTGAACAAATGCTGGAGACGCTGCTGGGACTGGGCGCCGGCGGGCTGGTTAACAGCATTGCAGGCAAAAAGTTATCGGGAACGCTGGTTGGAAGATTGACTTCCAGTGTGTTTAAAAATTTACAGCAAAACGGATTTCTGTATAATCTTGCCACCGCTTTGACAACATGGGCGCTTAATATCCCGCAGGAGTTTGGAGAAGAGTTTTTGCAGGAAGGCGATTCAATATTATTTGAGAGTATAGCCAGAACATTACAGGGGGAGCGTTGGGACGCACAAATAGCGGAGATAAGGAACGGGAGACCGAACAGCGAGCTTTCTGAAGAAGACATAGAAACAATACGGACACTTCAGGAATTGAGGGAGAAACTGGAACGTCCAAACTGGAAGGAAAATCTTGGCCGGATGTTGGAAGCCGGGATTGAAGGTGGAACTGCTGCCATTGCTTTGGGACTTCCAGGCGCGATGATGCAAACCGGAATTTCGGCTGTTGATATAACAAGAGCGCGGAAGGCCGCCGTAACAAGTGGGAGTAGGGAACAGTTTCGCAGAGATACCGCAGAGTTGTCTGTTTTCAAGAACATACCGGAGCCGGAAAATCGTACGGCTGCGCAGGACCGTGTATGGGAAAATATGCGTCCGAGTCGCGAACGCGAAGAATCCCGTGCCGCCGAGGAACTGCGGAACCGGCGGCTGTACGGCGCGCTGGACAAGAGCGGGGACATATACCGCGATGACGATGAAAGACTGTACATGGAGCACAGCAGGCACACGGAGTCCGGAGGGCTGATTACTTTTGAATTCGCGGCGGGGAACCCGCACGGCGGCGAACAGAACAGTTACGCGATAGGCAGGGGCGAACTGCGGGGCGACGTTCCTGTTATTACCGAATTGAGGATAGGCGAAAAGTACGAAGGGCTGCGGGACGAGATTCTGCAGAACGTCGCAAACGATATTGGAAAACCGTTTGAATACGAGGGGCAGCAGTACGCGCCGAACGGCGAAGGGCGGTCGCTGCGTTACGGCTGGGATACGGAGCAAAATACACAAAACGCGGCGCGCGGATTTAACTTTAACCGGGCTTACTACAGTACGCCGGACACGCAGGCCGACACTACGGCGAAGCGGAACTTCGCGGAACAACTGAAATCGCTGGACACACGGCTTGAGGGTGACGCGGCGGCGCGGACGGTTGTTGATTTTTATGACCATCTAGGCCGCAAGCTGGGCATGGGGTTCGACGCTTTTATGAACCGTATGACCGGCGGCAAACCGGACAGTCTGCTGACGCAGGAATTGAGCGACGCGGAGATTGCCCGCTGGGTTGCCAAAAACGAAGGGGTTGCAGCTGACGCGGAGGCGGTACAGCGGATACAGGAAAATCTGACGGACGCGCAACGGGAGGAAGCCGGGCAAAATATTCACGGCTTTATCACTCCGGGAGCGGACGGCGTAACCAAGGCGATATACGCGGCACGGAACGCGGACGTGTCCACGTTCATACACGAAGGGGTTCACGCCTTTACGCAGCTTGCGAAGGCGCTTGACCCGGCGCTGTACCGGCAGATGATAGAAGCTGCCGGTTTCAGCCAGGAGGAATACGCACGAGCGGACGCCGAAGGGCGCGAGCGGATGACGCGGCAGGCGATGGAGACGCTTGCTTACGGCGCGGAAGCGTATCTGAAAGAAGGTCCGAAATCGGTACGCAATTCCGCGTTGAAAGACCTGTACGAGCGGATTAAGGAATTCCTGAAAGACCTTGCGGACGCGGCGCAGAAGGGCGAATACCTTACGCCGGAAGTACGCGCGCTGTTTGACAGTTTATTCGGCGAACAGGCGGAAGGCGCAAGAACGGCGCAGGAAGGGCAGGAAGCGTCCGCGACGAGAACGACTACGGCAATGAGTCCGGAAGGCACGCAGGAAGCCGCGGGAGCGCGTCAGGAGGCAAACGCGGAGGAGTCCGCGGAAGAATATGAGATTTATTCGGACAATTTTGACCGGATAATAAAAAACAAAAGCCTCACGGTTAATGACCGCGCTAAGGCGGTTGTGCGGAAGGCGGGGCGGGAGCACGGAGACGCGCTTCTGGACGAACGGGACCGCGGACACCGTCCAACGGCGGAACTGATTAAACGCGCCAGGCGCATACCGGACGCGGCGGAACGCGCGAAGGTTATCGCGGAGATTCGGGAACTGCGCAAGCGGCACGCGGGAACTTCGGCGGAGTTTAAAGCGCCTAACGGCAAGGCTTCGCGCCTTATCGACGCGCTTGGCAAAGAGCTGGGACAGCAAGCCTGGTACGCGGTGCGGACGGAAGGTTTCAAGAAGTGGTTCGGGGATTGGGAACTGGCGGCGCGGATAGAAGCGATACAGACGATTGAACCGAAAAAATACGAGCCTATGCCTGACATCACGAAAAAACAGGCGGAAAAAATATTTGAAAAGTCAAAGCCGATACACAAAGAGTTTTTAGAAGTTTCATTCCCTGTCAATACTGTAGGAAATTTAATAAGGCATGGAGGCAAAGAAATTGTATCGCTTGCGCCTCACCTGACGGAAATTTTTAAAAATTCGATATACGGCTACAGCAGTAATTATGCCAGCGCCGAGACACGCCCGGACGGGTCCGTCCACAAAAAGCATTCCAATCTTGCCGGTTATCATCATTTTATAAATAAAATTTCACTTGCGGACGGAGACCATTACATCAGATTTACCGTACAGGAACTAATCAATCATAAGGCAAAAAAAGGGGAATTACATTCGGCGTTTGTATCGCAGGTTTATTTATACAAAAAAAAGGCAGGTGAACGCTCGTACACTTCCGGGCACAACCCGGGTGGTGAAGCCAATTCCCTGCCTTATGATTCAAGACTAGCGGAATTTTTTAATTCTGTCAAGCCTGATTCTGTATCAAAAATCGTAGACGAGAACGGCGAGCCGCTACCGGTGTTCAGGGGAGACATGGCGGGAAGGGAAACATTTACCAACCGGCAAGGGGTATACCATGCCTCTGATAAGGATATTGCCGAAAAATATGTTTCCGGCGGATTGTACGACCTATTTCTAGATATGAAAAACCCGCTTGTCCTGGATAAAAAAACTTTTAATGAAGTCCGAGAACGCATAAACGAAATGCTTGAGGAAATATACGAACAGGACTGGTCTGAACTTGAACATAATGAACAATTCCAAACGTTACGAGAAAACTATCTGGCGTTCAGAAACGAGGAAGGGAGCGCTGTCCGGGACTTCTACAATGATTTTTTGCCGGAAGTGTCCGAAGACACAGAGCTTGACGAGTTGAAAGACATATTGCTAAAGAGCCTACATGACACGAATACATTTGAATGGCGGCAAATAGACTACCGCGACATTGATATACTCAATCCCTTTATTAAAGCACTGGGGTATGACGGAATAATCAGACCTTACGATCCTCTGGGACAATCGAAAGGTAACGAATATGTAACATTTGAGCCAAATCAAATAAAATCCGCCACAGGAAACGCCGGAACATTCGGCGCGGAGACGGACAATATTTATTTCCAGGATGCGTTTCACGGCAGCCCGTACAGATTTGACCGTTTTGACAGTTCGCACATGGGCGAAGGCGAAGGAAACCAATCATTTGGTTATGGGCATTATTTAGCGGGCAAGAAAGAGGTTGCGGAGTGGTATCGAAAAAAATTAAAGAGAACCGCTTTTATTTATAAAGGTGAGCAATATGTCGAGAGCATTGAAGGCAATGACAGAAATTATAAAAATACCGAGACAGGTGAAGCCGTTGATGTTAGAAGCAAGATTTATAATGTTTTTGAATGGTTACGGTTTTATGGCGACAAGGATTATGTCAAAGAACAGATAGAACGCAGAACTGCTGCGGGAATTCTTAAAGAACAGGAAAAAGACGAATCCCTTGCAATACTAAATGACGTAACTGTTGACGAAGGACAACTGTACGAAGTAGACATTCCCGGCGATGATGAAATGCTGGATTGGGATAAACCGTTTAATGAACAGCCTGTAAAGGTAAGGGATGCACTGTGGCGTGCTTCGGAAAGCGTATTGGACGGGGAACACACAATGCCGCAAATACCGATAGATGAAACGCATGTGCCAATGGCGAAATGGCTTTTTCAGTTTTTGGCTGACGGTAAAAATTCTAAAGGCAGCAGCTTGTATACCGCCTTGGAAAGCCTTGCCGCTGATGAACATTCCTACGAAACGGCTGAAGGGGAAAGAAGCGCAGCCAGGACTGTATCTCAATTTCTTAACTCCATTGGCATCAAGGGCATTCGTTATCTGGACGGCAACAGCCGCGCCGCAGGCGAAGGTTCGCATAACTACGTTATTTTTGATGACAACGATATAAATATTACGCAGACGTTTTACAGCGAGTCTTTCCGCGACGCGGGGCTTAGCGAGTTTATAAACAATTACCCCGAAGTGGTGAAGGAAGCCGCGCGGTTTAACAGCGGCGCGGAGATGGCGGAACATTACGCCGAATACTTTGCTATGCCCGACGAGGTGTACAAGAAGGCGCGGGCGCTTGGGTATTTTGACGCGCTTGCCAGAGCCGCGAAAGAAGGGGATGCAGAAAACGCGACTAACGCCATAGTTGGCGTATCTGCGGAGAAGGCGGCGGAAGCCTTGTCCGCTTACGGAGCCATGCCGTGGCACGCGCTGGAAGCGGCTGTACAGGCACGGCGGGGGGATTGGCAGGGTGCGGTGATACTGCTGGAGATGGCAGGGGTCGCCCGAATTGACGCGGAAACATACGCGGACACAGCGAAGATGTTCAGCCATTCGGAGATGCTGTGGCTGAAACGGACGGCGGAAACCGCGGCGGAATCGGGGGAATTTAAAAACGCTCCAACGGACATACAGCATCAGGAATTGTCAAACGGGAACGAGCCAAAAAAATCAAGCGGCGGAACAAAACTAGGAAAAGAGAACGCGGCGGTACGGAAATTCTTTGACACGCTGGTAGACGGCGCGAAAGAGATATACCCCGATGAAGACATCGAGGCGCAGCGGGCGGAGCTTGCCGGAGAGCCGCGCACGGCGAAGGCGTTTGTCGATATGATTTACAAGGACAAAGGCTTTGACGATCTGATAAAACTGGCGTACGAAACCATTAGTGCCGGTCCGGAACAGGGTATGGACGAAGCGGAGACGCAGAGGAACCAGACGCTGTTCTACCGGGCACGGCGCGCTTTTAACCCTGAAGGAAACTGGAATTGGAAAACCGCGTTTGCCGCAGTTGCGGTAAACAGGAAAGTTGATACGCGCACCAAGAAAATTTTGCAGGGGATGATCCGCAACCGCCCGCTTCAGTACATGGAAGCATGGGCGATGCTGACAGGCGACGATACATGGCTGCCTGGCGAGACCGACGTAAAGCGCATCAAGAGGCTGGATACCGAGGGTCTGGTAGATGAAGAATACCTTGAAAATCAAAGCCCGGAAGAATTAGAACGCATTGGGCGGCGGCTTAGTTCCGACCGCGTGAAGAAAAAAATAGACGACAAAACGCTGTTGTTAGACGATCCGGACTTGAACGATTACAAAAAGCAGCTTAAAGAAGATATGGCAAAAGCCAGGGCGTTGATAGCGGAGAGGAAGGAAGGTTTTAAGGAATACCGGCGTATGCTTGACCTTGCAGAGATGAACGCGCGCAAGGAACAGATGCTGCTTGAACAGGGAGCGGCGGACACGAGCGATGAAGGGCTGAAAAAGAGCCACAAACAGACAAAGAAACTTGCGGAGAAACATCAGGAAGTGCGGAATACGATTGCCGAGATGGAACGCTTCATGCGGGAAGATTTGACGCCTACCCAGCGCGCGGCGTTTGTGGAACTGCGGCGGCAATTGAAGGAGAAAGAGCGCATACACGCGGAACTGAAGGCGATAGCGGAGATACAGGAAATCAAGAAAAGGAATTTGCGCCAGATACTTCGCAAGCCCGATTTAAAGACGGTGAGCGTTAACGAGGCGAAACTCATTGAATGGGTACAGGCGCACTTTGACAGCTACCAGGCGGTAGCGCGTTTTATCGGGCGCGGCGCGAAGGACATACGCCAGCTTTACAACGATTTCGCCACAAGCGCGGAGTACCGCGAAACATTGAAAAAGAAACTGCCGGACGCGGCATATCATCAGATTGAGCGGATCGTTTTTAAGGATTTGGCGGGGCGCGAGGTACGCGCCTACGGAGAAATTGACGCAAGGCAGAGGCGCGTATTGTACAAACACCTGCTGGATCATCAGGGGATATTCGAGGAACTGGGTATAGACATTCTGGCGGAGCCGCGCCAATTCAGCGAGGCGGAATGGGCGGCGGCAAGAGAGGAAATGAAAGACCGCATTCCGGCAGACGTGCTGTACAAGCTGGAAGGAATGATAACAAGGGACAAGAACGGCAACCGCAGGTTCAGAGTTGAGAATTTAAAAGATTCCGATTTGCAGACGCTGGCGGGCGTTGTAAACAAACTGCGCAAGGAAGGGCGCGAACGTGAAGCGGCAAGGCGAGACGCGAGGACGCAGTTATGGCAGGAAGGGCAGGAAAAAATACTTCAGACGCTGAAAGCCCATATGCCGAAGAACGCCGCCGGCAGCCGCATGGAGGGCATCGCCGAGACGCGGCACAAGGAAGATAAACGTTCCGGCTTGCGGGACATATGGTTCGGTTTACATAATACCCGTCGCTTCTTCCGCAAACTGGAAGGCGGTGTTGACGGTTACCTGTACGACTATATCACACAGCGCGAGTACGACGCGTTTGACGAAGAAAACCGCCGCGTGTTCGAGCGGCGAGAAAAAGTGGAGAAGGAACTTAAGAA
>JGI24698J34947_10000377_pt1 | contig 20026 bp, 18 predicted proteins | sample TergutMp193P3_FD_34947 | JGI IMG/M metagenome (IMG submission 34947) | reverse complement strand
TTAATCGCCGCTATCCCCTTCTTGCAAGCCGCCTTGTCAGGGTAACTCTCCCCTGTCGCTATAATCTCCCCATTCGCGGCCAACAGCCGAAACCTGAATTCTCCCTTCTTGTCCTTAAAAATCGTAAATTTTGCCGCCATGTAAGTTCTCCTGTAAGTTAGTTTATTACGTAGATTTTACCACATAACTTTAGTTAAAAGCAACTTATTGTTTTTTTGAATAATTACTTTTTTATTAGTTCTTTATAGACTGCCTTTGCACACATTGAAAATGGTTTATCTTCTCCTATTTCCTTTTTAATTTCCTTTTTTAGAATAGCTTTCAAAGTAGGATTACTTTCAGAATTATATTGATCAATCATACGCCTTATATTATCAATTATTGATTTACGTGCTTCCATAAGTTCTGGACGATTTAGATCTAATTTAAGTTCTGTAAGTTGGGCTCTTTTATCATTTGGTTTGTGGAATATCATTGTACTTGAAAAAATAAAGTGTTCACTAGGTAAATCTATGTAAGGATTTATGTAAGTGCAATTCTCATCAAATACTTTACTTTTATTATTATTATTGCACTTTGGGCATGACAAACCTAAATTATTCCAATCAAAGGTTAATTGTGGATAAATAGTTTTGGGCCTATAATGNTCTATATGCTCTGAGGCCACTGNTGCAATAGGACTTTCGCAATACATACACTTTCCTCCATTTGTTTCTGTCTTTAAAACAGATTTAATATCAGGATGGTTGTAATTGTCTATTACATTTTGAGTTATTTTCTTACCGGAATTAACATATGACATAAGTTCTTTTGTCCATTGTGCCTTATTTTGAGTAAGAATAGCAGGCTCAGGCTGTTTGTTCAATTTAATCATCTTTAAAAACTCCATTTATCGCAATTGGCATTAAACTTTCAAGTCCCGCATCCTTGAATTCCCTTCTCATCTCATTAATATTTTCTTCCGTCAACTCAATGCTTCTATATTTACTTACAAGTTCCTGCAGGATTTTTTCTGCCCAAATANGCATTGTAAACGGGATTCCCAGAAATTCATTTAATATTTCAGTCGCTGTTTTTGCTTTATTAACTAAATCCAATTTCTGACTATAAACTTTATTCTGTTCATTAAAACGAAATACATATACACTGGAATCTTTTACGGAACCCACGACTAACGCGCTATGGGTAGATACTATGAATTGAACGTTCGGGAAAGCATCTATTAAATCAGGTAATATACTTCGTTGCATTGTGGGATGTAAATGATTCTCAATTTCATCAATCAGAACAGTGTATTCTTCATTAGTATTAGAAAAAGTATATATATACCATGCAAGGTCAATTATCGAAGCAATACCGCCAGACACGGCATCAATCATAAATTCCCCAGTATTTGTTACTAAAACTATTTCGTAATTGCGTATTGTAAGTTTTTCAAAGCCGATTGACGGCGGAAGAAGCTTTTTCAAAATAATTTGAAAATCATCAAAGTTTTTTTCAATTCCAAATCAGCTTCAATATATTCATTCCCCGAACCGCTAATAGCCCATGACAATATGGTTTCTTTAATCGAAATACATTTCTTTTTTTGATAGCTTTGAGGGTTAGTATAAGAATTTATGTTATCGTTGAAAATTTCTTGAAATGCTTTTTTACGTGTTTTCTTATTTGTTGGAATGTGTTCAATATGGTGATACCTGAAAATATTTCTATGGGAGATAATAATTAATCCATTTACCTGTTGTTGTCCATTAATAAGGATATGATATTGAGGACCATTATTTTCTTGAAGAGATAATCCTGCTATGGTCTTGTTACTATAGTGAATTTCACCTATTTTATTAGGTATATTGATAGTATTTTGGTTTGTGATTGTTTTTATTATGTTCACAAACCATTTAAAAGCGCCAGAAATTTTATCTTTCACCGGAGTTGATAATTCTGGAACATTTAATCCAAAATGTTTTGCCAACAGATTAAGAAGTGTCGTTTTACCAGAACCATTTGCTCCAGTTAGAATCGTTAACTTGTCATGGAATTGTATATCAATATCTTAAAATTGCTTCCATCCGCTAATCGTTAATCTATTGAATTTTATATTAATCCCTTTCCATGATCTCCTTTAAGTACCATCTGGTAACGTGATAATACTAGCATTCAATTCCATTCCCCGTGACTTAGCTGTCGCCATATGACAAGCTTTCATCGCAGCTTGTTTTTAGGCATTTTCTATACAGAATCACCCTTAACAACACCTTTATAACCATAATGGATTCTCAAAAAATTGTCAATACTAAGGTATTGCATACTAAGGTATTGCATAGTCAGCAAAATATGAATATACTAACAGAAGACTATGACTGTTTGTGAGTATCTGACCCAAAAAAGCACATATCCTCTTTTACTAAACGGTGATTCCTTGCAAATTCTACGAGAAATTCCAGAAAATTCTATAGATATGGTTATAACAAGCCCTCCATATTGGGGAAAAAGAGAATATTTAGACGGTGGACTAGGCTTGGAAAAGGATTTTAACCATTTTATTGATAATTTATTGAAAATTATACTGGAAATCAAGCGAATACTCAAACAAGAAGGCTCATTTTGGCTTAACATAGGCGATACATACAAAAATAAGTCTCTTATAGGCATTCCCTGGAGAATTGCTGTCAAAATGATAGATGAGCAAGGCTGGATATTAAGAAATGAAGTTATATGGAATAAAGTGAAAGGGGGCATGGACAATTCAAAAGATAAGTTGGGAAATGTTCATGAACCGCTTTTTCACTTTGTAAAGGCGAATAGCTATTTTTATGATGTTGATGCAATTAGGGCAAATCCACAAAAATCGGTTGTCAAAAACGGAACAGTAATATCAGCGACTGGTGTTTCAGGAGTAAGGTATAAACGTCAGATAGAATTGTCTACAGCACTAACTGAATTTGAAAAAAAAGATGCATACAACTCACTTGAAGCCGTATTAACAGAAATTAAAAATGGATTAATATCTGATTTTAGAATGATTATCCGCGGCCAACAACGGGTTACACATTCTGACAGTATAAATGTTTCTGGACGTGCCAAGGAATTACACGAAAAAGGATATTATTTTTTGAAGTATCATCCCAATGGCAGTAAACCAAGGGATGTTTGGGATATTTTGCCGGAAGATTCCCAAAGCCGTACTATCCATTTTGCACCTTTTCCGGAGGATTTATGTAAAATACCAATCTTATCGACTTGTCCACTTAATGGTATTATATTGGATCCGTTTGTTGGAACCGGAACAACTGCTGCCGTCGCATATTCATTATGTAGAAGATCAATAGGTATAGATATTTCAAAAGAATATATAGATATTGCCAATAAAAGACTTTATGAACCACTTTTTTATGAGGCTTTGAATGCATAAAGTTTTAGAATTGTTTGGAAAAAATACAAGTAATGAAAGTAATAATTGGGAAATTATCGTAAAAGAACAGACTTGTCCTTATACTAACAAACGGTGTTATAAAGTTAGAAAAAGTCAACCTGAAATCTCGATAGGTACTTGCACTGTTTTATATGGGTTAAAAAACCAACCAATAATTATCTGTCCTAACCGATTATTGCAAAACCGAAAAATATTTTTTGATTGTATGCATCTATTGCATTTACATCAACCAGGAAACGATATTCATGTAGTATCAGAATTAACTATCCCTGGTGGAAGTGTTGATTATGTGATCGCGTCGGTTAAGGATAATAAAGTTAAAGATTTTGTTGGTATTGAATTACAGACATTGGATACAACTGGTACTGTATGGCCAGAGAGACAGAATTTTTTATATGATTTAGGTATTATTAACTGTATTACTGAAAATACTAAAACTTATGGCATAAATTGGAAAATGACGGCAAAAACGATATTAATGCAATTACATCATAAAATAAATACTTTTGAATATTTACAGAAGCATTTTGTTCTCATCATCCAGGATATTTTTCTTGACTATATGAAAAAAGAATTTAATTTCAAAAATATCAATAATCCATCTTTATTAGGTGACAGCCTACAATTTCATTCATATTTGTTAACTCGTGATGATAATCAATCTCTAAAACTAAAAGAAAGACTAAGTACCGACTCTACTGGGATTGCTGAATGCTTGGGTTTAAGTGTTGAAAAAAATATTGAGTTGGAAATTATATTAGAGGCAATAGAGAAAAAAATATCTAATAATACATTATTAAAATTATAGCATATTGCCAGTATTTTCTAAAGAAGATTATTTTTATCTGTTCTGTAGTTTGGACTATAAAACCGTAGTACTAATTTCATTTTTGAAAAAAGCTTGCTTCCAGATATGCATAAGGTTTAATAATGAACCTATATTATTTATAGAGTATTAAATAAATAATACTATTTTTTCTACAGCAAAAAGCCACCCGACACCTCCCGCCTTTTCTTTTTACTCCTTCGTCCTCGGCACAACAATATTCCCCTTCGACCTCATCACCAGAAAACCGTCCCGATTCCTGAACCGCAGCATTGCTTCTGGCAGCCTTTTCCAAATCGGACGGCCTGTAATATCCTCGATATTGGTAATATGGTTCAGTAAAGTCTCATTGAGAAACCAGCAACCGTCTTTACACTCCCCAGCGGGTACTTTGTAAATCGCGTCCCGAAAATCATTCCATGTCTACGGAAATTGCGCTCAAGCCCAAAATCGTGGAAGGCGCAAAAGGTCGCAAACGCGGTGCCACTTTCCCCGGCAGCCTCTCCCAACTCTTGTAAGGAAGGACAGAAGCTTTGGCCTNCTCGATAATCTTTTCGTAATCCCTTACTCCGCGCCCCCATTTTTCTCTGTCCGCTTCGGTTCCCGGTTGTGTTCCTCAAGCCATGCGTCAATGTGTTTTTTGGGAGATCTCCAAGAGGTACTGTTGATTTTTCAGCCTTAATTCTTGGACTTTTTCTTCCATTTCCGACGGGGACATAAGTTCTGCGTCCCACCTGGGCTCCGGATAAACGCTCTGCGAGGTTTCACATTGCTCGTTCATATCTTGCTTTTGTTCCATATATTACCCCTATTTTCTCAAGTTCTTCGTCGGTTATTATATCACCTTTCCCGCCGTCACTGCTACCACGAAATAAGAAAAACGTCCCCTCCCCCATTCCAAAAATGCTAACTTGTCGAGCAGTTGGCATATATAAACTGAAATAATACTGGTGGATGGGTGGGCAATTGTCGCTGCGAAAACCTCTTTGGGCTCTCCGGCGGAGAAGACGAGGGAAATAGGTAAAACCCTAACGGGGAAAGAAGGCCTGACTACTTAAGCGCCAAGCTCGATAGAACAATCTGTACTTGATGACTTAAGTAGTCAGGCGGCTTCGCAGCCGGGTTCTCCTTGCCAACCCAAAGGGTTGGCGACGTTTTCGCAGCGACAATTGCCCACCCGTTGAACAGAAATTTATTCGGGTTTTTATGACAGACTAGCCGACAAATTAGAGTTTGTGCTTGACTCATGTCATAATGTGAGGTTATGCTTACATATTCTGATCTTTTTTATGCAAGGAGAAGGGAGATGAAAGTAGGGATTGACAGTTACTGTTATCATCGGTTTTTTGGGGAAGTCTATCCGGATCAGGACAAACCGGGAAAAACAATGACAATGAAGGACTTTTTGAACCGGGCAAAAGAGCTGAAGGTTGACGGGGTCTCCCTTGAAACCTGCTTCCTTGAGAGCACGGAAAAGCCGTACCTGGAAGAACTGAACTCTATGCTCAACGAATACGGCTTTGAGCGGGTCTGGGCCTGGGGCCACCCGGACGGGCTGGAACGGGGCCTTAATCCCGAGGCGTTCAAAGAGATGAAGAGCCTGATACCCCATGCCAAGACCATTGGCGCAGATGTGATGCGGGTAACGGGATCAAGCCTGATGTTCCGCCATGAAAACCACAAGGAGCAGCTTGACAGGCTCGTGGTCCAGTTCAAGGAGGCGGTGAAGATCGCGGAAGAGTACGGCATCAGGATGGCTGTTGAAAACCACATTGACTATACCGCGGATGAAATCCTCTCCCTAATCCAGGGCGTGGGTTCCCCCAACTTCGGCGTAAATTTTGACACCGGGAACTTCCTCAGGCTTCTTGACGATCCTGTCCGAGGCATGGAGCTTCTTGCCAAGTACACTTTTGCCGTCCACCTCAAAGACCTGGACGTGAACCCCAAGGAGGCAAAGCCTACCGACTGGTTCTACTTCTCGGGCGTTCCGGTGGGACAGGGCCTTGTGGACAACCAGACGCTCGTCAATACCCTGGCAAAGGCCAACTTCAAGGGCTTTCTTGCCGTGGAAATTGATCACCCCCATTACGACTGGCGGGGACGGGAAGAAGAAGCGATTGCCCTTTCAGTCGATGGCATGAAGAAGCTGGTGGCGAACATCAAATAAAGACAAGGAGCGGGAAATGCCAAAAAAAATAAACATTGCCATGCTGGGGACGGGCTTTATGGGAAAGGCCCACTCAAACGGATGGATGAAGGTCGCGAAATTTTTTGACGTGCCCTATGAGCCGGTTTTTAAGGTTGTGTTCGGGAGGAACAAGGAAACGACCGACGCCTTTGCGGCCCGCTGGGGTTATGAGTCCTCAACCCAGGACTGGAAGGAAGCCGTCAGCCGCAACGACGTTGACGTTGTCAGCGTGGTGACCACCACCCATATGCACAGGGAAATGGTACTGGAAGCGGCAAAGCACGGAAAGGCGATCTTCTGCGAAAAGCCTGTGGCCCTTTCATATGCCGAGGCAAGCGAAATGGCCGAAGCCGTGAAAAAAGCCGGGGTCCTGAATTACCTGAACCACAACTACAGGCGCGTGCCTGCCGTGGCCTTCGCGAAGAAACTCATCGACGAAGGCAAGGTTGGGACCTTCTACCACTGGCGCGGCGCATACCTGCAGGACTGGATCATGGACCCGTCTTTCCCCCTGACCTGGCATTTGCGGAAAGAGACCGCGAACGCAGGGCCCCTGTGGGATCTTGGTTCGCATTCAGTGGATCTGGCACAGTTCCTCGTGGGGGATATTTCGGCAGTGACGGCGATCAACAAGACCTTTATCACGGAGCGCCCCCTGCCAGGGAAGGGCGCGGCTACCTTCACCGCAGGAAAGTCGGAAGAAGGCGGAACCGGCAAAGTCACCGTGGATGATGCGAGTTTTATGGTAGCCGAATTCGTAAACGGCTGCCTGGGCTCATTCGACAACACCCGTTTTGCAGGCGGGCGCAAGAACTACAACAACTTTGAAATCTACGGTTCAAAAGGAAGCCTGGCGTTTAACTTTGAGCGTATGAACGAATTGCAGTACCTCGACAGGGAAGAAGACCCGAACCGCCAGGGCTTCAGGGATATCATCGTGACCGAATCCACCCATCCCTACGCGGGGGCATGGTGGGCGCCTGGCCATGCGATAGGGTATGAACACGCCTTTGTGCACGCGATGGCCGATTTCCTCAATGCCCTGAAAGACGGCAAGCCCATAACGCCTAACATGGAAGACGGGAAAAAGATCATGCGGGTGCTGGACGCGGCGATTAAGTCCAGCGCGGAAGGGCGAAAAGTCGCGGTAACTGAAATAAATTAACTTGACCATTTGTAAGTGGTCAGGCGGAGAGCAAAGATGGCTATAAAACGATTCGATCACGTTGCGATTAACTCAAGGGACATTGCAAGAAGCACGGCGTTCTATTCCGGGATACTCGGCCTTGCCGTCGGTGAGAGCGTTGACATGGGAAAAGGCCTCATTCTTCACTATATGCGGCTTCCCGATAACAGCGCCATTGAATTATTTGAGCATGCGGACAGGACAATTTACGACGGCCTCCAAACAAAAGAAGGTTTTGCGAAGCACATCGCCTTCAACGTGGACAACATTGAAGAGCTGAACCAAAAGCTGATTCAAAACAACGTAAAATTTGAGATGGCCCTGTGCGTACTGGAACCACTGAAGGCCAAAGCGTTGCTCTGCTTTGATCCCGACGGGGTCATTGTGGAATTGACCCAGAAAATTTCCTGAGTGAGGCAAACATGAAAGCCCTTTTATTGCCTTTGTACTTTAAAGAAGCGAACGAGAGGGAGACCGGCGAGCGGCGCCGGCAGCTTGAGGCCCTCAAAGGGCTGTATTCGGAGACGGCGGATTTTTTGCCGGAACAGCCACTGGGGACGACAATACCGGCGGGGGTTGACGCGATTCTCTTCCCGCAGATGATCGGGGCAATTTTTTCCCACAGGGCCGATCTCGAAAAGTTTACCCTCCCCATAATCGTGCTCACCTCGTCTTTTGGCACGGTGGAAATGTGGGACTGGGAAATTGTCAGCTACCTGCGCCTGCAACTGGGGTTGAACGTGTTCACCCCCTACAACGTCGAACTGGCCAGGGTGATTCTGCGCTCCATAGCGGTAAAACGCTCGATGAAGGGCGGCGTTAATTTTCTCATGTTCCAGGATGATCCCGGCGAGGGGATGCAGGCCTATATCTTCAAACGCTTTTACTGGTGGGAGGATGAGTGTACCGCGACAATTGAAAAAGCGTTCAACATCAGGATTGTGTACAAGAGCTGGAAGGCGGTTAACGAGAGGGCGCGACGGATAGCCGACGCCGATGCGTTGGCGCTGTGGAAAGAACGGGCAGTTCCAAACGAGGGGGTAAGCGAGGAAAACATCCTTAAGGCGGTCAAGCTCTACATGGCGGTAAGGGAGACGATACAGGAAACGGGAAACGTCTGTGGGGTCGGCAGCAACTGCCTGAACGAGTCGTTCCATTCCGACACCACGCCATGCCTTGCGTGGAACTGGGTCTTTGAGCATGACCACATCATCTGGGCCTGCGAAGGCGATACCGTGACCCTCGTCAGCAAATACATACTGTACTCAGGACTGCAAAAACCGTTGATGATGACCAACATCTATCCCTTCCTGGTCGGGATGGCCGCGCTTAAACATGAAAGGATCGACACTTTCCCAAACATCGCGGACCCCGATAACCATGCCCTTGGCGTTCACTGCGGGTACTTCGGGTTCGCCCCCCAGAGTTTCTGCACTCACTGGGTCATGCGGCCAAAGGCCCTGGCAATCGTAAACGACAATGCCATTGTGATTGACTGTCGAATGAAGTGCGGCAAGGTTACCATGGCAAAGCTGAGATCCGACATGAAAGGGATCACGATCATCGAAGCTGAAATTGAGGATTATGTGCAATACCCGAATTCCGATTGCCGCAACGGCGCGTTAATACGCTACCGCAACGGCAGCGGGCACAAGGTCATGGAAGCCCTTTCGTCCCATCACGCCATAATCATTGAGGGGGATATCACCCACGAACTATTGCAGATGGCAAAGGTTTACGGCTTCAGCACGGAAGTCATATAAGGCAAAGGCAATATGGCATCATATCTCATAGGCATTGACATAGGGACCCAGGGGACGAAGGGGCAGCTCTTCGATACTGACTTAAACGCCCTGGCTACCGCGTTTGAGGAATCAAAACTCATCCAGCCTGAACCCGGAACGACCTGGCAGGAAGCGGACGATATTTACGGCTCGGTAATCCGGGTAATTAAATCGCTTGCGGAACAATCGGGATGCAGGGGTACTGAAGTGGCTGCCATTGGCATTGATTCGCAGATGGCGGGGATCATGGGAATTGATAAAGACGGGGAAGCGTCCACCTATTACGATTCCTGGCTCGATACCCGCTGCAAGGCGTATGTCAAGCTTGTAAAGGAACGCGCCGAGGAACGTTTTATCGCCCTGACCGGATCGCCAGTGAGCTTTACCCACGGGCCAAAGATGCTCTGGTGGAAGCATGAGCACCCCGATGCCTACAATAAAACGGCGGCCTTCGTTTTGCCCCATACCTATGTGGTGGGGAAGTTATGCGAAATCCCCGGCGCCGAATCCTATTTTGACTGGACGCATTTGCAGTACTCCGGTTTCGCGGATAACCTGAACAAGGCCTGGAGTGATGAACTGACAGAAACCTTTGGCATGGCAAAGGAAAAACTTGCCCGAATCGTGTCGCCCTTTGAGATCGTGGGAAAGACCAGCGCGAAATTTGCTTCGCTGACGGGATTGACCGCCGGCATACCGGTGGCGGCCGGCGCCGGGGATACGGCGGCGTCTGTCCTGGGGGCCGGGCTTTTCGAGGACGATCAGATTCTGGACTGCGCGGGAACCGCGTCAGTGCTGTGCTGCGCGGTGGATTCCTATTCCCCCGATATCAAGCACAAGACCATGATGATGATGCGTTCCCCGGAAGACGGGCGTTTCTTTCCCCTAACGTACATCAGCGGAGGGGGGCTAACCATACGCTGGTTCCGCGACAACTTCACCGGAAAAGAGGCCCTTTCGTACAGGGATCTCGAAGCCGAATGCGCCCTTCTCCCTCCCGGAAGCGAGGGGATAATCTTCGTTCCCCATTTCGCGGGACGGGTATTTCCGTCGAACCCCAACTTGAAGGGCAGCTTTACCGGCCTCGATCTGAAGCACGGAAGCGCGCATCTGTTCCGTGCGATCATGGAAGGGATTGCCTGTGAATACGCCTACTATCTTTCGGTATTGCGCGACCTGTATCCCAAAAGCAACTTCGCGAAAATGACCGCGATTGGCGGCGGGGCGTCATCGGAACTTTTTGTGCAGATCAAGGCGGATGTGCTTGGCGTTGAGGCAATACGGACGGAGGTTGGGGACACGGCGCTTGTGGGAAGCGCTGCCATTGCCGGTTACGGCGCGGGTGTGCTGAACGATTATCGGGAATCCATTCGCAAAACCATCCGTAACAAGCCGCCTGTGAAATTCGACCCTGAACGCCACGCGCAATACAAAGCAGTTGTAAAAAAATATCTTGAAACTATTGAGATTGTAAATAGCCTTTATTGAGACAGAGGGACAAATGAAAGAGAACATTGGACTTGCCCTCATTGGGGCGGGACGGGCGGGGATGATCCATGCACGTAACTTCGCCACGAGGGCGCCGCACGCGAAAATGGTCGCCGTGAGCGATGTGGTTGAAGAGAGCGCAAGGCGGGCGGCCGGCGAGCTTGCGCTTGACGCATGGTATACCGATTGGCGAGAAGTACTGGCTAACGGCGCGGTAGACGCGGTAATAGTCGTTACGCCGACAGAGTTTCACCATGAAATCGTGATAGAGGCGGCAAAGGCAAAGAAACACATACTCTGCGAAAAGCCGATGGCCATGAACAGGGAAGAATGCCTTGCGATGAACGAGGCGGTTGCGGCTAACGGCGTTATTCTGCAGATTGGCTTCATGCGCCGCTTTGACGCGAACTTCAGGAGGGCAAGGGACCTGGTAGAATCAGGCGCAATCGGGCAGGTGGTAACGGTGAAGTCCCTGACCCACGGGCCCAGTACCCCCCACGAATGGATGTACGACATCGCCAAAAGCAACGGGCCCCTTGCGGAGGTTAACAGCCACGACATTGACACCCTGCGATGGTTTACCGGGAGCGACGCCGAAAGCCTCTACGCAATCGCGGGAAATTTCCGCTGCGACGGCGCAAGGGCAAAGTACCCTGATTTCTACGATACCGTGCTAATGAACATACGGATGAAAAACGGGATGCTTGGAAACATCGACGGGGCCCAGGGGGTCCAGTACGGGTATAACGCAAGGGTCGATATTGTCGGGACCGAAGGCCACATCGAGATTGGGGGATTGGCGGAAAGCACCACCATGCTCTACACAAAGGACAAGCGGTTTCACGGGGACACGGTAAAGAGCTGGACCAATTTGTTTTACGAAGCGTATCTAAACGAGGATATCGGCTTTGTACAGTCCATCAGGGAAGGAAAGCCGCCTGAGGTAAGCGGCCTGGACGGCATGGCCACAGTGGAAATAGTACAGGCGGGAAATGAATCGATCAGGACAGGACAGATTGTCCGGCTATAGGGGGAACATGAAAGCTGCAAAATTATACGGGGCAAATGACGTGCGCGTTGTTGACTGCGCCGTTCCAGAAATCGGCGATGACGAAATTCTACTGAAGACAAAAGCCGCGGCGATATGCGGCTCTGACCTGCGCATGATAGGGAACGGCTACAAGGGGGTGGACAAGGAGCACCCCCTGACCCTGGGTCACGAAATAACGGGCATTATTGAAGCGGCCGGAAAGAACGTCAAAGGCTATGAAAAAGGAATGCGTGTTGCAATTGCGCCTAACATAGGCTGTGGCATTTGCGACTGGTGTGTCTCGGGCGACACCCACCTGTGCCCGGACTACACGGCTTTTGGCATCAACATGGATGGGGGTTTCGCCGAATACGTCAGGATACCGCGTAACGCCGTGATTCAGGGAAACATCATGATTCTGGACGATTCCATGCCCCTGGACGCGGCGGCCCTGATTGAACCCGCGTCCTGTGTATTGAACGGCCAACTCCTGACCGGCATACGGCTAAACGACAAGGTGCTTGTAATAGGCGCAGGTCCCATAGGGATAATGCACGGCCAGTTGGCCAGGGCCCTCGGGGCCGCAAAGGTGTACATTCGGGATATCTCACAGGAACGCATGAAGCAGGGCGTAGGGCTAATTCCAGGGGCTGAAGCCATCCAGGAAGAAGACCTGGAAGCGGCGGCAAAGCGGCTTACCGGCGGCAGGGGCTTTGACGTGACCATCACCGCGTGCCCCTCCCCTTCCGCCCAGGCCGATGCCCTCAAGATCACGGGCATGAACGGCCGCATACTCTACTTCGGCGGCCTCCCCGCTGGAAAGGATGCGGTAACCCTTTCCACCAACCTAATACATTACAAGCAGCTCTCCATCCACGGCTCAACGCGGGGCAACGTGCGCCACTTCCGTGATGTGGCAAAAATGGCCGCCACCGGGACATTGAACCTGGCAAAACTGATTTCCCGTCGCTACCCGATTACCGAATTCGCCGATGCGGTAGACTACGCGAAAAGAGCCGAAGGCTTGAAAACCGCCATTGTGTTTTAAATGGCACATGTTGTATTTGTTTCGTTTTTTGCTATACTCGAATGGGGGATTTAATAAGTTATGAAACAGATTCGTACAAACGCTACCCCAGGCAATGAAGTAACAGAGCGTGAGACAGCACACAGAAAGCTCGCCCGTGACGCGGCGGCGGAGAGCATCGTGCTGCTTAAAAATGACGGGACACTTCCGGTTGAGCCCTGTCCCATTGCGCTTTACGGCGCGGGCGCCGCCACGACCATCAAGGGCGGGACGGGAAGCGGCGAGGTCAACGAGCGCTATTCGGTGACCATTGAACAGGGGCTAAAAAATGCCGGTTTCACGATAACAACAGATCCCTGGCTGCGGGAATATGAAAAAACCATGCGGGCGCAAAAGGCGGCTGCAAACAAGGTTTTGGCAAAAAGGTTACTGAACAGCGATTCGGACAACAGGATCAACATAATGGCGAGCAGCTTTCAGTATCCCTCCGGGCGGTTGATAAGCGCCGCCGACATTAAAGGGAGTAAAAGCGCTGCTGGCTGTGAAACCTGTGTCTATGTTATCGCAAGGCAGGCCGGGGAGTGTTCCGAACGTAGCCTTGAAAAGCACGACTTTGGCCTAACGCAAACCGAAATTAAAAACCTGAAAATAGTCTCCGAGTCATACACAAAAACCATCGTCGTCATCAATGTCGGCGGGCCAATGGATTTAAGCCCACTGGAAGAAATAGGCAAAATCAACGCAATACTGTTCTTCTGCCAGCAGGGCATGGAAGGCGGCAGCGCGTTTGCCGACATCATTACAGGCGGCGTGACACCATCCGCCTGTCTTTCCTCTACCTGGCCGCGAAAATACGAGGATCTGCCCAATGCAATGGAATACAGCTATCTCAAAGGGCACACCGATTATGAAGAATACAGGGAAGGCATCTATGTCGGCTACCGCTATTTCGACAGCTTCAATGTCGCGCCCCGCTATGAGTTTGGCTATGGGTTGAGCTACACAGGGTTTTCGATTGAATGCACCGGCATTTCGCTTGACAAATCAAGGATCGCGGTCAAGGCAAAGGTTACTAATACCGGAAATACCTGGTCGGGCAAAAAATGCGTGCAGCTTTACGTGAGCGCCCCTTGCGGCAAACTTTTGCGTGAATACCAAAGCCTTGCGGCCTTTGCCAAGACCGGGCTCCTTGCGCCGGGAAGGCATGAGGAAATTACGCTTGACTTTGACATCACGGGCCTTGCCGGATACGACGGGCAAAGCGCCAGTTACTTGCTCGAAAAAGGCAATTATATTCTGCGTCTTGGCGAGAGCTCAATAATGACGAAGGCAATCGCCGTCCTCACACTGGACAGCACGGTTGTGACAGAAATATGCGAGAATGCCTGCAAACCCAGACATAATTTGGAAGAGATCAAGCCCGAAGGCCGGACACCACGCGAAATTCCTGACGGCATTAAGCGTCTTTCTATCAATACATCTGACATACAAACCAAAAAGCATGATTACAGTATTCCAAAACCTGCGCTCAGCGTAAAAACCGAGGCCATACTAAACAAGCTCGAATTGGACGATTTGCTTAAGATCGTTGTGGCGACCGGGATGATGAAAACAGATTCGTATTTCACCGTTTTCGGCGCGGCGGCCAATACGACATCCCATCTTGTNGACATGGGGGTTCNCAACGCCGCGCTNTGTGACGGTCCCGCAGGTTTGCGCGTCCAGAGGACTTTGGTCAAGCTGAAAAACGGNGATATCAGGCCGGTGGAAGCAATGATGGAGTTCATGGAATATATGCCCTGGTATATGCGAAGGTTTATGTTTGGCAACCCCAAAAAGGGCAGTCCCCTTTACCAGTACACATCGGCTTTCCCTGTTGGGACCGCGCTCGCGCAGACATGGAATACCGGCCTTGTTGAGCAAATCGGCAAAGCCGTTGGCGCCGAGATGGTCGAGTTTGGCGTAACATACCTCCTGGCGCCGGGCATGAACATCCACCGCAACCCCCTCTGCGGGCGCAACTACGAGTACTACAGCGAAGACCCGCTCTTGACCGGCAAAATGGCCGCTGCGGCGACAAGGGGCGTGCAAGGTTTTGAAGGCTGCTACGTCACCATCAAGCATTTTGCCGCCAACAATCAGGAAACGAACCGCAACCACTCAGACAGCGTTGTCAGTGAGCGCGCCCTCCGCGAAATCTACCTGAAAGGCTACAGGATTGCCGTTGAAGAAGCAGGCGCAAAGGGCGTGATGACAAGTTACAACAAGCTCAACGGTGTTTATACACCTAACAACTACGACCTTTGCACAAAACTGCTCAGATGCGAATGGGGCTTTGACGGCGTGGTCATGACCGACTGGTTTTCCACCGGTAAAGGGCTCGCGGGCAACGGCCTGGCAATCAAGGCCGGGAACGACCTGATCTGCCCAGGCGGCGACGATTTCATTGCGGCCCTGAAAAAGGACTTTGAAGAAGGCATTGTCGGTATTGAAGATCTACGCCTCTCCTGCGCCCGTGTGCTGGAAGCAGTCATAAACGGCAGGACAGGGAAAAGCGCCGCTATAAAGAACCAGTAAACAGGGCAACATGATCATACGCCTTGTCGAAAATACCGATTACCTGTGGCTCAAAGAACATGATAAACATATTTCTGATGAAACACTGAAAAATAAAATAACGGCAAAAGAAATATATGTTGCCCAGGAAGGCAGTGAACTAATAGGATGGCTTCGATATGGCCTTTTTTGGGATAACATGCCATTCATGAATTTAATATTTTTCCCGGAAGAATACAGGCGCAGGGGGATGGGGAAGGAACTGATTCGTTATTGGGAAGAGGATATGAAGGAAAAAGGCTATAAAAATGTACTAACCTCGACACAATCAGATGAAGAGGCACAGCATTTTTACAGAAAAATGGGATATACTGAAATCGGGGGGCTTAAATTTCCGGATGAGCCGTTGGAAATGATATTTTATAAAAGCATATAATTATCATTTGGATGGGGAAACAATGTGATAAGGAATATCTTTTTGGATGCCGGTGGGGTTATTCTTGATGAAGCCGAATTTGAAAATAATTCCGCCAAAACCATTACCGGAATAATAAGCCAATATAACAATGAATATATATTGGACAATTATTGGGAAGACATTGAAGAAGCGGTGTATAGGTTTGTGCCAAAGGTCTACGATTATGTTTTGTATAAAAATATCAATGACATTGAAAACTTTAATATGGCAAAAAGGGAATACAAAGATACTGTAAAAGCGGATAATGCTTTTAAATTGGCGGATGGAATAACAGAATTCCTGACGGAGTTTTCGGGACATTTCAGGATTGGTATTTTGGGGCAATATGGAGTCAATTTCATAAATTTCCTTGAAAGTAAAAACATTTTAAAATACTTTGCATATAAGGAAATACAGGATGATTACAAAATAACAAAGCCTGATACAAGGTACTATGAAGCAATATTGAAAAAGTGCGATTGCAAAGCTGAAGAAAGTGTAATGATTGGGGATAGAATCGACAAAGACATAATACCTGCAAAACTTGTGGGAATGAAAACAATACGCATAAAAACCGGGATACATGGAAAACAGGAAGCAAGGACGCCTGAAGAAATAGCGGATCTGACAGTACATGGATTGAATGAAATAAACCTGGAATGGTTCAATACATTTAAGGCATTGTAAATCATTCATAATAAGTATTTTACATAATATAGTTTCCTGTATAGAATTAAAGTAGGAAGTTATCGTGGATGTCCGTGTTCTAAAGTATTTTCTCGCGGTCGCAAGAGAAGGCAACATCACAAAAGCCGCCGACGCGGTTCACGTCACCCAGCCGACCTTGAGCAGGCAGCTTATGGATTTGGAAGAAGAACTAGGGGTGGAACTCCTGGTCCGCGGCAAACGAAAAGTTACCCTGACCTCCAGCGGCGTCTTGTTCCAGCAACGCGCCCAGGAGATTGTCGCCCTTCTGGACAAGACACAGCGGGATATTGCCGAGCACAACGAAATGGTGGCAGGCATGGTTACAATAGGCTGTGTTGAAACCTCGGCCTCTCTTTTATTGCCCGACGCGCTGGAGGCCTTTAGTTCCCTTCACCCGATGGTGAAGTACGAAATCTACAGCGGAAACGGCGATGATATACGNGACAAAATTGACTCAGGCCATCTTGATATTGGCATTCTGGTTGAACCGGTCGAAATCGCCAAATACGAATTTGTCCCCCTCAGCTTTAAGGATACCTGGGGCGTGTTGATGNGAAAAGACGATCCGCTTGCGAAAAAGGAAANCCTNCGCACNCAGGACATTGTCGGCCTGCCCTTTTTTCTGTCGCAGCGGCGAATCGTCACAGAAGAGATTGAAAGCTGGTTCGGCAAGATGGCAAAGAAACTTAACGTGCTTGGGTATCATAACTTGCCCACCAATACCATGCTGTTAATTGAACGCGGCTTGTGCTACTCAATTATGGTAGAAGGCGCGTATTCAATCCGGCCAAACGAGAATCTCCGTTTTGTGCCGCTGTCGCCGACCCGTAAAGCGGGCCATGTAATGGCGTGGAAAAAGAACAGGGTTTTCAGCCAGGCGACATTGCTGTTTTTGGAATATGTCAAAAATAATTTTAGGGCTTAACCTTTGCCAACAGAACAAGACAAAACGCATATAGAAGTTTATTATGGTACAGGAGGGAATTAAATGCTTTACAGGCAATTCAAAGATATAAAGTTGTCTCAACTGGGCATGGGCAATATGCGCCTGCCGACTATAGGCGAGCGCGGGCCCATAGACGAAGCCAGGGCGAGGGAGCTCATCGAATACGCCTATGCCCAGGGTGTGAATTATTTCGACACGGCCTACAGGTATCACAGCGGCAAGTCGGAGACTTTCGTTTCTTCCGTGCTGCGCCAATATCCAAGGGATACCTGGTATCTTGCGACAAAAATGCCCGGCCACATGATGCAGTACAGGAATGGCCGCATAGAGGGTATAGGCTACCTTGTGAACGAGAGCATCGCTTCCCCTGGGCAAATTTTCGAGGATCAGATCAAGCGTTGCGGGGTGGACTATTTTGACTTTTACCTTTTGCATAATCTCTGCGAAACCTCCTGGGATTTCTACACCAATGAGGAACTCGGCGTGGTGGCCTACCTGCTTGAACAAAAGAAAAAAGGCCGCATACGGCATTTTGGTTTCTCGGCNCACGGCAGGCCGGAAACAATTGAAAAGTTTCTCAAGTGGAGTGAATCACGTTTTTCTGGCGGGTGTTTTGAGATAGCCCAGATACAGTTAAACTACCTCGACTGGACCTTGCAGGATGCCAGGGCAAAATACGAAGCCCTCACAAGGCACGGGCTTCCGGTGGTGGCAATGGAACCCTGCCGTGGCGGCAAGCTGGCTTCCTTTGACGAAAAGGTGAACGCCCTTTTCAAGGCTGCCCGCCCGAGCGACAGTGTCGCTTCCTGGGCCTTCCGGTACCTGAAATCCCTTCCAAATGTGCAGGTAACCCTTTCCGGCATGAGCAGCCTTGAACAGTTAAAGGATAACTTGCAAACCTTTTCCGAGCCCTCCTCCCTCACGGAGGAAGAGGACGCGGTCTTGCAGAAAGTCATCGCCTCCCTGGTGGACCTGATTCCCTGTACCGCCTGCCGCTATTGCAGCGAGGAATGCCCGCAAAAGCTGGACATCCCAAAACTTGTCTCCATGTATAACGAGGTGAAAAACGGGGATGCCTCCGTATGGGGATTGCTCAACTTTACCCTTGGCGCGATGACGGAAGCGGAACTGCCGTCAAGCTGTTCCGGCTGCGGAAACTGCAAACAGCTCTGCCCACAGGGCATTGACGTTCCCGATCTCATGCAAAAGCTGGCTTTGGCGATAGAAAATAGCAGACGGAAAACCTGAACTGGTTACGTTTGTTGTTATAGAATTGTTTGTTAATTGGAGGTTAATATGAAAAGTAAACGCTTTCTTTCATTAATGGCGGTATTGATAGCTTTAGGGTTTTCGATAGCCGTTATAGTCTCCTTTACCGGTTGCGCCATAAAGGCCGAGGCGCAGCAGCCTCCCCGACCGGCAGTAAGCGAGCCCATCGGACAGGGGCAGACCAGTCCCTCAAAGGTATATTTCACCAGCGACATAAGCCCCGCGGGATTGATGGCGGTCTACAATGCCCTTGGGCAGCGGCCGGGCGGCAGGGTGGCGGTAAAAATCACCACGGGCGAACCGCCGAACAGCAATTACCTGAGGCCCGAATTGATAAAAGACCTGGTACAATCCGTGAACGGTACCTTTGTTGAATCCAACACCGCCTACGGCGGGAGGCGGGCAAGCACGGCGTTTCATAAACAGGTGGCGCGTGATCACGGCTATACGGCCGTCGCGAACGTGGACATACTGGACGAAAACGGATCGATGAGCCTTCCCGTGCGGGGAGGCACGAGGCTTCAGGAAAATTTTGTAGGCTCTCATTTTGCGAATTACGATTACTACATCGTCCTTACCCATTTCAAGGGCCACTCTATGGCCGGCCTTGGAGGGGCAATAAAAAACATATCAATAGGCATCGCGTCCTCGGAAGGGAAATCATGGATACACAGCGCGGGCAGAAGCAAGACCGGCATATCAGGGAACCAGGACGCTTTTCTTGATTCGATGGCAGAAGCCGGAAAATCCGTTGTTGACAGCCTGAACGGCAAAATCCTCTACATAAACGTGATGAACCGCCTGTCGGTGGATTGCGACTGCAACGGCCGCCCCGCCGCACCCGATATGCACGACATAGGCATCCTTTCCTCCCTTGACCCCGTTGCCCTGGACCAGGCCTGTGTAGACCTCGTGTATGCCGCGCCTGACGGGAGAAGCCTGATACAGCGAATGGAGTCCAGAAACGGGCTTCGTACCATTGACCACGGGGCGGCTATCGGTCTTGGAAGCAAGGCGTATGAGTTAATAAGACTGTAAGCGGGTTTTATAAAGAATATTTAACAGGGGGTTTTAATGGGATTTTTATCCACCCTTAATTTGAAGCGGCGAATTATCCTTCTCGTT
>JGI24698J34947_10000376_pt1 | contig 20033 bp, 17 predicted proteins | sample TergutMp193P3_FD_34947 | JGI IMG/M metagenome (IMG submission 34947) | reverse complement strand
TCCGAAAAGACATAAGTTTTTTGGGCGGCGCGGGACTTCCGGGAAAAAAATATTCGACGAAAGAATTAAAAACGCTTATCGCTGAAAAATTGGGGCTTGCAAAACGAAAGGCGGCGGTTATAGGACTTGGGAAAATCGGCGCGACTATTATGGAATACGACAAATTTTCGTCGTCCGAAATTGAAATCGTCGCGGGATTCGATTCGGATATCAACAGAATAGACACGATAAAATCGAAAATTCCGCTTTTCCCGTCGCGTGAAATCGGCGAAATTGTTAAGCAAAAAGAAATTGAAATCGCGTTTCTTACTTCATCGCCCGAATCGGCGAAAGTTTGCTTTGAGCGATTAGAGATTGGCGGAATCAAAGCGATTTTGAATTTTACGCCGACTGTTTTGGTAAGTGAAAAAATTCACATTCGCAATATCGATTTTATTTTGGAAAGCACAATTTTATCGGCGATGATAGGACTCGACAATTTAGAAAAAAATTCGGTTACAATATAACAGGAAAATTAAACTTTTTTGAAAGGGGTTTTTATATGGCAAGAGTATTGAATTTTTCGGCGGGACCTTCGCAGTTGCCGCTTGCCGTGCTTGAAAGGGCGGCGAAAGAAATGACGGACTACGGAAACACGGGTACGTCGGTTATGGAAATGAGCCATCGTTCCAAAGCGTTCGAGGGGGGGGGGGGGGGGCGTCAGCCGGAAAGCATATTTCCAACCGGTGTGGGCGGAATATTGTATCCGCCGAAATGTTTTTATAAAGACGTCTTATACGAAAAACTGTTTACCGAACTTGCTCCGTATGCCGACGATATTTGGTTTTGGGCTATGGCGGTTCTAAATCCTGAATATTGCGGAAAATCTCCGTATGTCGTTGTCGAAAATAATTGTTCGGTACTTAATAAATTAGCGGATATTGAGCCAAGACAAATGCAATGCGAAAAACCTCTTTACCGCTACAATCTGAAACGTAAAGGAAACGATAAACAGTTTGAAACAATTATAAACGCATATCCGCAAATTGTCGAATATTTACGGTCAATCCGATTTTAGTTATTCCCAATGCTTGAAATCGCTGAAATCCTGTAATTTAACGTCTTTATTTTTGTCGAAAATGTGATAAAATTTCGCTTTGCCGATATAACAACTCCATAAGGAAAACGTGCTTGGCGGACCGATTAAATAATCGCACTCCGACATAATTAACTGGTCGATATACCATTTTTCTTTCGAGATAAGCAGATTTTCTTTTTCGCGAAACTTTGTTTCTTCGTTTGAAAACAATATAAACGTATGCTTTTGTTTGCCGCCTATCGATAATTGACGGGAAATACTTTCCATAAATTTTTCATAAATATCGTCGCCGTAATAATATATTCCTTTTTTTTCTCCTTCCCCGCGCCAATTTATATAATCGCCTCTTCGTATGTGTACTCCCGTCAATATGTTTCCTTGCGATTTTAATTCCCGTATTTTTTTTACAAAATCGCTGTTTTCATAAAATTCGCGTTTCAGAGAGTATTTCAAAGCCATTTCTTCGCGGTATTTTCCTATAAGTTTCGGAACTCTAAAATGAAAATTGCGAACATATACGGGCGTTTTTTTATTTAGCGCCGTCAAAAGAATTTTTTCATTTATTTCTTCTTTTATATGTTTTTTGTTGAAACGTATGCGTTTAATCATACCGAATAAGGAATATAATTTTTTAACCGTATTGGATTTATCGATAATTTTCAACGAATCAGCGTCGTTACAGTCGCACGGATTTACGTACAAATAAGCCATATCGCGGAAAGTCGGATTGCAGTATTCGATATTATGCTCTTTGCAAAAGCATTCGAAATGCAAATTTTGAAAAAGACGATTGCTGTGATTTCCGTAAGCCGCTTCGATTATCACTTTTTTACCCATAATTTTATCCTCGTTCATAAAAATTTTATAGAAAATAACATATTTTCCCATACGCGAAGGCAAAAAATATTATTTTTCACGGCGAAATTCCAAATAATAAGGAGAAAACAATGGCGATACCGAAAAAAATACATTATTGCTGGTTAAGCAGGGAAAAGATGCCTGACAATTATATAAAATGTATTGACAGTTGGAAAAGAATAATGCCCGATTACGAACTTGTTTTGTGGGACGGCGATAAATTCGACGTTAATTCCGTTCCTTTTGTCAAAGAGGCGGTTTCGGTAAAAAAATGGGCGTTCGCCGCCGATTATATAAGATTGTACGCCGTTTATTCCGAAGGCGGAATTTATCTTGACTCGGACGTTCTGGTACTGAAAAAATTTGACGAATTTTTGAAATACGATTTTTTTACTTCGTTAGAATTTGAAGACAAGGGCAACGACCTTCGTGAATATGAAAACTATACAAACGATTTGAATAATATTTTTTCTGTAAATCGTTGCGGATTTCAAGCGGGAATATTCGGAGGAATTAAAGAACATCCTTACTTGAAAGATTGTATAGAATGGTATAAAAACAACAGTATTTTCCTGACGGACGGGCAAGTGCGCGACTTGTACAAAATAAAAGCCCCCGACGTTCAGGCGGCGATAGCAAATGTAAAATACGGATTCAAGTACAGATACGGAGAACAAAAACTTGAAAACGGGATGATAATATTCGATACGAAAGTTTTTTGTCATACGCCTAAAAACGCCAATAAAGACGTATATGCGATTCATTGGGGCGAAGCGGGTTGGGAAGAGCCCGGCAAACGTTTCAAAATAAAAATGAGACGCAACAAAATTTATCGTACGCTTCGTAAACTTTTTACCAAGAAAAAGTATGTCCCGACGCTTGACGAAGTTATAGCCGAAGGCGTATTGTAATTTTACTCGCAAAAAACTTTCTACTTTAATCTTGATTTAACTCCATATTGATAAGCGACTTAATTTCCTTTTCGGGGAAAATTGTCATATATTCGGCAACGCCGATTGGTTTGTGAAAATCGCGTAAAGCAACTTCTACTTCAATATGGTCTTTTTCTGCGCAGAGAATAATGCCGATAGACGGATTTTCGTCGGGCATTTTTACTTGCTCGTCTAACAATCCCAAATAATAATTCATTTTACCTACAAATTCAGGTTCAAAAGTGCCAATTTTTAAATCAATGGCTATCAACGATTTAATTTTACGGTTGAAAAGCAGTAAATCTACAAAATACTCCTTATTATTGAGCGTCAAGCGATACTGATTGCCGATGAATGTAAATCCGTCGCCCAATTCAAGCAAGAAGAGTTTGATTTTCTCAACTAATCGTCTTTCCAATTCGCGTTCTTTTATTTGGTGTTTAATGCCAAGAAATCCCAAATTATAGGTGCTTTTCAATATTTCATCGGCTTGTTCCTGCAAATGTTCGGGCAATGTTGTGTCAAAGTTATGCAATTTCGGTAGTGTTTTAGCATTGTGATAAGCGTCGGCTTTTATAAAATTTAGCAATAAATTTCGAGTCCAACCCATTTTTACCGCCGCTTCCGCATAATAAAGCGCTTCCTGACGGTCTTTTATTTTGCTTAATATAAGTCGATTATGCCCCCACGGCAAAACTGCCGCAACTTGCGGCAGAATGTCGTTTTTGGAAACTGCCGCAGGTTGTGGCGGAATTTGGGCGGTTTCGGCGTAAAATTCGTAAAAACGCTTCATATCCCACAAACTGCGCGGTGAAAAACCTTCCGTATCAGGAAATTCGCTTTTTAAATCGACTGACAGTTGCTCTACAACTTTTCCGCCATAACCGGTTTCCAATTTTTCGGCGGATAAACGCTTTCCGATATTCCAATAAAGTTGCGTTACGGTCGTACTCAATTTATTTGCAACAACAACGCGAGTCATTTTTACTTCTGCAATTATCCCGTGAAGCATTTCTTTATATTTTGTTGTATATACGTCGTTTTTCATATCGGTTCCTTTTTCCATCCACTAATATCTTTTATTTACAAGAATTTTTCTATAAAATAATATATTTTCACATACGAGAAGGCGACAAATATTATTTTATACGGTAAAATTCCAATCAAAGGAATATTTTTAGATGGGCGCGCCAAAAATAACGGTAATAATTCCGATTTACAACGACGAACTATACTTGTCAGACGCTTTGGAATCAATTCGTCGACAAACGTTTACGGATTTTGAGTGCGTTTGCGTAAACGACGGTTCAACGGACAAATCGGAAGAAATTATAGACGGTTTTATAAAAAACGACGACAGGTTTTTAAAGATAAATAAGAAAAACGGCGGAGTTTCTTCTGCGCGAAACGCCGGATTGGATAACGCAAAAGGCGAGTACGTGTTCTTTATGGACCACGACGATTTAGTTCCGAATTACGCGCTGCAAAAACTGCTCGCCGCAGCCGAAAAGTTCAACGCCGATATGTCCCGCGGAAGAATGACGATGGTCGCCGAAAACTTCTGTCTGAAAGATTTGCCGAAAGAAAACGCGCAGGGAAAACAGCGACGTTTTGATAATCCGATTATTGATTTGAAACGGCGCACTCTTATAAAATACAGGCGTTGGTGCTGGATTTGGCTGTGTCTGTTCAAAAGAAAAACGATAGAATCCGTTAGATTTGTTGAAGAACTGCGGTCGGGCGGCGAAGATAATCTTTTTATGTTTGACGTTATAGGAAGAATTAAAAACTACGTTCAGATTGACGATATTACGGCTTGCCATCGTTTTTCGGCGACAAGCGTTACGCTTAACGGCGAATTACATCCGTCGCTGGTAAAAATGTACGCTACGATTATTCCCTACGTTTACGAGAATTACACGCTTGCGAATGGTATTGACAAGCGATTGCTTAAATGGATTTACGGCTGGCAGGCGCGTAACGCTTACAAGTTTTTGATTCGCAGACCTGTTTGCAAAAATCGGACGGGGGAATTGCGGGAAACGGCAAGAGAAATCCTTATGAAATACAATAATACTCCCGAATTTAACGAGATTATTAAGCGTTGGAGTTTCAGGCAAAAACTTTTCTTTCAACTGTTTATTAAACAAAAATACGAAACTTTAAGGAAATTGAAAATTTTTTTGTAAAGTCGCGGCAGTATCAATCATTCCGCATAGTCGTTCCAAGCGCTAAAATCATTGACCGCGTTATCGATATTTCCGCTGTCGTCCCGAATGCTGTAAAGCGTATTTTTTCCGATGTAATTCGCCCAAAGCGTAAATGTGCTGAGCGGTCCTATAATATAATCGCAAATAGACATTATATGGTGGTCAATATACCACGATTCCTTTGACACAAGCAGATTTTCGCCGTTGATAAATTTAACTTTATCGTTTGAAAATATAATAAATATTTGATTTCTCGCGTCTTTTTTCGATAATTTTTGCGAAAAATCGTTCATATATTTTTCGTAAATTTCGTCTTCAAAATAATATTTTCCGCCGCGCCATTGTTTATAATCGCCGCGCCGAATGTGTATTGCGATTAAAATATTATCTTCCCGTTTCAATTTCATTATTTTTTTGTAAAAGTCGTTTTTTTCATAAAATTCGGGTTTTAAGGAATATCTTTTTATCAATTCGTCGCGATGTTTCTCTATCAAACGCGGAACTCTGAAAGTCCATCCGCCTGTAAAAACGGCAAAGTTTTCTTCAAACGCTTTCAAAAGAATTTTCTCGCAGTCGCCGTCTTTTTCAAGAATATTTTTATTAAAAACGATAAATTTTACAAGACCGAAAAGAGAAGCGAACCACGCTATCGAAAAGTATTTTTTCACGAAACTGCTGTTGCGAAACAAGCCGAACAAAAGATTTGCGCGCAAAAAATTGATTGCCGGAATTGTTTTTGTACGGCAAGGCGAAACATAATATTTCGCCTGTTCAAACGTCGGATTAAAATATTCAATTCCGTGTTCCAAGCAAAACGCGTGAAAATTCAGGTTAAGTATCAATCTGTTGCTGTTTTGCCCTTTCGGGATTATCAGAAACAATCTTTTGTTCCTGATATTTTTTTCAAACACGGCTCTTGTCTGCGCGGTTTCGCAAATATTCGTTTCAAATTTTATCGGATATTTTTCGCAAATTTTCACGTCGTAATCGTTTGAAGACGCGCCGCAATGAACTCCGCTCCCGTCCATTCCGATATTTTGCGCGAATGTTTTTTTAGGATTCAGACACAAACCGCCGTTTAAGTATATCGCGCTGTACCAAAAGCAAGCCCAAGTATTTCTTCTGCCGCTAATATTTGATTTAATTTGCCGAAAATATCCAGATTTACATTTGTAATTGAAATCTTTTTTTCCTTTAATTCGCGACAAAACCGCTTTCGGATTTTTCTCGAAAAATTTCCACCTGTCAGCCCAAGTCGCCCAGCCCCAGCAATTCATATGTTTTGTAAAAAAGGTATCGGTTTCAAAGTTTTCATAAAATTTTTGCGCATATCCCGAAATATGCCAAACCTTCGGTTCGTTTTCATAAAAAAGCAGCCCGTCGTTCATATATTGAAGAAAAAAAGGCGAAGTAAGAATATCGTCTTCAAGCACGATGATTTTTCCGTATTTTTCTACGATTTCAGAAACGCCGCTTATTATACTTTCCGCCAAACCTTTGTTTTTATCCGATTCGCGAATAATTACTTCCTTGCACCATTTGTCTTTTTTTACAACGTTTCGCGTATCAAGAACAGCCGCCTTTTCGTTTTCGTCGGCGTTTTCTTTACATCCGTCGCAAAAAATATAGAGAACGCTCTCGTTCGCAAGCGCGTTGTTTTTAAGCGCTTGCAAAGTTCGAAGACAATGCCGCGGACGATTGTACGCAAACAAAACAATCGGCGCCGGATTTTGCGTCATTTTATTTCCTTTTCATAAAAATTTTTACAAAAATAATATATTTTTTACCCCTAATTTCAATTTCTTTGTAATATTTTTATAATATTTTCAATAATTAGGTAATGCCATAAATTATTTTACGGTTTAAATTTCGATTCGGAGGGCAAAATGGGACAAGAAAATTCGACAGACCTAGAAATGATGATAGGTTTTTTAGACGAAGCGGTAGACGATTTATGTAACGTTGTTCAAAATTTAATGAATTTGCGAAGCGACGGCTACGACGAAACGACGGTTCAGTCGCTATTTAGAGTTTTCCACTCCATAAAAGGTAACGCCGCGTACTTTAATTTGATTGAAATAAAAGAATTAAGCCACGCCATAGAACAAGTAATGGAAGGAATGCGGCAGAAAAAACTTCAAATTACCGAAAACGTTATCGAGTTGCTTATTAACGGCGCAAACGGCGTTTCAAAAGCGTTTGAAGTTATTCGAGCGGAAGGCACGAGCGCAAAAATTCCCGAATCCGTAAAAGAGGCGAAAGACGCGATACTCAATTTTCTAAAAAACGGCGAAGGCGCGGCGGACAATTTTCAAACGCTCGAAGAGATTATAGAGGACTTGACGTTAATTGAAACAAATCCCGCGGCTGTTGCGGAAATTTTGCAAAAATACAAAGAAAAATTAGAAAAATTAAAATCCGCCGCCGAAGGAAAAGACGCCGAAGCAAAAGAAAGCGAAGACGATAAGAATATGCCGCCCGAATATAAAGAACTCAAAAAACTTATGTCGGAAGAAAAAACATATCCTTCGGGCGACCCGATTTTCGGGCGTATTCGCGTTCTTATGGAGACATTGCGGCAGTTTATCGACGAAAAGAGCGATTCCAATAAAACCATAGACGAAATGCTCGACAATATTGCGATTTGCGACTTGACTATCGGCTTGGATTCGCTTATAAAAGCCACAATTTTGGAACAAATGGCAAAACTTAAAATTATCGTAGCCGCCGCGCCCGGACAGGCAAAAGAAGAAGAACATAAAAAAGAAGAAGACGCGCAACATCCGCAAGCGGCTCAAGCGGCTGTCGCAAAAACTATGCGTATTTCCGAAGAATCTGTGGATAATTTCCTTGCGTTTGTGGGCGAACTCGTCATAGTGGAAGATATGTATATGAATTTGGGTTCTATGGCGTATCAGACCAAAAACGTTCGCAAAGAAGACATAGTTATAGAACTCAAAAAGATAACGGAAACGTTTAGCCAACTTTCGCGAAATCTGCAAAAAAGTATTATGGAAATACGAAAAGTGCCGATTGACCAAATTTTCAAAAGAATGCCGAAAATCGTAAATGAAGTCGCGACAAAAACGGACAAAAAAATACAGGTTAAAATTGAAGGCGGCGATTTGCGAATAGATAAAACGATTTTGGAAATATTGGAGTCCCCGCTTGTGCATATGACGAGAAACGCAGCCGACCACGGAATAGAAAAACCCGAAGTAAGAGTAGCCGCAGGAAAAGACGAAGAAGGAACGATTACGCTTGCCGCGACCGAAAACGCGGGCTTGGTTATAGTTACCATAAAAGACGACGGCGGCGGTTTGAATTTGGAAAAACTTCGGGCAAAAGCGATAGAAATAGGAATAATGAGCGAAAACGAATCGTTTGACCAAGAAAAAATTATAAACGTTATGTTTGCGTCGGGAGTTTCGACCGCGACGGAAGTTACGGATATTTCGGGAAGAGGCGTAGGAATGGACGTCGTAAAGAAAAATTTGGAAAAAGCGAGCGGAAAAATCTTTACGCAGACCGAACACGGCAAAGGAACCACTTTTACGCTGACTATTCCCTCTGTAATGACGACGCAAATTATGCAGGGTTTTGTAGTGAAAACCGAAACGGACAGATTTATTTTGCCGCTTGAATGTATTGAAGCCAGCGTAAGCGTAACCGAAGCGCGAATAGAAAGCGTAAACGAAAGCGGACACGTATTCCAATTCAAAGAAGGCGTAATTCCTGTTGCGCGGCTTGCCGAAGCGGTAGAACCCACAGGAACGGCTTTTTATGCGGATTCAAAAGAAATTGTGGTCGTCGTTCACAACAAGGGCGTTTATCAGGCGTTTATCGTTTCGGAAGTTATCGGAATACACCAGATAGTAAAAAAGGACTTGATGCTTCCCAAAGAATTTACCGAAAACATAAGCGGTTCGGCAATTATGGGCGACGGAGTAGTTTCGCTTTTGTTGAACATTGACGCATTGCTCGGCACGGAAGAAAATTAAAAAAAATTTGGCAAATGGACAATTTTGAAGATTTTGGCATAGACAAACAAGTTTTAGACGCCGTTTTTTCGACGGGTTATGCAAATCCGACATCGGTTCAAAAAAAGGTTATTCCGCCTGCGATACAAGGTCGCGATATTATTGCTTGTGCGCCGACGGGAACGGGAAAAACCGCCGCGTTTTTAATTCCGATAATCGATTTTATTGTTAAAAATCCGCAAAAATATACGGCGGGAAAAATCCGCGCTTTAATTCTTTCGCCGACGAGCGAACTCGCTTTTCAAACGCGGGATTTCGCGCTAAAAATTTCCGATTTGTTGAACATAAAAATTACGACAATCGTAGGAAAATCGGGAATTTCGTCGCAGTTGCAAGAATTGCGAACGGGAACTGATATCGTAATCGCCACGCCGGGAAGAGCGGTAGACCTTGCAAATCGCGACGAATTGCTTTTGGACAGCGCCGAAATTTGCGTAATAGACGAAACCGACAGAATGACCGATATGGGATTTATAAGCGACGTTTCAAAATTGGCGGAAAAATTGTCTTTTGAATGCCAAATTATGTTTTTTTCGGCGACAATCAATAAAATTAGCGCAAAAATCGCGGGAAAAGCGTCTCGCGAGCCGCTCGTTATAGACGTTAGAGAAACGATAAACAAAGCGAATTTGGAAATTCCCGAAAACATTGCGGTGAACGCCGTTTATGTCGAAAAAGATAAAAAAAGAAAAACGCTTTTGTTTCTACTCAACGAATTGAAAGGGCAAAAAATTATAGTTTTTGTCGATTCAAAATCAACTGCCGACGCGATTTCAAAGGAAATTTCGCAAAAAAATTTTGATTGCGTTTGCATTCACTCCGACAAAACGCAAACGCAGCGAAATTATTTGACGGAAAAATTTGCAAAAGGAAGCGTAAAAATTCTTGTCGCGACCGATATTGCCGCGCGCGGATTGGATTTTTGCGACGTAAACGCGGTAATTTCGTTAAATATTCCGTCTTCGGCGACGCTTTTTGTTCATAGAACAGGGCGAACGGGGCGAATGGGAAAAACGGGAAAAACGTTTTGTTTTTGTTCTCTGCAAGAGCGGTTTAAGTGGTACGAAATTATGAAAGAAGCAAATTGCATAAGTGAAATTTTTCCTTATCATCCTTTTCACAGCGATAAAATTGAAAATATGGGAATCGACGAATCAAGAGAATTTGCAAAAAATTCTACAAAACGCGGAGAAAAATCTCAAAATTTAGAAAATTTGGAAAGTTTGGGAGAAAAAACCATAATAAAATCGGACAAAAAACAAAAAGAAACAAAAGAAAAAGAGTCGACCGCGCTTGCAAAAAAAATAGCAAAACGAAAAGCGCACAAAAAGTATATTGAGCAAAAATACGGCAAAAAAGAGACGGGAAAAGGAAGATACAAGGGCTTGGCAAACAAAAAACGAAAGAAAAAAATATGAAAAAAACATTTATTATTTTAACTCTATCGCTTTTGTGCGTTTCTTGCGCAAAGCGGGTAATTCCATCGGGCGGTGAAGGCGATAAAATTGCGCCGAAGATAGTTGAAGTTTTTCCGAGCGACAAATCGCTAAACGTAAAAGAAAACGCAAAAATTTCTATAACTTTTTCCGAATGGGTAACGCCAAAAAGCGTCGAAACGGGAATTATTATTTCGCCGCAAACGGAATTTTCGCTAAACGTGCGGGCGAGAACCGTCGTAATTTCGCCGAAAAATCCGCTAAAATCCAACGCGACGTATCACATATCGTTTTTGAACGACATAAACGATTTTTCAAATAACGCGCTTGTCGAAACGCAAACGATAATTTTTTCTACGGGCGGTTTTTTGGACACTTCCTTTATTAACGGCAAAATTTTTTACGAAAAAACCGACTCGATTTTGCCGAAAGCCGCGCTGTTTTTCGACGAAAGATTAAGCGAAAAAGGCGACGGCGTTTTGTTTTCCAAGCCAGATTACATAACGCAGGCGGACTCAATGGGAAATTTTACTTTTGAAAACATTGCGCAAAGCAAATATCGTCTTATCGCGTTTTTTGACAAAAAGCGTACCAATAAAATTACGCTTGGCGACGTCGTTTTTATCGGGGAAGAAAAAATTGCGCAAACGCAGAATTTTTACGAATTATTTCCCGCGACTTGCGATACCGTTCAAAAAAAACTTAACGGCGCTTCGGCGATTTCGCCTATCGCGGTGTTGGTAAAAAGCGACGAAACAATTTATGATTCTCTAAAAATTTACTGCGAAAGCGACAATAAAAATATTCGTATAGAAAAAATTGAAAAGATAGAAAAAGTCGAAAAAACAGAAAAAAAAGAAAAAAGCGACGTTACTATGGCGATTTTTCTTGAAGACAGTTTGCAAAATAAATTATATGTACTCGCGACGCAATCGCAAAAAATATTTATAACAAAAGACGGCGATTCGATATTTTACGATACGACAAAATTTAACGGCACGACTCTTGCGGATACCGCAAAATTAGCGCAACTCGACAGTTTGCTTTTGCCCAAAATTGAAGAAAAAATTGAAAACGACAGCGCAAAAACAGACAGCGTTAAAAGCGAAGTCGCGGTTTTTTGTCCTAAACTTTCGTGGAATTTTTTTGGAGAATTGCCGCAAAATCCGCTTTGGGAAATAAAAGGCGAAAAATCGTTTTTGCGTTTAACAAACGATAATTTTTTGGAAAATGTTCCCGTCGGCAAATACACGATTTCGCTGATTGACGATAAAAATCAAAATAAAAAACACGATTTCGGAACGCTTTTTCCGTTTTCAGTCGGCGAGAAAAAAATTTCGTTTCCCGATACTCTGACGACTCGCGAAAGATGGGAAGTCGAGTTCGATATTGGCGGGGAAAATCGTTAGACGATTTTCATAGCGCGCCGCAGTATTTTTTCGCAACGCGCTTATGAAAACCGCAATTATCAGTTCGCTTTTATCGTAAATATCAACTGCGGAATTGCCTCGTCGAAAACTCCTGTCGAATATTTGAAAAGCAGACCAATTTTAACCTTTTGCGCGGCAGGCGCGGTATTCATCTCGTTTTTAATATCATAAACGCTCTTACCGTTCCACTCTCCAAGAGCGGAGTTTATAACGGATACCGCCTTATCCTGCGACAAATTTAAATCTATCGTCAAAAACGGGAAAAATTTAGCGGAAATATTAGCGTCTATTTTAACGGAAGGACTTATCGTATTTGGCGGAAGAGTCATTAAAGTCGCCTTTATAATTAAAGGAAGAAGCGCGTCGAGGTCAAAAGATTTTTGCTCTTGCGCGCGATTTAGCGTTTTCAGCAATTCTATGGATAAACTAACGACTTCAAACGTCGCGGGTGCGGTTTGTTTTATTTCCGACAAAGTTTTCTCTGTTTTTTCCAAGTCGTTTGTAAATTTAACAATTTGTTTCTGCCTTTTTTCGTAATCCTTATCTCCCGCGCCTATTTGCTGTTGCGCCGTCGTTTGCCCTGTTGACGATTTATTTTGCGACGTTTGTTCGTTTGTTGCGATTGTTTTATTTTGCGCTGTTTGTTCGGTTGTCGCTTTATTTTGCGACGTTTGTTCCGCAGCCGTTTTATCTCTCTCCGCCCGTATTGCATTGGGATCGCTGTTTTGGAATCCGACCATTTGCATAAAATCACCGCTTAACATAGCGTAACTATTTTCAATCTTTCCGCTGTTCGTCCCGACTAATCCGCCTGTAAAATTATATCCTTTGACTGTTCCCTGAACAAAACAGTTCTTTATTACGCCAGAATTTGCCGCTACAAGTCCGCCTACGAAATCACGCCCGCTGATATTTCCAGAAACATAACTGTTTTCAATAGTCCCAAAGTTCAGTACCGCCAATCCTGCGACCTCGTTATATCCTTCAATATGAACTATAACTCCAAGATTTTTTATTGAACTTCCATTTTCTAAATACGAAAATAATCCTTGACTTTTGCCGATATTGCTAATGTAAATTCCGCTGATAACTCTGCCGTTACCGTTAAATGTACCCGCAAAGTCCCCAATCGGCGTCCATTTGTTTTTATTGCCGTCTTTAATGTGAACGTCATTGCCAAGCGTAACGGTTTGACCTTTGAAATTCCTTTGTTTTCCGTTAGTTATACGCGCCAACTCTCTTAATTGCGCTTCGCTCGTTATTGTAATATTTGTCGCGCTCCAATCAATCGTTTGCGCCCAAATTCCGACGGCGCACATCGCCGTTACCGTGAACATTTTGATAAAACTGCTCATAAAAGCAACCCTCCATAAAAATTAAAATGTTAAAAAACGTTCAGGCAAAGCAGTAAAAGGTTGCTCTGCCTATAATCATAATTTGTCAAGAACCATGAATATATCCTATACTTAAAAGAAAGACAAGGCGTAGGCAGAACAACCTACAAGGCGGCGTACGCCTTGTCTATGAAAACAAAGTATAAGCGAAAAGCAGGGATAAATCTCTGCCATTCATGATTCTTGACATCGGGAAAATAATATTTTGTTTATAAAGAAATGAGAATTTTTTTGAAAAAGTAACTTTTTTATAAACGAAGTCGAAAAAATTATAGTATATTTATGTAAAAAGGAGCGTAAAATGCAACTAAATTATATTTACAAAAAATACGACGATTTTTATGTCGGTCATCTTGTCGATTTTCCCGAATACGATACGCAAGGCAAAACTATAGAGGAATTGGAACAAATGTTAAAGTCATTGTATTCCGATTTAACGACGTTTGACGATATACATTCTTCCGTTCGCAGTCAAAGCGGAGTATTGGAATTTGTCTGAAATAATTGAAATATGAAAAGAAACGATTTAATTAAAACAATTACGAAAAACGGGGCAATATTTATAAGGCACGGCGGAAATCACGATTGGTATAAAAATACAAAAACAGGCGTCGGACAGCCAATTCCGCGACATACGGAAATAAACGAAACGCTTGCAAAAAACATTATCAGAAAACTTTCTTAAATAGTGTTTATTTATGATAGACGGGGAAAATCGTTAGACGATTTTCATAGCGCGTCGCAGTATTTTTTCGCAACGCGCTATGAAAACCATAATTATCAGTTCGCTTTTATCGTAAATATCAACTGCGGAATTGCCTCGTCGAAAACTCCTGTCGAATATTTGAAAAGCAGTCCGATTTTAACCTTTTGCGCGGCAGGCGCGGCATTCATCTCGTTTTTAATATCATAAACGCTTTTGCCGTTCCACTCTCCAAGAGCGGAGTTTATAACGGATACCGCCTTATCCTGCGACAAATCCAAATCTATTGTCAAAAATGGAAACAATTTAGCGGAAATATTAGCGTCTATTTTAACGGAAGGACTTATCGTATTCGGCGGAAGAGTCATTAAAGTCGCCTTTATAATCAAAGGAAGAAGCGCGTCGAGGTCAAAAGATTTTTGCTCTTGCGCGCGATTTAGCGTTTTCAGCAATTCTATTGATAAACTAACGACTTCAAACGTCGCGGGAGCGGTTTGTTTTATTTCCGACAAAGTTTTCTCTGTTTTTTCCAAGTCGTTTGTAAATTTAACAATTTGTTTCTGCCTTTTTTCGTAATCTTTATCTCCCGCGCCTGTTTGCTGTTGCGCGGTTGTTTGCCCCGTTGACGATTTATTTTGCGCTGTTTGTTCGGTTGTCGCTTTATTTTGTGTTGTTTGTTCGCATTGTTTGTCGCTTCTACCGCTTAAAACATAATTAACAATACTTCCGTTTGAGTATTTAATCTTTGTAACTTCCGCAAAGGAAATATAACTGTTTTCACCGCTTGACGATACGAATTCAACGTTTCCCATATTTAAACTTCGCAAAACTTTCCCCTTAATTTCGCCGCCGTTACACAAATAAATAATATCCTGCGCCCAAATTCCGACGGCGCACATCGCCGTTACCGTGAACATTTTGATAAAACTGCTCATAAAAGCAACCCTCCATAAAAATTAAAAAGTTTAAAAACGTTCAGACAAAACAGTAAAAGGCTGCTCTGCCTATAATCATATTTTTTACCAGAAAAGATGAATTATCACTTATAACTAAAATAGCAGGTTGAGACAGAACAACCTTAAAAGAGGCGTTTTGTCTGCTATTTTAATTATAAAATTGACGAAAAGTAAGGATATATCCTTACAATTCATCTTTTCTGGTATCGGGAAAATAATTTATGTTCATTAAAGAAATGAGAATTTTTTTTGAAAAAGTAATTTTTTTATAAACGAAGTCGAAAAACTCACCAATCGCCGCTTAACAGAAATTCGCGAATGTTGAAATGTTTTATCCCGTTTCGGCTCATATCAAATTCGTCGAGCGAAACGACAAATTTCGGAAAATTATCTTTGATTTTTTGTAAAACCGAAAATTCACGCTCTATCGTTTCGTCCGAAGCCAACAAATAACAAACTTGAACGTATATGCAAAAATTATTTTTTTCGGCTACAAAATCGATTTCAAGGTCGTTTATTTTTCCGACGTTTATTTTATAATCCCGCCTTTTGATTTCCATAAAAACAATATTTTCCAAAATAATAGAAATATCGGGTTGATTTTTCCCGACGACCGCTTCTCTTAATCCGTGGTCGGCGATATAATATTTTTCATTGACCGACATAACTTTTTTGCCAATCATATCTTTGCGATAAACGCGGCTTAAAAGATGCGCGTTTTCGCAGTATTGCAAATAATTTAATATGGTTTCGACGGCGATTTCCCGTTTTTCGTTTTTGAAATAATTCGATATGCTTCTCGCCGAAAAAGTATTTGCGACGTTTGCAATTACATATTTAACGACTCGCTGAAATAAATCTATAGAACGTATTTTATTTCTCTGAATTATATCTTTTAGAACGACGGAATTATACAAATCCTGCAAATACATTATACTCGCGTCATAACGAAAACCGACGTTTTTAAGATACGGCATTCCTCCTACAAGCAGATATTCCTTAAACAGTTTTTCAACGCTTATATCAATATTTTCGCTTCTGTTCAATCGAATAAATTCCGCAAAAGAAAACGGATATATTATAATTTCGACATATCTTCCGCCCAAATAAGTCGCAAATTCGCCCGAGAGTAGTTTTGCGTTTGACCCCGTAATATAAATATCGCAATCGAATTTTACCCGAAGAGAATTTACGCATTTTTCCCAAGCGGCGACTTCTTGTATTTCGTCTAAAAACAAATACGCTTTTTTGCCGATTTTTTTTATTTTATCCGAAATATGTTCGTGAAGTTCTTTATAATCACGATATTTTTCCGTTTCAATATCTTCAAAATTTATGCTAACGAACTGCTCTTTTTCTCTCCCTTTTTTCAACAGTTCGTTTTTAATTAAATCAAGCATAACGCTTTTGCCGCATCGTCTTATGCCGGTAAATATTTTAATCAAATCCGTATCTATAAACGGAAGAACTTTTTCAAAGTATGCGTTTCTTTCTACCATAATATTTCTCCTTTACGTTAATTTTAAGTAATAAAATAATAAATTACAACTGACAAAACGGGAAAAATCTGCGTTTTTGTCAGATATAACTGACAAAATTATGAAAAATAGAAAAAAATTTTTGTTTTTTTCAAAATTTTCCCCATTTTTGTTTTTACAAATATTATATTATGTGAAAAAAAGCGCTTATTTTGCTGTTTTTAAGATATAAATACGTGAAACAATTCACAATAGGAGGTGAAAATGATACCAAAAGCGGCTACTGAACGATTATCCGTTATGTACACTCTACTCGGACAAATATTAGAAAACGGCACGGACGACGCAAAACTTATTTCTTCAAAAAGAATAGGCAAATTGTTGGGAATTTTGACGCACACGGTCAGAAAAGACCTGAGTTTTTTAGGCGGCGCGGGTTCGCCGGGTAAAAGATTTTCTACGAAAGAATTGAAAGACGTTATTGCTGAAAAACTTGGACTCGCAAAACGAAAAGCGGCGGTTATAGGACTTGGGAAAATCGGTACGACAATAATGGAATACGACAAATTTTCGTCGTCCGAAATTGAAATCGTCGCGGGATTCGACTCGGATATCAACAGAATAGACACGATAAAAACGAAAATTCCGCTTTTCCCGTCGCGTGAAATCGGTGAAATCGTTAAACAAAAAGGCATTGAAATCGCGTTTCTTACTTCGTCGCCCGAATCGGCGAAAGTTTGTTTTGAGCGATTGGAAGCCGGCGGAATCAAAGCGATTTTGAATTTTACGCCGATTATTTTGGAAAGCGAAAAAATTCACATTCGCAATATCGATTTTATTTTGGAAAGCACAATTTTATCGGCGATGATAGGACTCGACAATTTAGAAAAAAAATCTATTGCAAACAACAAAAAATAAACCTTTTGAAAGGGGATTTTTAATATGGCAAGAGTATTAAATTTTTCGGCGGGACCTTCGCAGTTGCCGCTTGCAGTGCTTGAAAGAGCGGCAAAAGAAATGACGGATTACTCAAACACGGGAACGTCGGTTATGGAAATGAGCCATCGTTCCAAAGCGTTCGAGGCAATTCTTCACAAGGCAAAGGACGATTTGCGCAAACTTATGAGCATTCCCGAAAATTACGACGTTTTGTTTATGCAGGGCGGCGCGTCGACTCAATTTGCGGCTATACCGCTTAACATTTTGGGCGATAAGGACGGCGCGGATTACGTGGATACGGGAACGTGGGCTAACAAGGCGTTAAAAGAAGCGCAGAAATATTGCAAGGTAAACGTCGTCGCGAGTTCAAAAGAGCAGAATTACAATCATATTCCCGATTTGGACAAGAGCAAGTTTAATCCGAACGCGGCTTATTTTTATTTTACGACGAACAACACGATTTACGGAACAAAATGGAATACTTTGCCCGACGCGGGAGACGTGCCGCTCGTAACGGATATGTCTTCGAGCATTTTGAGCGAGCCGGTCGACGTCGCAAAATACGGAATCATTTACGGCGGCGCGCAGAAAAATATCGGACCCGCGGGACTCGTGGTCGTAATTATCCGTAAAGATTTGATTGAATTAAGCAAACAAAAAGCAAAAACCGTTACGCCTACAATGCTTCGCTACGATATTTGCGCCGAAAACGACTCGATGTACAACACGCCGCCTACTTATTCCATTTATATCGCGGGCTTGGTTTTTGAACACTTGCTTAATTTGGGCGGATTGCAAGAGGCGAAAAAGCGCAACGTCGCAAAAGCGGATTTGCTCTACGGATATTTGGACAACTCCAAAATGTTTAAGCCGACCATTCGCAAACAAGACCGCTCTTTAATGAACGTGCCTTTTGTAACGGGCAATGAAGAATTGGACGACAAATGCGTAAAAGCGGCGACCGCGGCGGGGCTTATAAACCTAAAAGGACACAGAAGCGTGGGCGGTTTGCGCGCGTCGATTTATAACGCCATAGATTTGGACGGCGTAAAAACGCTTGTGAATTTCCTTGAAAAATTTGAAAAGGAAAACGGTTAATAAACAAAAGAAAGGATAAAATAATGTATAAAATTCAAACACTTAACAAAATAGCGACAATAGGTTTGGAAAAACTTCCGCGTGAAAATTATGAGATAGCGGGCGAAATGAAAAATCCCGACGGAATAATTTTAAGAAGTTTCAAAATGCACGATATAGAATTGCCGAAATCGCTTAAAGCGGTCGCGAGAGCCGGCGCGGGAGTAAATAATATTCCCATAGACAAATGCACGCAGGAAGGAATAGTGGTGTTTAACACTCCGGGCGCAAACGCAAACGGCGTCAAAGAATTGGCTATCGCCGGCTTGCTTATCTCGTCGAGAGGAATAATAAGCGGCGTAAACTGGGTACAGACGTTAAAAGGGCAGGGCGAAGAAGTGCCGAATTTGGTCGAAAAAGGCAAAGCGGATTTCGGCGGATTTGAAATTCAGGGCAAAACTTTGGGCGTAGTTGGGCTTGGCGCAATCGGCATTTTGGTAGCGAACGCCGCCGCAAAACTCGGAATGAACGTTATCGGCTACGACCCGTATATTTCCGTCGACGCGGCTTGGGTTTTGTCGCCTAAAATAAAAAGGGCGAACGCGATTGAAACGCTTTTGCGCGAATCGGATTATATTTCGCTTCATATCCCGTATATCGACGCGACGAAAGGAATGTTTAACGCGGAAAAACTTTCGTTTTGCAAAAACGGCGTGCGCATAATAAACCTCGCGAGAGGCGGCTTGGTCGTGAACAAAGATATGAAAGCGGCGCTTGAAAGCGGCAAGGTTTCGGTTTACGTTACGGATTTTCCCGACGAAGAAGTGATTACGTATAAAAACGTGATAGCGCTTCCGCATATCGGCGCGTCAACGGAGGAATCCGAAGACAACTGCGCGGTTATGGCGGCGAATCAGTTGCGCGACTATTTGGAAAACGGAAACATTAAAAATTCCGTGAATTTTCCGACGGTCTGCGTAGATAGAAATCCCGCGAACACCCGCATTACGATAGCGAACAAAAACATTCCGAATATGGTCGGACAAATTTCTTCGACTTTGGCGTCGGCGGGAATAAATATTTCGGAAATGGTGAACAAACACCGCGACGATATTGCGTATAATATAATCGATACGGACTCGAAAGTTACCGACGACGTGGTGTCGAAAATTTCGGCAATCGACGGAGTTATTGCGGTAAGAGTGATATAAAAGACGCTTTTTTCGCTCGACAAATAGTATTTTAGCACAAATTTTAAGGAGGGATGTCCGAGTTGGTCGAAGGAGCACGCCTGGAAAGTGTGTATATGGGCAACTGTATCAAGGGTTCGAATCCCTTTCCCTCCGCCGCCTTTTTAGAGTTGGGTACCGCGCAATTGAATCTTGTGAACCCCGCCAGATTCGGAAGGAAGCAACGGTAAGCAATGTATTTGGTGTGCCGCGGAACACTCAACTCTTTCTTTGGTAAAAAATTATAACAAGTTCAAAAAAAATGTTTTTTCC
>JGI24698J34947_10000375_pt1 | contig 20039 bp, 4 predicted proteins | sample TergutMp193P3_FD_34947 | JGI IMG/M metagenome (IMG submission 34947) | reverse complement strand
CTGACGCGCACGACAATACAAAACTATATCGAGATACTGTACCCGCTTGATAATGAGGTTGTCAGCGGGGAATTCAATATGTACGGCATCACCGGCGGCCCTGATAAGGCCGGAAGCGTTACGATCAGAATAAACGAAATGGATGTACAAACAAGCGAAGTTGATGACGCCGGGTATTTCCGGTTCAACCTGAACAGGGAAAATTTTTATTCCGGAGAAAACAAAGTAACGGTGCGCAGCAGCTTCGGCGGGGAGAGATCGGTACAATCGCGGGAAAACAACATCTTTTACAACTCGGACGGCCCCTGGGTTACAATAGACAGTTTCTCATTCGGCGACTATGCCTATGAAAGACCCTACCTTTACGGGCGTACAGGCTACATCCTGAGCGAAGAAGACACGGCTCTTCTTGCGGACAGGAGCACCGAAAGAACCGTAAGAGACGCAATCAGGGCAAAGCGGGTCGATTTTACGGAAATAAGTTTTGACAACGGGGTAACCTATCACCGCGCCGGCCCGGGCAGGACCAGAGGAACCAATTACAGCTACCGGCTTGAAACAGGCGATATGATGGAAGGGATGCACTATATACTTGTAAGGACGACAATGAAAAACGGAGAAACCGCCGTTACGCGAATGTTGGTGCAGGTAGATAAAACGCCTCCCGTCATCAGGCTTATCGCTCCCGAAACAGGCGGAAGGTACAACGCGGAGATAAGGTATTCCGCTTCCGCGACGGACGATGTAGAGCTTGACAGCCTGACATACCACCTGCGCGTCGGAAACAAGTCCGCTTACGAAATACCCGGCTTCCTGCAGGGACTTTACATTGAGGGAACCATACCGCCGTTCATAAAGCAGTTTGTCCCCGAAACGCCGAATATCTTTGCCGGCGGCGCGACATACATGGACTTTGGCTTCGGCCTCAGCTTCTTCGACGATAATGTCAAAGTTCAGGTTCAATACGGAACGATGACCAACGACCAGTGGGTTTCTCTGGGCGGGAGTGACGGGGAAGTCCGTTACGGCGGGCAGGTGCTAGGCTTAAAACTCCTGGCAAACATATACCAACTGCCCTTCGGCGCATTCGCCGGGCCCGATTGGGAATGGCTTTCCGCTTCCTTCGCGATTGGGGCAAACTTCTCACTGTTTGACCTGGCGCAGGAAGGCTACACGCAAAGCGGCGCGTCAACATGGATGAGCGCTCTTTTACTGCAGGTAGAATTCCCGAAGGTAACGATTCCAAAATGGAAGTACCTGCGTAAATTCAGTTTGTTTACGGAAGGGCAGTTGTGGTTTGTACCGACAGACGTGGACGCTGAGGCGCTTGGTATACCGGTGGTAATCCCGCACATCATTATGGGATTAAGACTTTATATTTTCTGATTTCTGATATTTGGAGGTGTTTGATGTTGATTTTTAACAGACAAACAAAGACCTTTAAGCGGTTATTTATCGCCCTTGCGGCTCTGTCTTTAGCATTCTCTCTTAACACCTGCGACCTGCCCATGGGCTTAGGCGATCCTATTGACTGGGAACCTCCTGTGCTGACTCTTGACCCCGGATATTCCAATCCCCTTTATGTGCGGCTTGGAACAAAGCTTGCCGGTACCGTTACCGACAATATAGGCGTTGACCGCGTAATACTGCGTAACGCCAATACCGGCGCAGAAATGTTCAAGGCAAACTTGCTGTCAAATAACCGGTGGGAAATATCTCTGGATTTTGAGCCGGAACAAAACGGTGAAAAGATAGCGGTAGAAATTGTCGCCTTTGACAGGGTGGGTAATTCAGGGGATTCATCCATTACTGCAATAACGCTTATTATTGATATACGGCCTCCAATAATTAAAGATATGAAGATATCGCGCACCGCCGTAAGAGACGCGTATCTTGAAACATACCATGATCTGTATGACCTTGAAAGAACGGATCCATACGGCCAGTACGGCACATTGAGCGCGAATGTAAACAAATATCAGAACGGTTTTTTCTATATTAAGGGAGAGGTTTCCGAAGAAGAAACAAGGATAGAGGTACTGGGGCTTAGTATCTATGACGCAAACCGCGATCCCAATACGCCGCTTCTTCTTACGCCGGGAGAGTCCCGTTTTTCGCTGCCCAAGTCTGAAGGCTCCGATTATGCGCCTATCTGGCTTATCAAAGAAGAAGATATACTTAACGCGGGCGATTTACTCTGGCCGGGTTACAAAACAGACTACCATGAAAACGGCAAACGCTATTATTACCGCGTTGCCATATACGCGATAGACAGAAGCGGAAATGAGGGCGAATCGCTCATCATTGAGGATGAAGGTTTTTTCTGCATGTGGGAAAAGGGGGACGAGCCAAAAGGAATTATTGACCGGCTTATCGGAAGCGTCGTTACCAAGGGCGCGACTATTCCCGTTGAATTCTTTGACGACGATACCCTTGACTGGGCATATGTCGGCCTCTTAACGGAAGATCAATGGGACGGGATCGAAGATATTGCTCCCGGCACAAAAATTCCGCAAACAGACAATGATGGAAAACTCCTGTGGCTTAAAGAAAGGCTTCTCGCGGGCGGTATTGTTTATGACTGGAAATACGACAAGAAAAATGGTACTCAGCAGGAAATCGTTGACCAGATAGCCGGTAAAACCTTTGATGAAAGAATTATTTACATTCAAACGGGGAATGATGAAAGCGACACCGGAGTATATATTTTATTTACCCTTACGGCGGACAGAAAACTTGATCCGCATACGGGAAACGGCCCAATGGACACCAACAGATCCCGGTGGAAGGGCAGACTATGGCTAGTCGATGTAATAGACGAAAACGCCCCGCTGATTGTATTTGACACGGTGAATACGACAGACTCCGACTACAATCCTGCCGAACATTCCGGCAGCGAGATAAACGAGCCTAACCTGAATGCAAGAACAGGCAACAGTCCGGAAGAAAATACCTTTCCAAAACTTTCTGAAGGAGATGACGGAAACGGCGGACGGTATTTTGAAATTAACGGATATACCCTGCGGGCGTACAGAGAAGATCAGGCAGTTCATAACAGTGTAGTAAAATTCCGCATGGCATGGATACCCTTTGGAATTGGAGGCGGACATCCTGATGACTATATTACGGCGGTACAAAACGCGCTGCGCGGTACTAATGAGCTTTCGTATCCAAATACATTTAATAATTTACCCGGCATACAGCACTGGGAATTTGTACCTGAGCCGGGAGCCGGACAAGGAACATTTATTGAAGGCAAAGACGAAGAAATTGGCGACAGTAAGTTCAAGAAACAAGTTTTCAGAAAGAGATTTGACGTTTTGGGCGGAGAGGATGATCTAAAGAACGTCTACAATAATTTCACCTACAACGGCAGCCGTGAAAACGAAACAAAACTCTTTGTATTCTATGCCGAAGACAATATGGGGCATGAGGTTTTCAGGCAGCTCCGTCTTTTGGGCAATAAAACTCCCCCCGATCTGTCTGTGTACGATATAACAGCCAGAGACGGAATCATTTTGCCGTCCGGTTTACCTAATTTAAACAATGGTAATGAAGACGATGGAAAAGTTTATTTTAACCCTAGTGGAAATATTGACGACGATGGCCGCGAAGAATATAGAGCCGATCTTTTGGATTATCAGCCATTTGGGTATGATGCTATGAAACCTGCCACCCTAAAACCCAATGGCGATATTGATTTGACAGACGATGACAAGACGGAAGCGTATCAGGCCTATCCAAGAGACACGGTTATCAAATACTGGGCAATGGCGGAAAAGAGCGGAGATCTCGCGGTAGCCAATATTATGATGCAGGACATTACCTTTTCAACCGACACCAGAGAAGTAGGCTATTATGATACGACCGATCGTTCGCTAAGCTATGTTGAAAGGCTTCCCGAAGTAACCCAAAGGGTATTCCTGTTTACGGCGAAAGATACCCTGGGCAACGAAGTAAGGATACAGCGTACAGTCGCTGTTACAAACGCCGCGGTTCTTAACAATATAACAACGTCTACACAAAGCGGAGACTACGGCATAGGCGAAACCATTACCCTGCAGGCGAATTTCTCCAACCTTGTAATGTGGACGGGTACTAATCCGCCCCTGCTTAACATACGCCATAATCAGGGAGGAACGGGCGGCTCTCCTATAGTCAGATCGATTCCGACGAAAACGCCCGTTGATACTCCCGCGCTGTTCCTTGAATTTGATTTTGTTATACAGGAAGGGGATACAGGCATTCTTGAGACCATGTATTATGGCATGGATCTGCCGGCAGGTGACGACAACAACCGGACCAACAGGCCGATAACCTTGCCAACAGGTACGCGGATATTGGACAATTCGCGGTTGGACGACGCATTTACCCCGAGGAATAGTCCCGGCTTTGACTGGACTGCCGCGGGACAGGGGCCCCGCAATTCCCTCCAGGGCTCAACCGAAAAACCTAATAAGACCATTACCTTGGACGGGATACGCCCTATAATAACAGGATTTAGGCTTGATCCTCCGGATGGAAAAACAAATTACAACGATGCCTATCCGGGGTATTACTATAAAGCCGATGAAACGATTCAGTTTACCCTTACGGCAGACAAATCTATCTTTACATCGGGCGATCCCGTTGTAGAATTCCAGATAGCCGGCACATTCCGCGCCGCGGCATGGCAAAAGGCAGACGGCGCAAACGGAATGGTATTTAGCGTTCTGGTAAACAGTACCAATACGCCGGAAGACGGACCAATTACCGCCATAAGACTGAGAAATGTAAGCACTATAGTAGACGGCGTTGGAAACGCTTTTAACGAGGGTAGTTCTACGTATACTCTTTTTAATCGTCTTAATCCGAACGTTACTATCCGTGTTGACAAGACGCCGCCCACCGCGCCCGGAACTTCTTTGAATGGGACTGGGGTAGGATCAACCACCACTCTTAATTTTAACGCGAATCCAACCTTGGCTATATCCGGTAATACCGGCGAAGGCGCAGTCCCTGTCACAACTCAGTATTCGCTGAATAACGGCGTTACCTGGAGGAATTTCCCAACTGTGGAATCCGCTCTTAATTGGACAAGCGCGGGCGACACTGCCGATACTTTAAAGATATTAAACGGGGAGTGGACGCTCGTTACGCGCTACATAGACAGGGCGGGAAACGAAGGCGTTGCAACAGACAATTCTGCGACAAACGGTATTACAAAACAGCCCCTTCATGTGAACGCGGCGTTCCCGAAACTCTTAGGGATAAGCGCGACAAAAGCCAACGGAACATACAACAGAGGAAATAGTCTCGCTTTTACCCTTGATTTTGCGGATACCGTCACTATTAATAATAACAACAATATCAGCTTAACCCTTGCGGACACAACCGAAACAACAAGCAACGCCGACGGTACAGCTCCTTCATATCAAATCGTGCTCAGTGGGGCAAATGTTTCTTTAGCGTCAAACGGCAAAACCATTACGTTTAACTGGGCAAGCGTTAACGGAAAGGATATGCTTAACGGGCTTAAAGTAACGGCGCTCAACTTGAGCGGGCTGCGGGACAATTTTGGAAATGTCGGACCTGCCGCCACAGCTATTAATACAACAACTGCGGGCACTGTCGGTATGCCACAAAGCGGCGAACAAGCGGCTTATAATGTTACTTACAACCTGACAGGAGTTATTGTAAGCGGTATATTGCCCGTGGCAAGAACATACGCGCCCGTAAATGCCGCTCCCCTGGGCAACGATAAAACCACATCGGTATCCACCGACAACAAAACAATCACGATAACGTTCAGTAAGCCCATGCAAAGAGGGCGCGGAACGATTACCGTGCGTCCGCACGGCAATTACGCGATACCGGCTGTCTTTGAAAACGAAGGGTACTATCTGACGGTCGATCTTAATACAGGAGAAGAAAAAAGGTACGCCGCAAAACCGGCTGGAGACAGCACATACGTATCCGGCATGAACGATGTTTACAACAACATGACCACTGCCAACCGTAATTATTTAATAACGGGGGGTACATTGAGCGCTCCTGAATTAAGCGCCAATACAGGTTTAAGCGTTGGTCCGTACAAGAAAATGACCCACGGTTTAACACAAGGAGCGGGATATACGGGAAATTATAACAATACTGACCCGACAGCGCCTGCCGCGCCGGGTAGAGCGGGGACTAATTTTATGGTTCCCGATACCACTACCAAGTGGGTGCTGGATTATCAGTACGAGATACATTCCACTACAGGGGNGGTTGCGAATATCCGCACCGCGCTGACAAGCATAGGATTTAGAAAGCAGGAAATAGCCGTTACGTCAACGGCAAATGTTGCAATACCAAGCAACAGCAGTACGGTAACCATAACGCTGAGCGAACCTTTATTGCCGGGCTTACAGTGGGACCTGTTCTACGACGCGGGAACCTTTACCGACCTTGCGGGAAATTCCGCCGCGGCAGTCGCGGAGGGTACGCACTGGTTCTGGTCAAGGGGCGTTCAAAAGCCCGTGATACGTGTAGACCGCAAGAGCTACGACGGTAGAGCGGCGGCAACAGTGACCGGCGGCGTGAGTAGTTTCATACATGACGGCAGTAGCACGACTCAAGCATATAACGATGCAAACGCGTATGCCGGTACTATTGCAAGTTTTAACACCGTCGCTTACCGCATAGAAACGGAAACTCCGGGGGCAAGGATATTCTACGGAACCCAGTTGGGAACCGGTTATGCAGCCGGAACCGGCGCCGGCAGTATTATCGGGGCGTGGACAGGCAGGGCTACTCTGGAAAGCGGCGCTAATTTAAACACCACTGCTAATCTTGGATGGGCTGGTAATACCGACAATGGAATAACGATGGCTAATAGTAAAAATGTCAATGAGACTGTTGGAACATGGGTGCGTACCAATCTTATTTTCAGAAATTACAATGGAAACTCGGTTTCAAATCCACAAACCGGAACCTATACAGTCACCGAAAACGGAATTGCGACTACTCAAGTAGTTGGAGGACCGCGTGCTGCTGATGGTACTGCCGTCGCTGCCAATACAACAGGCGCTTTTGCCAATAACTATTACGGTTTCAGATCGTTTAACAGGGACGCTACATTCGGTGAGTTGAGTGGTCTTACACTGAATTCCAGCGGAGCTGACAATATATATGCAAACACATTTACCTACGACAATTCAGGACTCCAGGCCAGCAAAAACTATGTCGCGGCTCAGGCGCGGGTGGATCATACAGGCGCGAATAATTTTAATACAGATACGTATCCTTATGGTTCGCTCAGGGGATATGAAGGGGTATTCAGAACGGTAATAGCCTTGAATCAGGCCGCCGCCACCGGAGGGGACGCAAATTACATCCTGCTATGCGGAACAAACGTAAAGAGCGGTATTCCCACAGTCGCCGGGTTCCCGGCAAAGGACGGCGTCGCCAACACCGATACGCGGTTCATTAAAGTGTTTTATATCAACAATACAAACCAGTACTATTGGGTTTCCACCGAAATAGTAACCCCTTGGTATATGCAGAGTTACCGAAGGGGAAATGCCGGCGGCAGCTATCTGCGTGTGGGGGACGCCACCGACTGGATGACGGCGGGTTACGGCGACTTAAGCTACGCTTATAATGTCTATAGCTGGTAGGGAAGGAGAGAAACATGAAAACGAAAAAAACGATAATTTTTGCCGGTTTAATTTTACTTGCCTCGGCGTTGTTTGTATTCTCCTGTGACGTACCGCTCGCCCTTGGCAATAGACTGGATATTGAAGGCCCCCTGGTTGAATTTATATCTCCGGCTCCACGCACGGCTGTTCAGGTGCAGTTTGATATTGAAGGCCGCGTTTCGGATGAAAGTCCTATAAAAGAGCTGCTTATAAAAGCTTCCCTTAACAACGAAGATTTCCCCAAACAATGGCGCTATACAAGGGATTCCGGCTGGCAGGTTTCACAAGATCACGGCAAAAGCTGGGATACATATCCGGCGGCACAGTGGAACGGCAGCGAACAAAGAGCGGACTGGATGATCCACATTGATATGGGAAACGATACTGAGGACGGAGAGTATCTGTTTGCAATTCAGGCGTGGGATTCGGGGGGCTTCACCGACGATAATTCCTACAAGACCCGTGTTCTGATTCTGGATAGGGACCCGCCCAAGGTAAGTGTTTCCAACCCGTTTCTCTATGATAGGTTCGCGGTCTATGATCCTGTCAGCGGTTCGTTTTCTAACGCCGAATTACAGAGCCTCCACGCAATTGACGACGACGGCATAGAACGCAAAGATCCCGCGATGATTGGGAAATTTATTACGCAGGAATTCCCGCTTCAATGGCAAATCGAAGACAGATTTGACGTATGGTCGATTGATTTACGGCTATACGCCCCCGATGTGCCGATTGACGGAGAACCGGGAACGCCTCTTCCCGAAAGCTATATTTTCAGCTACCATCAAAACTTGCCTCCGGGTCCTGAGAATCCTCCTGACCCGCTCAACACTATCAACCCCAACGGGAATATAACAGTTCCCGCTCTTGAAAGCGCCGCCGGCTTTTATGGCGGCGGAGACTTAAAAAACCCGGTTTCGGGAAAGACAACCGTTAGGGTTGTCGCGGTCTGTTATGACTCCGCCGGAAACGCCAATCATGAAAAGACGCTTGGTTTCTTTGTGTACTGGCCAAAGGCCGATTGGCCGTGGATAGCGTTTTCCGACGGCATGGAGGAGCCCGATTATTACACGGACTTACTGAACAAACCGGAAGGAGCAGACTACGGCGGCGATCTGGAACTACTTTTGAAAGATAAAACGTTTATGATTTATCCCGGCAGGACGGTAAAGGCTACCGCTTTCCATGCCCACGGATTAACAAAAGTAGAGTATTCATTGTACGTGTACAATGAGAAAGATGGAGTAACATCGCCTGCGCCTATGGACGGTTATGACAATGTATTAATTGACAATCCTCAGCGTCCCAACGGCAGTTACTCTACGGTTTTCCCCTGGGAATTTACCCCGCCGCCGCGTACCGGCTACTATGTGGTAAAAGCGACATCCTATAGCTCTCATAAATCCAGCGAAGAGCACGTCGCTCTTTTCAGGGTACAGGATATCAGCTTTCCGAATTTCCCCGTAGAACCAAGCCCTTCGGCAACCGAGCCTCTCTTTAAATTTATAGGCAGCCCTGAAAAGGAAGGCGCCCCCAACGACGTACCGGACAACCATATACGAATTTCCGGCATTGCAAGCGACGCTACGGAAATCGTGTCGCTTTCCATGGTGTGGATCAACCCTGAGTCAAGGAACTATGCCGCCATGAGCCAGCTTCAATACTTCCGGGATTCGTCTTACGCCGGATGGGCGGAGGCCAAGAAACTGACCAAGGGCGGGACAGCCACAGAGCAGCCGCAAGATCCGATAAATCCCGAATACCCGGGGCAGCGTTATCCTTATGATCCGGCCAGGCCGAACAGATTGTGGAACCTTGAGTTTAATGATGCGGGTTTGGATATTGACACAGGACGGCGGCATTATAACTATTCTATATTGATAGATTTGGACGATTTAAATATAGGGATAGGTAAACAGCCCTTAAGCAGTCAGATATTCCTGTTGCGGGCGGAAAACCCGGACGGCAAGTGTACCATAATTACCTACGCGCCGCAGGGGGACACGCTTGCGCCAACAATAAAAATTAACGAAGTGCGCATATCAAGAGGTACCGAAGACGACGTTGTCTGTAAACCCGGCGAATACCAGCAGGTTCCCAAGTTTGCACCGGGTGACATAATAACGGTTACCGGGGAATGGGAAGAAGATTCTACGGGATATTTGCCTGTTCAAGACTATCTTTATAACAATATGGAGTTTTCCATAAACGGGTTTGGTATAAAAAACACAGTTCCCGCATTAGATATTACCGTAACAAGAAACCCCGAGGAAGGAAACGCGGCCTCCGGTACGTTTACAATAAGAGCAGAAGTTAAGGAGTCAGGCAGCGCGTTAACAGCCACCAGTATGAAAGACACCCTTGTTGTAAACGCCTCTATCCGCGATATAGGAGGCAACCCATCGGAAACCGGAGCTTCGTGGCTGATAGTCTCCGACAACCTAAGGTTCCTTCGTATTTCCAGTCTCGATGAAGATACGGCATACAAAGCCGGAGATACAATAGAAATTTTCCTTGAGTTCAACAAACCTGTTACATTAAAATCCGGCAGGAACGATCCTGTTCTGACTCTGAATACAACGGGAGGCGTTCCGGGCAGAGCCACTTACAAGGCAGGACAGAACAATGAAAGCNCCCGCCATTTCTTTACCTATGAGGTGAAAGCGGAACAAAACACCCCAAACGGCGTTAACCTGAATGTTGACGGACTTTCTATTGACGGGGGAAGCACTGCTCTTGGCGCAAACAGTACCGCATGGCAGGCTCCCGATTATCCCTTTACCTGGGTATACACGGGAATGCAGCCTACAGATACCGAAGAAATACGCATAACAAGAGGAACTTCAACTCCCCCCCCGCACGATGGAACAGTAATAACGCAGGGGAGCTATCTCCGCGCCTTGCCTGTAACAACGACCCAGAGTGATTCCGACTACACCTTTACCCTTATAGGCGGGAAACGCATTACCGTTGACAATCAAGCGCCCACGATTACGGGCTTTTCCGCTTCTCCTAAGGGCTGGCACACTACAGGCGCGGATATCTACATAACGGCGACCTTTAGCGAAATGGTAAAGCTTGGAACTGTTCCTCCGTACCTGATCCTTAATTCAAGCAGTGCTGCAGAAACCAACAGGCGGACAAGTACAACCCCTGCTGACATACGGGTAAACAACAAACAGATTACCTTCAGGTACACGGTAAATACGGGTGATACTACGAATGGCGGCGAACTTCAAGTAACAGGTTTCGGCGGGGATATACTGGATATTCCGGGAACACCAATGGCCGCTAACGCGGTTACCGGCATGAGTACCACGGACAAAACGCTGACGGGCGTTTATCTTGACACCGCTGCTCCGTCCACGCCGACGGTTGCCGTTTTCAGCGGTACTATTGCCAGTCAAGGTTCACAAATAACCCCCACAGGAAACCGCTATGATGAAAATATATTCGTGCGTATTACCGGTACAACAGGAGCCATGAATTTAGGGAGGATTGAGTATACGCTGAACGGCGGGCAAAACTGGATTTCTTCGACAAGCACCCCTATTAACGTACAGTTGGAAAACAACGGTTTGTACACTATCCAGGCAAGGCAAACCGACCAGGCGGGAAATACTTCGGGACCCTCGAGTACCGTAAGCTTTAACTGGGACAAGGGAAGTCTTGTCAGCCGTATAGATTCTTCAACGCCGAACGGCACGTATTCAAACAACACAACCACAAACTCGATAAATGTTACGGTGTACTTCAGAAAGCCGTTAAATTTCTCCAATACTAATACGCAATCAATTACGCTTAACGTAACGCGCGGAACAGCAGCGATGCCGGCCATAACACAAACTGTAACCAGCAGTAATGCGTCTTCATTATCATTTACCTACACCATCCAGGGAACTGACAATACGCCAACAGGAACTGGAAGGACGCCGTACCTTGATGTTACCGCGCTCAGTTTACAGGCAACGGATACGGACGGCGTTAATGTTAACGCTTTTTTAACCCTTCCCACGGACACCAGCCTGTTGTTGGGCCAGCGCAAGGATATAATCGTGCAGACAGGCGCACTTACCGCCAACCAGCCGGTCTATGCAATCGCCGCGGCTAACGATGAGGCGACGGGGACTATCAGCATTACATTTAACCGCGCTATTTCAAAGGGAAGCGGAAATATTACCATTCAACAGGTAACCACCAATAATGCTTACCGTCTGCCCGCGGTTCTTACAGAAGCCCAGAGCAGCAGGTATCGCTCTGCCCGGAATTTTAACACCTACTATACAAGGGGAACCAACGGCTTTAGCAATGGTTCTGCGGACACCGCTACAAAATTTGTACTGAATTACGCCGAGACCACTGTGGTAACTCCCAACAATACAGGCACCGAAATTCAACAAATGGCGTATGATTTCCTGCAAGCGGAAACGGTAACGCTTCCGGTAACTTCGCAGGACGTAACGGTAAGCGGAAGCACGTTGACCATAAACCTGAATGGTTCCAATGCCCTGCAGGTTCTGGGAGCGTCATATACCGTTACTATTTCTCAATACTGCGTGCAGGACAGCCTGGGCTACAAATGGCCTACCGCCGCTAATGGTCAGGCTTACAACACGACAATAACGGGTATAAACAAGTCGTTTGTAAGGGTTGATAAAAAAACCAACAGGGACTCCGTAGAGCGAACAATCGGTAATGGAAGCGATACCAATCCGTGGCTTACCGCTAATCTTACTAATGTTCTGCAAACAACGGCGCGTTTGGACTGCCGCACCCCCGGTTCTGTCATACGTTACAATGTTACAGAACAGCGTTTTGACGCGAGAGGAGCAGACGGTACGGGTACGGGTACTACTAATGCCACCGGTACTGGTGGTGTTGCCGGCACTGACAACGGTCGTCCCAGTCAAACCGGTACGGATAACTATTGGAAGAATACTGAAGCCAACGCGAACAATATAAGTGTTCTAACCCAACCCAACAATCCGCAAAATAATGGAACCAACTTTACTATTTTTACCGGCACTGGAACCGCAGCCGCGGGGCCGCATATACAAGTCGGCGATAATACTGAACATGGCTACGTGTGGCGTATTAGTACGAGAAGCCGTAACGGCGAGAACGGAACAACCTACGGCGATATTTCCGAAGAAATCGCGTTCCGCACCGTTTTGACCGTTCAATTGGATGGTATGATTTCTAACTCACTGGGGACTCCTCCCGCCTCAGGAGACGCGCTGTGGATACGCGGCGGAGACGCGATAAGCTCCTCGTCCGTTCCCGGCTTCCCCCTTACATGGAGCGATGATTTTAACACCCTCAGAACAGAAGGAAGGAGAGCCGGCATAAGGTTAATGACCATGAAATCGGCTAACAACAATGGTTTTGCCACTGCGTCGGAATGGAAGTGGATAACATGGGAAATAAATGTTCAAACATACTACGACATTGTTTTGGGCCGTGATGTGGGCGGCGGCGAGCCGAATGCGGCAAAAGCATGGCAGTACGGGCCAATAGGATGGGGCTATCAGCGCGGCGGCTGGTCGGTTCTCAAAGACCGTTACACTCTTTATCCGGGCAAACACCGCTGGCTGCGTATAAACGGCGGCGATTATAATCCGGGAGGCGCTTTGAACTTCTCCCACACCTTCTCAAGCAGGCCGGACTTGGAAACGTCAATTACACGGCAGCCGTAGGGGTGACAGTCACTTTTATGAGAGCCGCTGTCCGGAAGGATGGCGGCTTTTTTTTCACACACGCCAAATATATGCACGCGTGAGCGTGTAGATGAGTAATGTAACATGGCGTAGGCCCAGTAAACGTTAATAATAAAAAAATGGCTTTAGGCCGCTGGCACGAAGGAGGTGACTGTCACCTTTTTGAAAGAGTATTTACTGATAGAGTTCTTTTACTTTTTCCGGGTCAAGTTGGGTTGTGGAAACTATAATCTCAAAAGGGAGTTCCTGTTTGATCATGTTTTTTGCTATTTTGAGCGCTCTAAGTTCTTCACCTTTTGCTTCACCTCTTGCTTCCCACTTGGCCATCCAGCCCACTTCTTCAAATACCTGCTCAAGCGTTATTGTTGAGTCGCTCATTTTAATTACCTCCTTCAATTTCCTGGCATTGGCTCGCATTATCGCATCAAGATATGCCGCTATCTTTACTGCCTTGTCTATGTGTGATATCTCAATATACATCCGGCTTAATTCTGACGCGTCCAGCCGGTTGCTCAAGTTTTTAAGCCACCGGTTCTCTTCCACTTTACTAGCGTAAAGTTATATTTTGAGTTTGTAAATAGTGACAGCCAAATGATTTCTGTCACTATTTTGTCAAAAGAAAGACGAAATTTTTCAATAAAAACATGATTTTTCCCACAAGATCACCGATTTTTTAACTTTTCATTGCAGATTACTATAAATAATGTTAAAATTTAGTTAAGTAATTTTCATAATATTTTGAGCAGGTAAAGGTGCGTTTTGGAGGTTCTTATGAATCGCTATACTGTAGTTAAATTCCCAAGTTTCGTGAAAGGGTCTATTGCCTTTTTCGTCATTTTATTTTCCGTATATTTTACTACCTGCGACCTGCCCATGGGCTTGGGCGACCCGATTGACTGGGAACCTCCGGTGCTGACTATGGACAAGGGGTATTCCAATCCCCTGTATGTACGGCTTGGAACAAAGCTTTCCGGTACGGTTACCGACAATATAGGCGTTGACCGCGTGATACTGCGCAACGCCAATACCGGCGCAGAAATGTTCAAGGCAAACTTGCTGCCGAATAACCGGTGGGAAATAGCTCTGGATTTTAGCGCTGAACAAAACGGTGAAAAGATAGCTGTAGAAATTGTCGCCTTTGACAGGGTGGGAAATTCAGGGGATACGTCCATTGCGGCAATAACGCTTATTATCGATATACGCCCTCCAATAATTCAAGATATGTGGATATCGCGCACCAATGTAAAAAACGCGTATCTTGAAACATACCATGATCTGTTTGACCTTGAAAGAACGGATCCTTACGGCCAGTACGGCACATTGAGCGAAAATGTAAACAAATACCAGAACGGCTTTTTTTATATTAACGGAAAGGTTTCTGAGGAAGAAACAAGGATAGAGGTACTGGGGCTTAATATCTACGATGCCGACGATCCCAATACGCCGCTTCTTCTTACGCCGGGAGAAAGTCGTTTTTCGCTGCCCAAGTCTGAAGGCTCCGATTATGCGCCGATCTGGCTTGTTAAGGAAGAAGCTATACTTAACGCGGGTAATTTGCTCTGGCCGAATTACAAAACAAACTACTATGAAAACGGCAGCCGCTATTATTACCGCGTCGCCATATACGCGGTAGACAGAAGCGGAAATGAAGGCGAATCGATCATCATTGAAGATGAAGGTTTTTTCTGCATGTGGGAAAAAGGCGATGAACCCAAAGGAATTATAGACCGGCTTGTAGGAAGAGTCGTTACCAAGGGCGCGACTATTCCCGTTGAATTCTTTGACGACGACACCCTTGACTGGGCATATGTCGGCCTCTTAACGCAGGAACAATGGAACGGGGAAGAAGATATTGCACTCGGTACAAGAATTCCGCAAACAGACGATGATGGAAAACTCCTTTGGCTTAAAGAAAGGCTTCTCGCAGGCGGTATTGTTTATGACTGGAAATACGACAAGAAAAATGGTACTCAGCAAGAAATTGTTGACCAGATAGCAGGTAAAACTTTTGATGAAAGAATTATTTACCTTCAAACGGGAAATGATGAAAGCGACACAGGGTTATACGTATTATTCACCCTTACGGCGGATAAAAAACTTGATCCGCATACGGGAGACGGCCCAAATGATACCAACAGATCCCGGTGGAAAGGCAGGCTGTGGGAAGTCGATGTAATAGACGAAAATGCCCCTCTGATTGTATTTGATACGGTAGATACCACAGATAACTATGATCCCACAATCCATTCCGGCTTCGACACCATTCCTGGAGCCAGTACAGGCGACAGTCCCGAAGAAAATACCTTTCCAAAACTTACCGACGGACGTTATTTTGAAATTAACGGATATACCCTGAGGGCGTACAGAGAGGATCAGGAAATTCCGAACAGCGTAGTAAAATTCCGCATGGCATGGATTCCCTTTGGAATTGAAGGCGGGCCGGATGACTATGTTACTGCTGTACAAAACGCCCTGAAAGGTAATTACCCAAACAGCTTTAATGGGCTGCCGGCAGGCATACAGCACTGGGAATTTACGCCCGAACCGGCGTCCGGACAAGGAAAATTTATAGAAGGCACCAAACAGCCAATTGGCGATAGTTTGTTCAAGAAGCAGGTTTTCAGGAAGCAATTTGACGTTCTGGGCGGACCGGATGATCTAAAGCCTGTTTACAATAATTTCACATACAACGGCAGCCGTGAAAACGAGACAAAACTCTTTGTTTTCTATGCCGAAGACAATGTGGGGCATGAGGTTTTCAGGCAGCTCCGTCTTTTGGGCAATAAAACCCCTCCCGATCTGGCTGTGTACGATATAACAGGCAAAGACGACATAATCTTACCTGTTACCCCTGAAATACCGAATTTAAACAACAGCGAAGGTGTAGTGGGCGATCCGGGGTATTATTTTAACGCAGATGGAAATATTGACGAAGCGGGCCGCGCACGGTATAGAGTCGATCTTAAGGGGTATCAAGGAACCGGGTATGACGCCATGAGGCCTGTCGCTTTGTCGGGTACGAGCCCGAACACGACTCTTCTTTTGACAAGCGCCGACAGGACAGAGCCGTATCAGGCCTATCCAAGAGACACGATCATCAAATACTGGATAATGGCTGAAAAGAGCGGAGATCTGGCGGTAGACAGTATTAATATGCGGGATATTACCTATTCAACAAATACCATGGATGTTGGAATTTACAACGAGGGGGATCGCTCCTTAAGTTACATTGAGAGGCTTCCTGAAGTAACCCAGCGGGTATTCCTGTTTACGGCGAAAGATACTCTGGGCAACGAAGTGATGATACAGCGGACGGTAGCTGTAACAAACGCGGCGGTTCTTAATAATATAACGACAACCACGCAAAGCGGCTCCTACGGCATAGGCGAAAAAATTACCATACAGGCAAATTTCTCAAACCTTGTACGGTGGACGACAGAAGGCAATCCTGATCCCAGTGATCCTAATAACGGTATTCCCAAACTTAATATACGCTATGACGAGGGAGGAAATCAGGTACTTAGGCAGATTAATACAACAACAAAACCAAATACTTCTACGCTGTACCTTGAATTTGATTTTATTATACAGGAAGGGTATACAGGCGAACTTGAGACCATGTATTTTGGCATGACAGGTGTACAGGTGGGAAACGATACCGCCAGGACCAACAGGCCGATAACCTTACCTGCCGGTACGCGGATACTGGACGCGTCGCGTGAGGATGACGCTTTTACCCCGAGGAATAGACTGGGTTTTGACTGGACCGAAACGGGGCAGGGGCCGGGCAAATCCCTCCAGGGCCCAAAGGACATTATCCTGGACGGGATTCGTCCTGTAATAACGGTATTTAGGCATGATCCTCCGGTTGGAAAGACAAATTACAGCGATGCCTATCCGGGGTATTACTATAAGGCCGGTGAAACGATTCAATTTACCCTTACAGCAGACAAACCTATCTTTACCTCCGGCGATCCCGTTATACAGTTCAGAATAGGCAATGCATGGATCGACGCGGCCTGGCAAAGGGCAAGCGGCGCAAACGGAATGGTCTTTAGCGCTCTGGTAAGCAATGATACTACGTATCAGGGAACAATTAGCGCTTATCAACTGTTAGAGATAAGAACAATAAAAGATGAAGTTGGAAACGACTTTTTTGGGGGCGCTGGTGAGTATGGTCTTAACCTTACTCAGAGTGATACTATCCATGTTGACAGAACGCCGCCGACCGCGCCTGGAACCACTTTGACAGGCGCTCCTTTGGGTACTGTTACAGTTACAGCAGGATCGAATACCAACACTCTTAATTTTAACGCAACTCCGACTCTGGCTATATCCGGTAATGGCAACGAAAACGCCCCTATTGTGAAAACCCAGTATTCCCTGAATAACGGCGTTACATGGGTAGATTTTACAAATCCGACAACTCCGACACCAGGATGGACAAGCGCGGGTGACGGTGCCAATCCTACTACTTTAAAGATACTGCCCGGCGAGTGGACTCTTGCGACGCGCTTCATAGACAGGGCGGGAAACGAGGGCATTGCAACAAACAATCCTGCGACAAACGGTATTACAACACAGCCCCTTCATGTAAACGACGCCTTCCCCAAACTTATCGCCGTTACCCCCGTTCAGTCAAACGGCTGGCACAGGACGGGAAATCTTGAGTTTGATCTAAACTTTGAAGATCAGGTGCGGATACAGTCTGGCAGCATATCCATAACGCTGAGAAACAGATCATCGGCTAATAACAACGATCCCGTCACAGCCGCCAGTGCCGCAACGGCAACGGCAACAACACCGACAACTCTGGCTTCTACCATAAGAGTTAGCTTTAGTGTAACCGGAAAGGAAATGAAGGACGGCCTGTATGTTTCCGCTGTAGATTTTGTAAACTTGAGAGATCGTTTTGGCAATGTGGGCGGAACCTACGGTACTGCTAACGGCAATTGGCCCGCAACCGGCAGTACCGCTCCTACCATCACCCCCAATTCTTCCACTTGCCCCAACATTGCGGAAGGTTTACTTGTAGACGCAATTGCGCCGACCGTTTCGGCATACTCGCCTATTAAAGAAGGCATAGCGACAGCAACCGTTTCCGCCAACGACTACAGGAACGTTATTACCCTGACGTTCGGAGAAACCGTAATGAAGGGCAGCGGAACCATAACGATAAAACCGCAGAAGGATTTTTATATTCCGCCTGTATTTGAAAACAGCGGGTATTATTATGATCAGGAGGAGGATACAAGACACTCTTCCAGTATATCGGGCAAGACGACATGGGTTGCCGGTTTCTACGATATTTACAACGCCCTTCCAAACACTACGGCAGGCAGAACATATAAAAACTACCTGACAGAGAGCACTACGACGGACAGCCAAAATTTAACCCCTTCTGCTTCCGTAATTCCTTCCAACGTTCTTGACACCGGTAACCCGGATATGAGCCGCCTGCGTCTGGATAGAAGGACAGGACAGCCTGTAGGTCCGTATGTAAGGACTACCCACGGACTAGTAACAGGATACGGCTATAAGGGGCAGTATACCGGAGGCGCTGATGCCGATCCTACCGGCGATAACAACGTCAATTTCTACAGGAGAGGACCTGACACTGTCGCGAGTGGCGAGGATGCTGTTACCGCGCTGGTTCCCGATACTTCTACCAAGTGGGTTCTTGCTTACCACTACAGTATCAGCAATGCGGACAACTACAATACAGCCGATTCTAATCTTTCGCAAAATGATAAAACTCAGGTGGTTCCCAATATACGCGCCGCGCTTGTAGCGGCAAAATTCCGCTGGCAGGAAATAGATGTTGCTTACTCAAATGTTGTTGTCAGTAATAACGGGCTTGGTACTACGGTAACCATTACTCTTGATGAGCCGCTGTTAAAGGGCTTGCGCTGGGAACTTTCGTATCCGGCTGGAACCTTTACCGACGAAGCCGGAAATGGAGCCGCGGCACTTGGAGTAGATGAATACACATTCTGGTCGCCTGGCACGCAGAAACCGGTTATCCGCGTAGACCGCAAGAGTTTTGACGCCAGAACATCGAATTGGCAAGTGCCGACAAGCGGCGGTACTTCTCAAGGCTATACCTATAACAATCCGGCTGCCAATAGCGGTTGGAGTATTGACGAGTTTAACAGCATAGGTTACCGGATAGAAACCGAAACCCCGGGTGGGAATATTAGCTACGGTACTACGACACGCAGAAATTCAATTACGAATAACACGGCAACGTCTTTCGATGCAGTTACCGCGGATTGGGGAAACCAAGTCACTAATTCAAGTTACACAATCAATTGGGATATACAACTTGCTGATGGTTCTGAAGGTTCGCGCCGCTTCTGGGTTCGCCCCAATCTTCTGCGCTTAGCCGGCAGGTCCGGCGGCGAAGGTAATTTTACCGGCGGACGATGTTTATACTACATAAACGGCGTTCTACGACAATCATCCGGTTATTTGCGTATGTTCCGCTCGTATAACAGAGACGCGCAAACGGGCGATTTTGTCATAACTATTCCTGCAACCACCAGCGACAGGCTCATGGCTTCAATAAGCTTTGGCGCTATGGAAGCGGGCAAGAGTTATGTTTTTGCTACCGCGCAGAGAACCGGGCATACAGCTTCCGCCATGGGCTACGAAGGGGTCT
>JGI24698J34947_10000374_pt1 | contig 20110 bp, 25 predicted proteins | sample TergutMp193P3_FD_34947 | JGI IMG/M metagenome (IMG submission 34947) | reverse complement strand
TTTAAAAAAGGCCTCGTCAAAATCCTTTAGTCCCTCCAGAAAAAGCGTTTCGAAATATGTATCCTCAATTTCCCGATACCGGAGGAAGTCGATTTTTGAAAAGACAAAATCCTCAAGCGAGTCACCGGGTTTTGCTTTTTCTAAATTAAGCCCGGCTAGCTCTTCCTGAAGCCGGCAGAGCCTTAAATAACGGCGGTGAATGCCGCTTACCAAGGGGCCAGGTTCGAGGCCGGGAGAGGTTGCGCCTGTCGAAAAAAGCGCCAATTCCCTTAACAGGGGAAGTGAAAGAGGTTGAGGTAAAATAAAATCGAAAAAGCGTTTTAATAAGATACGGATAGCTTCAACGCGGTCCAACGGTAACATCTTAAGTTAAATTACCCGCTTTACCATGTAAAGTAAAGGGTTTAACATTGTAAAGTGTTAGCCGATTTTTCAAACGCTCCTCTCAGGATGAAATCCCAAAAAGAAGAGCTTCATGCCGAATTAATCAGAAAGGGTATCCACCTGCTTGTCGCTGTGGTTCCGGGCCTCGCCTCGTTAAGCCTTTCCAATACGGCTCTGCTTCTTATGCTGGGCGCCCTTTTCTATACCCTGGCGGAGAGCATGCGCTTTTTGGGATTTTCCATGCCGATGATTTCCCCTGTTACCGAGGCTGTTTTAAGAAAGCGGGAACAGGGGCACTTTGCCCTCGCACCGGTCACCCTTGGCCTCGGCGCGCTTTTGGCCCTGCTGCTTTTCTCCGCCCCTGTGGCCGCGGCCGCCATTTACGTCCTTGCTTTCGGCGACAGCGTTTCGAGCCTTGTAGGCAAATCCCTGGGACGCATATGCCCCGCTTTTCTGAAGGGCAAAAGCCTCGAAGGTTCACTGGCCTGCGTTACCGCGTCCTTTCTTGCCGCGTTTTTCGTCTTTCGGGAATGGAAAACCGCCCTCGCCGTGGGACTTGCTTCACTATTAATCGACGCTCTTCCGCTGAGGGATTTTGATAACCTGTTTCTTCCACTAGCCGCGGGTCTTGCGGCTTTGATTTTTCAAGCCTAAGAACATGAATACAAATAACAAAAGCCTGCTGTATATTCATGTATCCGTTTTTCTTTTTGGGTTTTCGGCTCTTTTCGCGAGATTGGTAAACCAGCCGTCTGTCGTCATAACTTTTGGCAGGGTGCTTTTTTCTTCGATTTTTTTGTTCATTTTGACAAGATGCATTAAAATCGAAATAAAGCTTGATTCAAAAAAAGAATATTTTCTGATGGCAGTTTCAGGAATAATACTCGCGGTTCACTGGTACTGCTTTATTCAATCAATTCAATTATCAACTGTCGCGATAGGAACGATAACATTTTCTACCTTTCCCGTATTTGTCGCGTTTCTGGAGCCTGTTTTTTTCAGAGAGAAAATCAGGGTGCGTACCGTAATTTGCTCAATACTCATGTTAGGCGGCATCCTTATAATAGCGATGAATAATACAGGCGAAGGATCAACAGGCAGAATATTGGGGATAATCGTGGGAATTGTCTCAAGCCTGACGTATGCCGCCCTGTCATTACTCAACAGGAACTTTTCACGGAAATATAAATCTGAGGTAATCGTCCTATATGAACAGGCAATCGCGGCAATGGCAATTTTGCCGTTTATGTTTATCGTTAAGCCTGTAATTGCGGCTAACGATATACTCCTTTTGGCAATACTTGGCATTGTTTTCACGGCCATCGCCCACGGTTTGTTTGTCAGGGGCTTGCGTTACGTGAAAGCAAGTACGGCGGGAATTATCTCGGGGCTTGAGGCGGTTTACGCGATTGTGCTTGCGTCGGTTTTGCTAAGGGAAATTCCGGCGTTGAATGAAATTGTGGGAGGGCTTGTGGTTATTGTGCTGGCGGGGTATATGACGGTGGGTAGGGAGTAGAATTTTGGATGACTTTCCCTTTTCACAAAGTAAAGAAATGGTATTTCCCCTAAACTCCCGACAGCTTCCTCCTCAGCAAATCAAGCTCTTCGGACGACAGCCTGATGGTTTTTCTCAAATAGTTTTCCGCGATGGCCTGCAAATTTTGATCGTTTGCCGCTATGTTGCCCATAAACGACAAAATCTGCATCGCCATAAGCGAATCGGCTTTATGAGTTTCTTCGTTAATACTCGATTCAAATATGCTGTTGGTAGAATTCAAGTAATCATTTATCACATCGTCTAACGATGCATCCATGAATGATTCCAAAACCATGCAGACAAAACCAGTCCGGTCAACACCGGCGTGGCAATGAATGAGCCAGGGGCCTTCAGTACTGATAATAAATTGTACAGCCTTTTTTAGTTTTTTCTCAAAGTTTATACCCGTGAAACTGAAGTCCATACCAAGGGCAATGACCCTGTTTTGTTTAAAGAGCCTATTGTACCATGGAGCAAATAACGCTTTCCCGGCTATCCCTGAATTGGTATCACATAAGTTTATTACCACCGCGATTTTAGCGGAAGAAGCAAGCATGGAAATTACTTTCTCCTGTTTGTTATTTTGTATGGGATGACTGCTGCGGTAAAGTGTTTTAGGCGAAATTTCACCCATGCAAATTTCCCGAAAGTTAACCGCCTGAGCGTCTTCTGTTGTGATTATACTCTCTTTCACTTTCCCACCAGTTTTCGCATCCTTGTTATATGCCTTTTCCAGTCTTCTACCAGTTTTTGAGGTTTCTGGGGAACGGCGCTGCAGCCGCAGGACAAAACCCACTTCAACACTTTGTCGTATTGGGTGCTGGTAAATTCCAGCTTAATGCCGTCTTCTATTTCTGTGATTTTCTGATCCGCCGCCCATTGCCGGTCCGATGCGTAAATCACCGCGTCTTCATAGCAGTTAATTACATAGTGTCTTTTTTCCAGTCCGATGAAAACGCCGAAATAACTATCGCCCGTAAAATCAGCGTAATGGAAATTTTTGGGCAGAGTAAAACTTTCCTTCGATAACCTGGCGTTTTTGATTCGGGGCAACGAAAAAATACGCGCCGCCTTGCGCTCTTCTGAAAAGCCATACAGATACCATAAGCCTGAATCAAAGAGGAGCTGATAGGGATGTACTTTCCTGAATTTATATTCGTCGTCCCATGTTCCCCGGTAATAAAAATTGATGGCATGATTTTCCTTTAAGCCTTTGATGATGATTTCCCAGGTGGCCCCGTCAACTTTGGCGGAGGCAACCGGTGGAACCATGATCCGGTTTTCAAGCCAGTCACGGCTGCCGTCAGAGGCGATTGGCGCGATGATGCTTTCCAAAAGCTGGCTGGATGCTTCATACAACGGGGTGTCCCGGTACAGGGAAAGAATACCCTTCGCCATGCCCAGGGCAAGCAGATTCTCGGCGCTCGCAAAAACGGTAGGCAGCCGGAATGTTTTTTGCGAGTAATAGTAACCACGCTTAAACGAGTCGTATTCAATCGGCGCAAGCATTTCATCCCGCATGTAATCAATATCGCGGCTGATGGTAGATACGCTGATCTTGAACAATCCTGCCAGATCGTCCGAATTGGGAAAAATCCCGGAAGCGATTTTCTCATCAATCCGGTAAACTCTCCATAGCCTTGATGGTTTTTTATCTGTTTTCATACCTTATATTATAGCATATTGCTCTATCATTGAATGCCAGAGTGGGAAAAAATTCGAAAACATTCCTTGTTTATAAGACAAGGCATGTCTACGCCTTCAATTACCATTTTTCCACCACCTCATTGATAAACCCGGTTAAAATCTCCCTCTGAGTGTCTATACCGGCGTTTTCATCGAAGAATTGTTTAAGGTATTCATCCCTGAGATAAAAATGTATCCATGCGTTCATGGGTACTTGGGAAAATTCAAAGTCAACCTTCGAATAATACTTTCCGGAAGTTCCGACGAGTTTATAGAGGTTTTCCCAATATTTTGACGGACAGGTTTTTGCGTCAAACTCAAGCTAAAGGCGGGACTCGCTTTTTTCATTTTCTTCCCAGCCATACCCTATCCAAAAAACCGTGGGTTTATTGTCACTGTCGATTTTGACGTATTTCCCGACCCGAAATTTATTTGCATCGTCATCGTCATATTTATGCGCTGCAGCTGAATCCCCTCCGTATAACCGCGTATTTATCTCGTCAAGAGTTAGTGTGTCATCAGCGTCTTCATGCGCCGCCGCCGAATCCCCTCCAGATAACAGCGCATCTCTCTCATCCTGACTTAATGCGCCATCGGCGGTGCCTTCATGCGCCATCGGTATTTTTTTTGAGAATATCCCATCAAAAATATCCTCAAAATTTATTGGATTTGTCCGTGATTTATGTACCTTATGTGCAACTGACAGTTTTTTGGTGGACACCGCCTCAATCGCTCTATCCAGCAACGCATCAAATCTTGCCAGCGATTTTGTCAAAGATAAATTGATACCTTTTTCCATAGATTACTCCTTCAGTAGTTTGTCTTTTTCTCCTTATATACGACACGACTTACAAAATAATCATAATCTTTTGAGTTTTTCTGCATCTCCATATTCCATTTTGAGCATTATACCTGCCTTCTATATTCGAAACAGTCGTTTCATTATCCGCAAGAATATACTTTCCACTTACTGTTTCAACAAAGCGCTGCCGTAAAAAAAACCAATACGCATGGGTTGATGTTAAAGTAAAGTTTTCATTGTCGTATATTATTGTTCCCCTGCCATAACGATGACCATTATAAAAACTGACATACTTATCCCCTTTTATAGTAACTCTAAAAGCTCCATTTTCCCATGTACCATCCAGTCTGGTATTCTTCTCCATATAACGCTCCTTTCATACTTTATCCTCATTGCGGATGATTTATTTACAAATATAACCTCTATGTCTATCATAGGATGACCGAGTAAAATATTTTTTTTTATTTTTTGGTCTAGCATCCTGTGCTAGACATAAGATGTTATACTTACGTGTAATGATGCTTGAAGCTAGCTGCATCAACAGAGGTCAAAGAAGGAGAAACGATAGTGCGTAAACCTAACGCCAACAAAGTTGGCGAAATCACCAACAAAGAAGAAGCCCTGGCTGCGGTCAGGCAGGACGGTTGGGCGCTTGAATACGAGACTGAAGAGTACATTGCATATATGCCATGACTATGTTATAGTGAAAAGCGGATGGCGGCGTATGACGGAAGAGGAAAAATACGACTATTGGATTGAACTGGCGCAGTACGATCTTGATACCGCTGCGGCGATGTTCTCGACCGGACGCTGGTTTTACGTAGTATTCATGTGCCAACAGGCCATAGAGAAATGCTGCAAGGGGTTATATACCCTATATGTTGACGACAACGTTCCCAAAATCCATAATATCAAAACGATTTTTTCCCGTTTCAAGGAAAAAATACCGATTGCCGCCGTCAACAAAGTCGGTGGCGTTGATGAAGAAACAGAGCGGTTTTTTGATACCCTTTCCGCTCAGTATATTACATACCGATATCCCGATTTTAGCAATATGCCGGGACAGCAAACCGGTAAAGACGAAGCGGAAGCAATTCTGGCAAGAACCAGGGAGGTGTTTGCATGGCTGTTGACTTTGAAGCTCTCAATCGGATAGCGCGTGATTACGCCGCCGATGTAAGCCGCGAACTGCCCGTGGAAAAAGCAGTGCTTTTCGGTTCCTGCGCCAAAGAAACCGCAACCGAACTTAGCGACGTTGACATTTGCTTTTTCCTGAAAAGCTACGACGGGAAACGCAAAGTGGATCTGGTGGCACACATTCTCGGCATCGGCGGAGATAAGTACAGCCATATAGGGTTTGAACCGATAGTGTTTGAAACTGCTGAAATACAACGGGACAACCCCTTTATTCGGGAAATCCTCGCGACTGGAATAGAGTTATTCGAATAAAGGGTGATAGTCACCTTTGCATTGCTCCGCGTTAACCTCACGAGATTAACCCCTCTAGCACTCTATGATAGACCATACTTCTTCTTCACCGCCACAAACGCGCCGCTTTTGTCATCCCTGGCGCCGTTAAGCAAAAGCTCCTCCAGCGCCCCGGAGGGAGTTTCCTCAAGGGCCGTCCTGCTTCCGGTTACGAGAACGAGGCCGTGTTCACCGCAGCCATACCGCCCCCATGAATACGCGCCGGAATCTCTTCCGCCGCCGACAGAAAAAACATCGGAGATGACGCGGACTTTTTCGTGTTTTTCCGGGACCTTCCGCGGCTCTTTTTTATCAGACTTACCTGCCGGTGTTTGGGATAACGCCGGTCCCGCGAGGAGAAAACTTAGTACCGCTCTTTCCTTGGGGATACGCGCGGCGGCAGAGAGCCTGTGCAATTCCTTTGGGGCGTCTTCGGTGTTAAACGCAAAATGGCACCACCGCGCTTTCCCGCCTGTTCCGTGTTTGTTTTCGGTGCGGCCCCCCGGCATGGGGCAGGGGCCCGTGTGGGTACAGGGTGCAACAGGATTGCGCCTTTCTTCCATCAATAAAGCGCGAAGAAGGGAAATAAACTCACCGGAGCGCGGGATGCCCGGTTCAACAACCAGAATCGAACCGGAGTTTTCCGTAAGCGAGGAGAGCAGGCGCGCCTGGCTTTCCGTGAAGCGTTCCAGTTCTTCGGTATCGAGAGGGGAGAAGTTCCAAAAAAGTTCGTTGTACACATTCACCGCTGCGCTCAGGGCAGCGGGCTTCCCCCGGATTTCCACGGAAAGGCGGCCATTGCGCCTAACATCTCCCCGTATGGTTCTCAGCGTCCAGGGGCAATCCGTTCCGGCGGTAAGAGCCGCGAAGAATTTCTTCCCTGCGTCCAGCACGGACGGCGTCCTGTCGAGGCAACGAAAATCCAGGGGGATGTTCCTGATCGCGGGACGGCTTATCCAGAGCGCGGCGGCCAGGGTGAGAGGCCCGGCGCCTAAATCGTTCACGGCGTCATCGGGTTTCAGTTCCAGGGGCAGCGAAGTGAGAAGCCGGCAGAGACGGTAGATGTTCCACGGCAGAAAATAGCGCAGATAGGCGGAAAGTAGGGCCGGTTTTCCAAGGTAAGAGGCGCCGCGGTCCTGCCGCCCGGAAGTGAGCAGGCGCGAGAGTTCCGCCACATCCCGCGGCAGCCCAATGCGGAAACGTTCCGGCAGCGGGAAAACCTTGTCAATAAGGGCGGGAAGGCGATCAAGGATCGTCCGGCTTTCATCGGGAAGGGGAGCGAAAAGACCGGTCAAGGGCCGCCCTCTTCCGCCGGTGTTTCATTCTCCCCGCTGTCTCCGGTTTCGCGTGATGAATCGTCCACCTTGAAAAAGAGGGCCAGGAGTTCCGTACGAAGGGCTGAGATGACGGCGCGAAGATCCTGGTATCCTCCGGCAAGTTCCCGGTAGAGCTGGGCTCTCGCGCCTTCGATGGTGAAGCGGCGTTCGTATAGCAGGTACTTAAGCCTTACAAGCAGTTCCAAATCGCGGTCACTGTATACACGCCTTCCCTGCGCATCCCTTGTCGGCTGAATCAGGGTTATTTCCTTCTCCCAATAGCGTATAACGTAGCCCCTGACCCGGAGCAGCCGTTCCAAATCGCTGATGCTGTATGACGCCATGCTAGCTCCGTTTCTTCCGTGGGCCGGACTGCCGGTGAGCCGCCTGCGGCGGTTTGGAAGAAGGCCGAATATCAATGGCCACCGGAACGAGGGAGAAACCCAGATCGCGGCGGATACGGTTGCGGAGATAGGCAACGTAAGAGTCGCTTACCGCGTGGGTACGAGAAGTAAAAAAAATGAACCTGACGGGATTTGCCTCTTTCTGAACGGCATAGCGGATTTTGAATCTGGTACGGGGCCCCGACGGGGGAGGATTTTCCGTAAGCCATTTTTCAAGGGCATTGTTCAGGACGGCGGTTTCTATCTGCCGCTTAAGCTGGTCGTACATCTTGAGGCTTGTATTGAGTAATTCGTCAATTCCGCTTCCGTCAAGGGCGCTAAGCGCGATTATGGGCGCGTATTCCATCTGGCCGAAAAGGAAATGAATTCTGTCGCGGACAGCCTCGAAGGTATTTTTCACGGCGGGCATGGTGTCCCATTTGTTCAGAACCAGGATGAGCCCGCGGCCCTTGTCATGCGCAAGGGCTGCGATTTTTTTGTCCTGATCCGTAAGGCTCTCCTGCGCGTCAATAATCAGGAAAACGATATCCGCCTCGTCGATTGTCTTTATTGCCCTGTTCACCGAATAATATTCGATGTTTTCGTAAACCTTGCTCTTGCGCCTAATGCCCGCCGTGTCCAGCACCTGAAAGTCCCGTTTCTTCCAGGTAAAACTTCCCTCTACCACATCCCGCGTTGTCCCCGGAATATCGCTCACGATAGAAGCGGACGACGAGGTGAGCCTGTTGGAGAGTGTTGATTTACCCGTATTTGGCTTGCCCAGAATAGCTATGCGTATAACATCATCCCGTGACTGTGTTTGCTCTTCGGCTGTTGATTCAGGGGCTTCGATCTCCGGCAAGCGGCTGACAATCGCTTCTTCCAGCTCCGGGATATTGTCCCCATGCTCGGCGGAAATCATGTAGACTTTATCAAAACCGTATGAAAGGAGATTCCAGGCTTCCGCTTCCCGGCGGCCTCCTTCGGTTTTATTCACCGCCGCGATTAGCTTCTCCTGATAAGGTCTTAACCGGTCAATAAATTCCTCATCCTCAAGACTGATATCTCCGGCCTCAAAAAGAAGGACTATCAGCTCCGCCTTTTCGAGAATTTCCATCGTTTTTTCAACCACAAGCTTTTCGAGTTCTCCAGCAGAAGAATCCCTTTCCAGATCAAGCTTGAAGCCGCCAGTATCCACAAGCGTTAACTGTTTTCCCCGTATCATCGTGTCCATTGCCACGGGGTCCCTTGTAACGCCAGGCGTGGGGTCCGTGATGGCGCGCCGCTTGTGCAGGAGGCGGTTGAACAGGGTGGACTTTCCAACATTTGGACGACCGGCCAGGGCAACAATCGGAAGGCTGCCATTTTTTCTCATGGTGTCCGATCACTCTTTGGGGAAGTTTTCCGCCATCCATGCTTTGAGGATGGCGTCATTCGCCATGAAGGAAACGCCGTTCAAAAGTTCCACGGCAAGTTCCCGGCACGCGCTATGACTTACTCCCCGGATGATCTTTTTTACCTGGGGAATAGACGAGGCCGCCATGCTGAATTCATCCAGGCCCAGTCCCAGAAGCAAAACAGCCATGCCCGGATTGCCAGCCATTTCACCGCACATGGCGGCCTTGATGCCGCGGTCGTGAGCCGCGTCTATGATGATTTTTATGAAACGTAGAATGGCCGGATGCACGGGCTGGGCCAGATAACTTATCTTCTCATTTCCCCTGTCAACCGCCAGGGTATATTGGACAAGATCGTTAGTCCCAATGGAAAAAAAATCAGACCGTTTTGCCAGAATATCCGCGGTCATCGCCGCGGAAGGAACTTCGATCATCGTCCCAACTTCGATGTTATCCGCGAATGGATGCTTCTTTTTGCGGCATTCGGCTTTTGCATCTTCCAGCAGGGAGATTGCCTCGTCCAGCTCCTCAAGCCCCGAGATCAACGGGAACATGATCTTCACATTGCCGTTAACGCTGGCGCGGAGTATGGCGCGGAGCTGTGCCTTGAAAAAATCCGGCATTGAAAGGGAAAACCGTATGGCCCGCCACCCCAAAAGCGGGTTCTTTTCCGTATTGCCAGAATAATCGGGCATGATCTTGTCGCCCCCGATATCCACGGTGCGTATGGTCACCGGCAATTCGCCCATTGCGTCTAACACCTTATTGTAAGCGCTGAGCTGTTCTTCCTCATCGGCGCTCCTGTCTGCGTTGAGGAAGAGAAATTCAGTTCTATAAAGGCCAATGCCCTCGGCGCCGAATTGACGCAGCGCCCCGGCTTCCTCGGGAATCCCGATATTTGCTTTCAGCAAAACCCTGTGACCGTCTTTCGTTTCCGCCGCGAGATCGCGGATACGTGAGAGTTCGTTCAGCTTTTTATCGTATTTCGCGAGAATCCCGCGCCATTTATCCAGCTCTTTCCCGCCGGGATTCACAAAGACTTGTCCCGTGGCGGCGTTCAGCACCAGTGTGTCTCCGTCGCAAATCTCCCTGGTTACGGACGTCAGGCCCAGGACCGCCGGAATATTGAACGCCCTCGCGAGAATGGCCGTATGGGAAGTGCCCCCTCCCATGGCCGTCAGTATTCCCTTTACGTGATTGCGGTTCATTGTGATCACTTCCGAGGGAAGAAGGTCATGCGCAACCAAAATGACGTCATGATCGAGATCCGCAAGCGAAACCCTTTTGATGGAAAGCAGGTGGGTCAAAAGCCGGCGGGAAACATCGTTAATGTCCGCCGCCCGTTCCCTGAAAGCCGCGTCAGGGGATTCCATCATTTTCTGCGCCAAAATTCGCGCGGTATCGTAAACCACCCATTCAATATTTTCCCGCGTTTTCTTGATCCTGCCGGTTATCTGATCCTTGAAATCATCGTCCTCAAGCATCATTAAGTGTGAGGCGAAAATATCGGCGCTATCTTTGCTCATCTCTCTGGTCGCGTGTTCATGGAGAAGGCGGACATCCTCAACGGCTTTGGCAAACGCCGTCATTAGCCGTTCGAGTTCAGCTTCGATTTGGCTTTCCCGGATATTGTACCGGGTAATTTCGGGGAGGTCCTTTTCCAAATGCAGGAACGCCTTTCCAATGGCGATCCCCGATGATACCGAAATACCGACAAGCTCTTTCATTCTGTTGTAGAATACTTCATAGAGAGTTACACTGTCAAATATGATGAAAGACGATTCAGCCACGGAACCGGCTATTCCCGACCGCGCCCCCGACTGCCTCCGGTGCAGGCATTTCAGGGTCACTTGGGAACCGGCTTTTCCCCGCGCCTGCACGCTTTTCGGGATAAAGTGCAGGAACCTGCCCTCAATGGAAATTTTTCTCTCCAACGGAAAGCATTGTTTCGCCTTCGAGGAAAAGGCCGGGGAAGCGGCTTCCTCTTCGCCTGATTCTGACTTATGGGCTTAACCGATGAGACAGGTCATTCTCATCCAACCCCCTTTCACGCAGCTCAACGGCCCCTACCCCGCGCCTTATTACCTCAAGAACTTCCTTGAACAGAGGGGGCATCCTGTCACGGTTCTTGATCATTCAATCGGCCTTTTTGAGAGGGTCTTTTCCCGGCCGGGCCTCAAGCGGATATTATCTGACGCCTCGCAATCCAGCCCATCCAGGCGCGGTTTTGACAGGAATACCTCGTACTATATAGAAAGATTTTTCTCGGAGAGGGAGCTATGGCTTGCCTCAATCGACAGGCTTGTCGCCTTTCTACGGGGCAATGACCCGGAGTGGGGGCATTTCCTCGCGCTGGCAAACGGCTGCGTCCCCGGCGGGCCCCGCACAGACGCTTACCTCGCGGAAAAAAGCGCCGATGCCGCCAGCGCCCCGGATGAGGCAAGGCTCATCGCCACAAAGTTGCTTGAGGATTTGGCGGATTTCATCACCATTACACTTGACACTGGCTTCGGCCTCATCCGTTACAGTCCTGTATTGGAAGCTTCGCTTAACACGGGGTTTCGCGATTTCTCCGTTATTCGAAAAAACCTTGACGGGTACATCATGAATAGCTTTTACCGCCCCATGCTGGATGAGGAATGGGAGAAGCTTGAAAATGCGAGTTCTGGTTTTTCGGATATTGCCCCGGCTCTGTTAGGCGTCACAATCCCCTTCCCCGGCTGCCTTTCCGGGGCGCTGGTCTGCGCGGAATCGGCCAAAACACGCTTCGGTTCCGCGATACGCACCGTCGCGGGCGGCGGATACGTGAATACCGAGCTTCGCTTTCTCAATACGCCTGAATTCTTTGATTACTTTGATTATCTTTCTTTCGATCGCGGTTATGGTTCCCTGGATGCCATCCTGAAAGAATTGGAACGAGAGGGTAGCACACAGCCACACGCAGACTCGCTCTACAAAACAATGTACCGCTCTCAGGGCCGCGTAATTTCCGCGTTAGGCGCAAAGGAAATGCCGGATGGAGAGGATGCGTCTTCTATCGAAGACGCCGTATCTTCTTTAGAAGATACGGCGACGAAGACTGTTTTCCCGGACTACTCGGCGGTGGACTTCAGCCGTTACCTGTACCTTGTAGACGACGCAAATCCCATGCACCGGCTCTGGTCGGACGGACACTGGCTCAAAGCCTACCTCGCCCACGGCTGCTACTGGCATTCCTGCGCCTTCTGCGATGTCACCCTGGATTACATCAAAAGCTTCATCCCTGTCGAACCCGCCGCCCTCTTCGCCCACCTCGTGGATCAGGCGGAAAAGACCGGCGTCCGCGGCGTTCACCTCTGCGACGAGGCCGTGCCACCCGCCTCGCTTCTGGAGTTCGCCCTGCTCAACCGTGAAGCTGGCCTTCCCCTCTGCTTCTGGGGCAACATCCGCTTTGAAAAGGCCTTCGATCCCAACACGGCGGCGGCACTCGCCTCGGGCGGCCTCATCGGCGTCTCGGCGGGTCTGGAAGTCGCCTCGGAAAAAGGTTTCAAACGGCTCGGCAAGGGCATCGACCTCGAAAGCGCCGTGAGCGCCCTCGCCGCCTTCAAGGAGGCGGGCGTCCTGACCCACGCCTATCTCATCTACAGTTACTGGGATGAGGACGAGCAGGAACTCATCGACTCGGCGGAGACCGTACGGCAGCTCTTCGCTCACGGGCTATTGGACTCCTGTTTCTGGCACAAGTTCGTTCTCACGCGCCACTCCCGCGTCTACGCCGAAAAGCAACGCGGCCTCCACCCTGGCTTGCGCATAACGGACGATATTTGCTCTGGCGATGCATGCCCCAAAGGCGACATCTTTGCGTTTAGCGATCTTTCTTTTAAAGGTGAAGCTCGACACGACAAGTACACCGAAGGCCTGGAAGCGCTTCTTGGGTCCTGGATGGCGGGTGCAACGGTAAGGCTGGTCGGGGAAGCTTTTCCCTTCAAGGTGAAAAGCCCGTCGATTGAGCTTGATCTTGTTACCAGCCTCCTCGACAAGTACGCGAGGGACCGCGACAGGAGGCGGTCAGCGGTAGAACCCGCTGCCGGCAGGATCCTGTTCCTCGGCTCGGCGCCCCGGCAGCGGCGAACGGCGAATGGGTTTTCCCTAAAGTGGCGCTGGCGTCTTGACGACAGAACGCTCACTGTCACCGAAGAAGCCGATGCTGCTTCGCTCACCGCGCTGCTGGAAGCGGCTTCACGTGGGAAAGGCATGGCTCTCGCGGAGTTTTACTCCACTCTGGAGGAGATTGCGGGGGAGAAGGAAGCGAAGAGGGTGTGGAGGAGCTTGAGGGAGGGAGGGCTGGTGGTGGTGGGGTGAGAGAGAAGATAACCACGGAGGAACACGGAGGGAATTTACCACGAACCATCACGAACAAACTTCATCACATTGAGGCGGCGATTTTTTCCCGCACCAGGTCGCTGATGATTTGGGTGAAAGATTTGTGTGTCGCTTCGGCCTCGTCGGCAAGGAAACGGATCGTTTCAGCATCAAGCTTAACCATCATGCCGAATTTACGGGCAAAAAAACCAGGTTTGGACATATTCGGCATTATGGTGTTTTTGGTGTAGTATTCATCCCAATAGTCAGCTTCTTCGTCAGTCATTCCTTTCATACTGCTATCTTTATTCCTTATTACTCTTATTCTCAATCCTTTTGTTCTCAAAAGGTTAAGATACGCTATTCGAACCTTCATGGCATGAAACACGTTAATACCGTTGCCATCAAGCACATTATATATAATCTCAAGAAGAGGACCGTCGCTGGGAAGTCCAAGGAGAAGATTTTTGTTCTCCTCACCGGGCATGGCGTAGTCAAGGATTTTATACTCAAAAGCATGACGAATGTCCGCCTCGACTATACCATGCTTAAAAGCGCTCAGCTTGAAAATGAAGTCTTCTTCCACTAAGAAATTATAGTGGTGATGTAGAGTGTGTGCAAGAGTCTAAAATCCCCACCCTTACACTCCAAAGAAGAGAGAACCCCCCGTCTATTTGACAAATCAATACAATTGAGTTACTTTATCACAAGAGAGGTGTAATTATGCTGACTTCCGTAGTACAAATCGGCAATTCGCGAGGTATCAAACTGCCAAAAAATATTTTGCGCAAATTAAGTATTGAAGACGAAGTGGAAATGGTTGTCCAGGGTGACGAGCTGATAATCAAAAGCGCGGAAAGAAAACCCAGGCAGGGCTGGGGCGAAGCTTTTGCCAAAATGTCCAAAGACAAAGCGGACACATTATTACTGCCCGACACCATAGACAGTTCGGATTTTGAATGGACTTGGTAGTAGAACAGTACGCCGTCTGCCTGGTTAATCTTGAGCCGACTGTCGGGCACGAAATAAAAAAGACGCGCCCATGCGTGGTTATTTCTCCTGATGAGATGAATCAGCACATTGCGACTGTCATTATTGCGCCGATGACAACCAAATCCCATGTTTACCCTACGCGCGTACCGCTGACTTTTCAGGGCAAGAGCGGCTGGATTGTTTTAGACCAAATCAGAACTATTGATAAATGCCGTATCGTAAACAAACTTGGCAAGCTGAGTTCCAAAAAAATAGTGGAAGTTAAAAACGTCTTAAATGAAATGCTTGTAGAATAACCACATAGGAGTTTCACGGAGGAAAATTTACCACGAACCACACAAACCAACACAAACAAGGGAAAAAGGATGAGACACTTGATTCAGCATTAAAAATATTTTTATACTCAATTATGACCGAATACATTGTATCATTGACTTGGGACGATGAAGCCTCCGTGTGGGTAGCTGAAAACGATGATATACCCATCGCCCTTGAATCGCCCTCTCTTGACACTCTAATGGAAAGAGTCAAACTTGCCTCACCGGAACTATTGGAACTCAATGATAAAAACCACGGAGATATAGCCCTTCGATTTACGCCACTTCGCTAATACAATCATACGACAGGCCGGTATTAATATCACTTTTGAACGAAAGAAAAAAACCACGGAGGGACACGGAGGAATGCACGGAGTTTCACGGAGGAAAATTTACCACGAACCACACAAACCAACACAAACAAGGGAAGAAAACCCAAGAAAACCACGGAGGAATGCACGGAGTTTCACGGAGGAAATTTTACCACGAACCACACTAACCAACACGAACAAAAGCAAAAGCGTGCCTGGCACTGAGGAGTTATCCTTCAGTGACAGGCGGTTTTTTTATCTCGTTAATTGTCACGATTACCGCTGTAAATATCAATAAAATGACACTTTCGACGGTAAGAGCCGGAAACGCGACTTTGCGACAAGCCATGGACATCATGCCGCATCCGCCGATAAGCGCGTTTGGGATGGTCAGGGCGATGATACCTGCCAGAAATGCCCCGATAAGCAAGCCCAGATGTGTTTTTTGGTCGGTGAAGACCATCATACAGGCGCCAAGACCTGCGATTAAAAAGCCAACGCCCAATTCCGCCTGTGCTGACCAATAACAATGGGAGACACCATCCTCACTGATGGCGCAAATTTTAAACAGAAAGCGCGGTCCCAGTGCGATAAGTAAGCCAAGCGCAGTCACGATGATACCGCTCGTAATTGTTTTCTTCATGTACAGCCTTTACATTTTACAGCCACGTTGGAAGCGCATGATAATAATTACCCTGCGTTTCCAACGTTGGCTAGCAGTCACAATTATTAAGGGGCTCTTCCAAGGCTGTTATAAGCAGGCGCATCTTGTGCTGGAATCTATCTTTGCCGCAGTACAGGTAGATCTTCCACAATAATAGGAATTACCATTACAGTCATACTCCTTGGCACAAGAAGTATTTGTAAACTGTGAACCCGCACCATATGCAACATATGCAAGTTCTTCACATCCCATAATTAGCAAACTTCCCAACAGCATTAGTGAAATCAATGCAACCAGTAATAACTTGTTTTTCATTTCTGTCTCCTTAATCGCAAGTCTTTGCCAGTACTATTACACCAGGGTTACGACCAAAACCGGCTTGTTTTGTTGTAACTTTTATTTGTGTAGAACCAAGGGGTGCAAGTATGAGAGTGCCAGAAATATCCCATTCACCAAAAGTTTGATTACCGACTGTAACCTCATAGATAGCTATTCTTTCGTTACCGACATAGCTTTTTACATCAATTGTGGCAGTTTTTCCATCAACTGAAACTCTCGCTGATAATTTTTCTGTACCGGTTTTGTAATAATTACAAACGTCAGCAGCAAAGACTAACCCGGCTGTAAGGAGTGTTATAAACACAACAGCAATTATCAATGTTTTCTTGTTCATAAAAACCATCCTTCCTTAGTTTACCCTCGTTGCGGAGCATGCGGGCGCAAGCCCATAGTTTGGATTTTAGACCTGACAGGTCTATATAATTAATATTTATACACGTTTTAGGTCTATTTGTCAATAAAAAATACACCATTTGCGTCTATTTTTCCATTTTTTTTTCATATTTTAGACCTTTTGCTTTGTTTTTTCTTTGGTTTATGTAAATAAAATTCAAGATATGAACGTTAGATCGTCTTTTGGAGAAAATTTGAAGCATTATCGCAAAGAGAAAAAGCTATCTCAAGAAGAACTGTCTGAAAAAGTAGACATATCCGTCAAACATTTAAGCGCCATTGAAAGAGGCTTAAATTTTGTTTCAGCGGAATTGCTGGAAAAACTCTCCGCGGCGCTTGAAATTCCTGTTTTTTATTTTTTCGTAAATGAGAAAGAGATTTTCTATAATGATATGATGCTGAATCCAATAGATAGGATAATCGAAAAATGTCTAATAAAGACTATAGAGGAAATAAAATCGGAAATACGAAAACAGTGATTTCTCAATAGTGACCCATTCTAGGCATTTTTTTCGATTTTTGGGAGTAATATACCCAAACATTTCAGTAAATTACTCCAACGTTTCAGTAAATTACTTAATTATTCTAATAGGTTACCACATCGTTATATTAAATTATCATATTATTTTAGTAATATATTCAATCGTTTCAATAAATTACTCAAATACTTCACTAATCTACTCAATCATTTCAGTAAATTCCTCCACCATTCCACTCCCCTACTTCACACTTTCACTAGAATACGCTACACTTCCAACATGAAGCCTACCCTTCAACCACCTAAAACCAGGAGGGAAGATACCATGAGCAAACAAAAAGCCAAAAAGCCGCCGAAAGGGGACGCCCTGGACGCGTGTATACGGTCGCTGAGCGCAGAGCTGGAACAAAAACTGCAAACGTTTCTTGCGGCGGCGGGGGAGGACGCCAATTTGACGGGCGTCGAGCGGAGGCGGCTCCGGAGCGCGAGGGTGAGGAATTACGGCTTCATCGACGCGGCGTTTGACACCGCCCGCGACAACCCCGAGTTCATGCCGGCGAATTTCAACGTGGGCGCTTTGGCCGGGAACAAGCGCGGGCTGGAGGACGCGCGGCAGCTCATGTCTGTGCTGCAGCAGCTCACACAGGCTGCGAGTAATGTGCTTCTCATTCGGGCGGACGGCTGTTACAAGGACGCGCTGCGCGTTTACGGCAGTTTGCATGAACAGGCGCGAAGCAGGGTGCCGGGAGCGGAGCCGTTGTTTCAGGCGCTGCAGACCTTCTTCAGCCGCAACAAGAGAGATTCAGGCGGTATTCATGAAGTTGTGGACAACATTCAATCAGGCGGGGATTGAAAAAAGGCGATGAGTCACTGTTTAATATATAGGGGACAAAATGAAGAAAATAGTTGTTATCGTTTCAATTTTTGTATTGCTGGTATCGTGCAACTTATTCACGCCGAGAGTTGAGATTAAGTTTGACCTGGAAACTTTTAACACCCAAAGACACCTATGGCAATCATCCAATATAAAAAATTACTCGTACCGTCTACGCGCTGAGGGGTTTTTCAATTATGACGGCACGATAATTGTCGAAAACGGGGAGTACAAGGAAGATCGGCCTTCGGAAGGCTCCGAAGAATTTAGTGGTTATTTCGGGCGCTATTCCAGCATTGATGAAATATATAACTGGGTTGACTTGATGTATACCTCAAATAACAATAAAAAGCCGGATCCAGGGCATTATCTGGAAGAAATATTGGTTGTATACGATGAAGCGCTTCATATTCCGGTTGAGCTGCACGATATATACCATGTGTCTCCCGGTGTTTCCATTACAGGGACATTTGATTATTTTATCAGTGATTTTAAGGTCGCGCGTTAGCGCCGAGATGTTCTCGGACAAATGAAGGAGGAGCATTATGGCATTACTGCATTTGAATTTTGAAAGTCAGTATTTAAACAACAACACCGATGTCAACATCATTCTGCCGGACAAACCCCGCGGTCCTTCCCCCGCGCAATTCTACGGCAAGAAGCGGAAATATCCGGTGCTGTGGCTGCTGCACGGCACATTCGGTGATTACACCGACTGGATACGAAAAAGCAACATCGAGCTTTACGCCTGTGAGCGCGACGTCGTTGTCGTGATGCCGAGCGCGTTGAACAGCAATTATCTGGACTGGAAGGGCTTTGGTATCGGATATGGTATGTGGCAATACCTGACGGAAGAATTGATGCCCCTCGTCTACAACTGGTTTCCGGCGTCGGACAAGCGAAAGGACAATTTCATCGCGGGGCTGTCCATGGGCGGCGGCGGCGCGATACAGTATGCCGTGGGCCATCCCGATAAGTTCGCCGCGGCGGCGATTCTTTCATCCGCGCCGGCAAACCATAAGCAAGCCATTACCAAAAAGGAAGTCAATGAGCGGACGCAAACGGTGATAAACGACATGGGCGGGGCGAATGCGTACCTCGCTTCTCCGGCCAACACATGGGACAAACTCCCGGAACTTATTAAAAAGAAGGCCCTGCCCCGCCTTTATTTCGCCGTGGGCAAACAGGATTTTCTGTATGACAGGTATGAAAAGTTCAAAGCGTATGCCGGGAAAATCGGGCTTGACGCGGTGTTTGAGGAATACGAAGGATTCAAGCACGAATGGCGTTTCTGGGATCTCACGATTCAAAAAGCCCTGGATTTCTTTGGATTGCCCAATAAGAACGCGGGTAATGCCTTTTAATAAGTCGTCATGAAAGAAGAAACCAAAATCCACCCTGCCGGGGTCATCTTTGACGTGGATGGCCTGATGCTTGACACGGAAAGCCCAATATCTGCTCTCTGGGCCCAGGCGGGAAAGTCTCTGGGCTGGGACATCAGTCCTGAGGTGGTGCTACGCACGCTGGGAATAACCACCGAGGGTACCTGCGCGATTTTTCTGCAAGAATACGGCCCTGATTTTCCTTATGAGACAATACGGGCTGAGTTTAACCGGCTTTATCATGAGGAATTTGATAAAGGCGCTCCCCATAAACCCGGCCTTATTCATCTGCTTGACCATCTCGCTTCCCTCGAGATTCCCCTGGCTGTCGCCAGCTCTTCCCGCCGTGACACCGTCATCTGGAAGCTTCGCAATGCGGGTATTTTGGACCGCTTCGCTACGCTGGCTTGCGGCGACGAAATCCGCAACGGAAAACCGGCCCCGGACATTTTCCTCCTGGCCGCGGAAAGACTGGGGCAGAAGCCCTCCGACTGCGTCGGTTTTGAGGATTCCCCGGCGGGTCTTCAGGGCCTTCACGCGGCCGGGATACGCTCAGTTTTCATCAAGGACCTGACGGACCCTCCCCCGGAGGTTCTCGCGACGGTCTGGCGCCGCTGCGCGGATCTTGCGGAAGCCGCCAACCTGTTTGCATAATTAAGAATTTTACCACGAACCACACTAACCAAAACGAACAAAAGCGAATGTCAAAGTAAAAGTTCGTGAAGGTTCGTGGTTAACTTTCTTTTTTATAGACTGTCTCCAAAATCCTTCCTGAACTTCTCTGCGAGCTTCTGCGGCCAATCGGAGGTCGGTGCGAGCCTCCCGAAGAAGAAGCGCAGAACCTTTGGCTCGAAAGTGAACTTCAGCCCGCCGATTAGGCGCCTGTTCTCGTAGAGCCAGCCAATCCTGTCCGCGACGTACTTGATTTGGGACAGGGTGAAGACACGCTTTGGCAGGGCGAGGCGCAGGAGTTCCATTTCCGCGAGGTGGTCGCTGCCGTCCTCGTTGCGTTCCTCGCTCAGGGTGCCGCGCTCCATGCCGCGGAT
>JGI24698J34947_10000373_pt1 | contig 20119 bp, 13 predicted proteins | sample TergutMp193P3_FD_34947 | JGI IMG/M metagenome (IMG submission 34947) | reverse complement strand
CCGCCACAAAGACAAGCTGGAAAGCATATTGAGCCGGTACAAAAGCAATCCGATATTCCAATCCATGCTTCCTTCCGAAATGACAGGCGACGATTACGAAATTCCTTATTGGACTCACGAAAACGGAGCCATTGTCTGCTCTTACGGCTACAACTCCGCCAGAAACGAGTTCTGGCACAAACTAAGCTCCCTGCTGGCTGCGAAAGGAGGAATAGGCGAACTGACAGTCATTCAGAAGCGCGAGCCTTCCAAGGAACTGGCTAATGCCCGAATGCGGCAAGCAGCGAAAGACGCTTCTTCCAGTCCTTCTTCGGCGACATCGCAGACGCTCAGTCCAGGCGGAGTCATGGGCGAAGGCATAGGAGTCAAGCCTGAAGACTCCGAGCCGCCGCTTGGCAGCTTTGTCAGAATAGAGCAATACGGAACTGACGTCCCGAAAGCGGCAAGCATCTTGCCGGGCAGTCCGGGCGAATTGCCGGATTATGTCAAAAACGAGATTGCCTTGGCTGTCATCGAATTCAACAGCAGAATCAGCGATTTGGCGAAAAACGTCAATTTCGAAGCGATGGAGCTGGAGCATGATTTGTCAGACTCGGATGTCATCGACAACGACGAATGGGCCGGCGACTACGAAATATGGCATGATTTCACGGACGGCGGGAGACCGTATCTGGTCATGGCCATGGGCGGCAGGGAATGGTTCATCGAGAATTACAGAAGAAGGAAGCCCAGAGAAGGAAGCCCTGGCGGAGCGGCCGGGTGCAATATCCATCTATACGACCATACAGTCCATGCATCTTCGGAGATTCCGGATTACGTCAGCACATACGGCTACATGTACAATCACAGCGAGGCTGCCGAATTAGCCGACGACATAGCAGCTGACGGATGGCGAGTTCCCGACGTGAAAGACTGGGACGACTTGCTGAGGTCTGTCAACACGCTTCCGGAATTCAACAACAGCACAGGCAACGACAGTGCCATGTGGCTCAGAGGAGCGAGCGAATGGCTTGACGCCGGCGAGAGCTACGGCTCGGAAGGATTCAACGCTCTGCCTGGCGGGTCTATGGGATGGTACAGTGACGCGGGATGGGGCGGCTTTCCCGAAGGATTGAACGGAATCAATGTCAGGAGTCGCGCGTGCTTCATAGCGGCCTCCATCGAAAATCCGGAAACCGGCGAAAAAACAGACCCTTTCTATGCCATGATGGACAAACCCCTGAACATGTATTATCATGAAGTCGGATATGCGTGCGACGGCGACAAAGGGTCATTCTTCAATTTGCGGTTTGTCAGGGATTTGGCCAGCAAAGGCCGGCAAACTCCGGTCAGCTCCAACTCGGAGCCGCCTTTGACTGCTCCGGCCAGTCTGGCGCAAGCAGCCTTGTCGTATTCGTCGGTCAACGGATGGGCGAGGATAGCTCCTCCGGATTCGGCTCCGGCGACTGGAAGCATGCCTTTCGCATTCGCAGCCGATGCCGTGCCGTGGAGCAGTCTTCCTCTCATAACAAGCGATTCGGACAGGCAAACCGCCAATCTCAATTCGCTAAGATGGACTCCTTTCGAGAACGGGCCGATGGATGCCGAAAACGAAAACGCCGTCTGCTCCGAAGCGGCTGACTGGATTCAGGCGAATTGGACAGGCAAAAACCCAAGCGTCGTCTATTTCTTGACAGCCAAGAGCGGAGACGGCAATTACGCGGCTTTCTTCCGGTACGACATGGCTGGCTCTCAATGGATGGCTAGCTGGAACAAAGCAGTCTGATTCAGCGGATTCCTTGATTGTTAATGTACTGCAATGGTCAAGCCTGCAATGCATCCTGCTCCGTTTCCCGTGCAATCGGACACCAAATGCTTTTTTGACTGCGAATTGTTCAACAATGCCTTCTTCGTCGTATGCAAGGCTGAAGGGCAGTATTATCTTTTCGGCAAAAAAGAAAAAAGCGAAATGCTCAAAACTTTGTGGGACAAAGCCGTGATGATAGGATTCAACAACAGCTCCTACGACTTTCGCATGGTGAGCGCGTTCTTGAAGGGAGCTGGCCTGGCCGAGCTCAAAGCCTTGAACGATGAAATCATATCCAAGCAAAGCCTCATGGAGAAGCAGGGGTTTTCCGTAAGGCAGAAAAACAACCATTACGACACGAAGATAGGATGCTTGAAGAAAGACAGAAGCCTCAAGGAATGGCAGCTGATGCTCGGCATGTCGGTGGAGGAATCGCCCATTCCTTTCGACTCCGACATCACAAGAGAAAACATGGATTTGGCTGTCAATTATTGCGTGCACGACGTGGACGCGACCGAAAAGCTTTTCAACGAGAAATGCATCGACAATTTCAACGCCATACGGATATTGTGCGAAATGGCGAAGCAAAAAGTCAACTACAGCAAGACAATAGGCTCGGTCACCGTGGACTTGCTATGCTTTCTGGCCGGCAAGGACAAAAGCGAGCTTGGATGCGACTCTCTGTTCGATTACACGGACATAATGGACAGACTGGAGCGGTCGGGCTATCTTGACATGGATGCTGTCAAGGAAGTCATGGAGAGCGTGCTGGAATACGAGAAAGCGGGAATGCCGGAAGTGAAGAACTCTTACTTCGGGCACATTCCGGTAAGAAGCATGAACGTGGAGCTTGGAGCTGGAGGAGCTCATTGGTGTTCATCCCAAAAACTGTGGGAAGACTGCGACGACAGCGACGTAACCTCCATGTACCCGAACATAATGCTTGCTTATTTGATAATAGACCGGGTGCTGGGCCCTGAAGGAAACAAAGCTTTCTCGGAAATGATAAAAACAAGGCAGAACAACAAGAAGAAGAATCCGGAATTGGCGAACGCCCTGAAAATAGCAATAAACTCGGTGTACGGAAAATTGAGCGGAGAAGGAGGACTGAATGACCATTCGGGAAGACTGGCTGTGTGCGTCATAGGACAGCTTGCCATATGCGACTTGGTGGCCAGGTACATGGAGCACATACCGGAATGCGAAATCGCTCAGTTGAACACGGACGGCGTCATCTACAAATTCGACAAGAAAAAGCACAAGCAAGCTGCCGACGAGCAAATGAAAGAATGGAGCAGTTTGTTCGGCATGGGCTTGGAAACGGCGCATGTGGAATTCATGTATCAGCACAACATCAACAATTACGTGGCTGAAATCAAGGAGGACGGAAAGACGGAATACAAATACAGAGGAGGGTTTTTCAAGTCCAGCAACGGAACAAACGAATACATTTACAAATCTTTGATTCATTTCGTCTTGCATGGCGAGAAACCGGACATAAGAACATTCCCCAGCACAGACTTCATTGAAATCGTGAAATCCAAAAAGATAGGCGGCTCAGACTCCAGATACGACATATTGGTGAATGGAAAGAGCGTGCCCAACAGACTGGTTCCTTACGTGAAAACCGCGGGAGGAGTTCCCATATCTTTCCGGAATCCTCTGAACGGCAAGATTTCCGGAGCGTTGGCCGGAGCGGACGACGGCCAGGAAGCGGACGATTCGCTTGATGACGGCCTTGAATTCGAAAAAGACGCCGCCGCTTTCATCAAAGGCCCGAAAACATTGCCTGCTTCTTGCACGCCAGTCTTCAGAAAAGATGACGCCCTGGCTTTGAAGCCGGATTACGAAACTTTGGACCTGGCAGTCGACGAGGCACTTGAGACTCTCAAAAAGCCGATGAAGGAAACCAGGAAACTTCATTGGAAAGAAGCATGGCAAAAAGAGAAAGCGAAGAATTGGCTGAAAGGAATGGCGAAGCATATAAACTGCGGAACTCTTCCGGGCGGAGCAAGCATGGACGCTTTCATGGCAAACCTGGAAGCGGCTGGATTGAGCAAAGGCAAAATCAAGGAATGGCGTTCCAAGAACATGATGAACAGCGTAGATGACGGAGACATGACCTGATTGCTTGCTGCCTGTTGCCTCAGCTCTCGCTTGCTTTTTCCTGTATTGATTCCGGGACTGGAGCCGGAACCGGAGACATCTGGGATTTGCATGCGGCGCAAATTTTCTTGATTGCGGCGGTTATCCAGTTTCTCAGTTGAGCAATCTCGTGATTCTTCAGTTTGACGGTTGCTTCAAGCCGGAAATTGTCGTTGATTTTGTTGTGCACAGTGTCGTTGAGTTTTTGAATCTCGATTTTGAGCATCGAAACTTCTTCCTTCAATTCTTTCATCTCGTTTTTGTGGTCGGCTTTCTGGCTTTCGAAGTAAGCTTTCATGTTGGCCATGTCTTGCATCAATGCTGCTATGAAGTCTTGCTTGTTTTTTTCATGGATTGAGAATTCCTCCATTCTGGACTTGGCATTCAAAGAGTTGACCTCGGCGGAATCTTTCTTGCGCCCTTTAATCCAGTGTATGATATCGCGGGCAGTATTGCTGAACATCAATACTGCCGCGAAGCAGAACACTATCAGCGTCGGCGACGGATTGTCTTGCATCAGTTTGGCCAGTCCGAGAATAAGCCCGTTAGAGTTTTCCATTCAGAAATTCCTCCCTGGCTTTCCTGAGATTCAACGTTTCCTTGATTTCATTCCGCAAATAAAAGAATCGGTAAAAAGTCACCATGAACAGCAGAATCTGCATGAACAGGCAGTTGGCCGAATAATAAAAATCATTGAACAATATCAGTTTCGTTTGATTGAGCACAACCAATCCCATGAACAGGCTGGACCAGTACGACAGGTTTTTTTCGGCGAACACCATATTCATGAAATTGAAGACCATTCCGAACAAGGAGAACAATCCGAAGCACAAATAGGTGAAAATGTAGAATCGGTTCACGTAGCCCTCGGAATAGTAGTTGCTTGCGATGAAATAAGCACTGTAGGATATGCAGAATACGTAGAAGCATTTGAAAAACAGCTTCGTCGGCGGTGATTTGATGCGCAAAAATCGCAGTCTTTCAGTCATCGTTTCTCTTTGCCAAGGTTTTCTCCAACACAAAATATCTATGGCCTATCACAAGGAACATGCATGCAATCAAAAAATAAGACGAAAGCAGTCTGTCGCTTTCGTCAAACATCAAATTGTCCAAGAGCATCGCTATGAACGACACCATCATGAACAGCAAGCTCTTGGATTCCGAAATGCTCTTGCCGGTCAGATTGAAATGAAACGACAATATCAGGCAAATGCTCATGAACGACACGTATGCCAGCTCCAGGCAATCGTTGATTGCGTAGATTATAGGCAAAAACAATGACAACTGCAAATACATCATGGCTGCTGAGTTATTTAGAAACTGGGGAGGACCGCCGCTCTCGCTTTCGCTCTCGCCGAATATGGCCATGTTGCGGACGCCAAGCACAAGCATGACGAAAAACAGATACAGCACGTTTTCAATCTTGGTTTCTATGTTCATGAAATTGAACAAAGTCACTATGGCCACGCTCGCGGCAGCCGCCAGCCCGTTGCTCAAAGCCTCCAGATTCCGCTTTCTCAGGGCATGGAAAGCAGCCGAGAAAATCATCAATGCCACCCCTATCGAATAAGTGAATTCCCATGTGTTAGCGCTGAAAACGCATCTGGCCAAAAAATAGAACGCGTTCACGGAATACAACGCCATGAACAGCGAATTGTCAAAAAAACCTTTCATGCTGTTATTTAGAAAGCTGCTATTTTCCGCTATTTTCCCTTCACATTCGCAATCATAGTCAGCAATTCATCGGGATTTCTGGCCTTTCTGTAAATGAAATTTTCGCTTTCTATGGCAAATTTGCCGTTCTTGAGCCAAAACCTCGTGAAAGGCTCTCCTTCAAGCATGGCATGGCACAAGGCTATGTCTTCTTTCTCCCTGGCTTTCCGCTCGGCTTCCTCCCGGAAAGCATTCCGTATAGCGGCATAACTGCGCCTGTCCATGGCATACACGGGCTTGGAGCCGTCTCCATGAGCCAGAGTCGAAGCGAAAGCGTGCTTCGTTCCGTTGATTGCGACATATCCTTCGCCTTTGAAGCCGTCAGCGCCTAGAAAGCGAACAGTCGCCTTGCATCCGCCGGAGATGCTTTTTATTTTTCGCTTGAACTGTTTGAAATCCGAGTATTCGAAGCACATTCCGTTAAACTACAAAAAACGCGGCATTCCGCAGTCCGGCATCTCCGGAATCCGCCTAGTAGCCGTATTTCCAAGCCAGGCTGAAATCGCTCGGAACCAATCCCGGCTGATACGCGAAAGGGCGGTTGAAGACGACAGCTGCCATCTCGCATGGCATTGTGAAGCCGGAGATGTTTCCGTGGCTGTCAATCAGGGAGTTTGTCAGATACCTTTGGATTCCGCCATGCACTTCTTTCAGCACAGCGTACAGTCTTCTATGGTCGGAGAACCATTTTCTGCTTTTTATGTCCTCGGCGACGACTGTCCAGTAATGCCGCTCGTTTATCGTGCTTGGCTTCCAGTCGGGAGGGGCTGTGTCCGGTCCGTCCTTCCTCATCAATGTCTGGACCCACATGGCCGGGAATTCCTCGTCGGTGGCGTATCTCAAAGCGTCCGTTTTCGTGAAAACTCTCTCGCCGAGGAACCACTTGGCTATTATGTCGTATATCTGCCTGATGATTGAGGATTTCGGGCTTCCGTTGTACACAGGGTTCGCGTCAAGGAAATTGTTCAAGGAATTCAGGCTCAGCAACCCTGTCTCCACATTGAAAGTCTTGGAATTTATGTCGTGCATCGGAATGAATCTCAAAGAAACGGCCTGGACTCCGGGCTGGCCCAGAATGATTTCCTCAATCTCGCTCTTGTCTATCCTGTCCCGGAATCCTTTCTTTTCCAAATATCCGTAAAGATTGGACAGCGTCTCGCTTTTGACGCTTTGCAAGTCAGCCATGGGGCTTAAAGTCACTGTCCCGACTGCCTCGAAATAATGGATTATAGGCGATATCGGCCTGTGCTCCGAGCAAGAAAGCAAAGCTCTCTTCTCAAGCCTGAAGTTCAAATCCTGGATTGTGCTGTCGTTTGCCACGGTGTCCTGGTAATGCGAAGGATTGGTCATCATTTGAAAATATTGGCATCCGCCCAAGGCGCTGTCGTAGTAGGCGTCGCCTTCGTCAGTCCACAATGTCAGAGGATTGTTTCCTTTTCCCGAAAAATTGACTTTTATGCTCTCGCCGTCGTACACGTTGCCTACTATGGAATAGACAAGGCCGTTGGCGAACTGCCTCACAGCGATAACCTCCTTGCCGTCATCCGAGAATCTGCGAATGTCGTCTATTTCATCGGATTCGCTCCATGCGACCGCGTGATTCACCGGAAACGGCGAAGTCAATGCCAGCAGATACGACTGATAATCCATCTTGGTCACAAGCCTTTCGAAACGGCTGAATTCATGGGGAGCGTTTCTCAATATCTGCTCCAGTTTCTCCATGTCGGCTCCGCCGAAAGAAGGAGTCGCAAACGAGAACGACGCTTGCATGGAAGCCGCTTCCTTGCCGTCTATGTAAACAGGCCCGGTCTTGGAAATCTGTCCTCCGGCCTCATGGAAGTTGCCGGCTGCTCCATTCGTCTTCAAGTATCTCACATGGACCCATTGGCTCTTGCTGACGGCTCCCTGGGCGTCTTCCAGAGTTCTCGCTCCGCCGCTCCATGTTCGGTCGTCGCCGAATTTGACAGACGGCAATTTGTCCATCCCTGTTTCTATCACGCAATTGCTCTCTCCGGGGTCGTCTATCTTGAAGCTCCTGTTCACCTTGAATTTTCTCAGCGGAGTGTTCAGCCAGTCTATGGACTTCCAAGCCGTCTTTCCCCAATTGGCTCCGTCGTTGCTAATCCACACTTGGCAATAGGCATCGAAGTCGCTTCCGTAATCCTCCTCGCCGTACCAGTTGGAAAAATCAATGTCGTCTATCTTGTATTCCTGGAATTTGCCGGGAACTCCAGGCCATTTTTTCTCAATGAATTCTCCGGCAGCCATCTTGATTGGCTCGTCGGGAGAGTTTTCGCCGGAATCCATCATGCGGGCAGAGCTGAAATTGATGTTCAGTTTCAAAGGATTGAGCAAATCCATGGGAGTCAGCTCGTAGCTGAAGCTTTTCATGAACACGAATTTGGAGCTTCCGGCGCTCAATTTCAGCGCATTCTTGTCAAACATCACGCGCATTCCCGGCTTGACCCAGTCAGGAACAGCCCCCTTGAGGCTGACCACGCACCCGGCCTGGGCGGGAATGGCTCTCTTGACCACATAACCCAAATCCTGGGACAGCAATATCGCCGTGGAGTCCAGCTTGGCGGTCTTCGTGTATGTTTCCTCGGCCCGCCTTTCGATGTAATACATTATCATCTCGGTCATGGCCGCGAACATTTCAGCGGACATTCTGAATTTGGAGCTTTTCGTGAATTCCCTGAACAAAGCGTCCTTGTCAAAGCGATTGACCACTTGCTCCATCAACTGGCGATAACTGTATTCGGTGAAATTCAAATGCACCTTGTTATTTATATTATGATTATGAAAACAAAAATTACTACTGAATGGACGGAATGCCCGCCTCATTTCTTGAAAATGAGCAAACAGGAAGCAGCTGGCTTCGCGAAGTCTTTTTTCGGCTCGCCGAAATGGTGCGTGGAAGTGGACTCCTACGAAATATGGGACGCTCGCAATGAAGCTTTAGCCCTAGTCCAAGACTCAAATCTGCCAAGCGATTTGAAAAATGTTTTGGGTGCGAAGCTGTTTATCTCGCTGGTGGGAGCGAAATGGCACGACAGGCTGCGAAACTATGTCAAGATGATGGACATGACCCAAGTCAGACAAATATTGCCTTCTTAAAACTTCGGGAACGGATTGTCCTTGTCGTTGGACGGAGGCAGTTCGCCCAAGTCAGGCTCGTAGAAAGTCTTGCCTTCATTCTTCAGAGCATCCAGCTGACTGTCGGCTTTGAACAAGGCTTCAGTCTGAGCCAGTTTCTGATATTCGGCCAAATCTCCCATCGGGTCGTCAAGCGAAGGATTGACCCCGCTGTATGTTATCGGGAACTCGGTTCCGTGATGGCTGTTCTCCCATTGCTTCAGCTTGATGCTGAAAACAGTCTTGACTCCGAAAGGCTGAGTCTTGGGCGTCATGTCGTCCACGTATATTATTTGCCAGAAAGCTTTGTTGTACAAGGTCTGGACCGCGTCTCCGACCATCGGAGGCATTTTGATGTTTTTCTGGGAAGCCATGAAATGAGCTATTCCGGATGTGATATCGATGGTGTCGTCAATAAGCAAGCTGCTTATGGAAAACTTGGGATTCATGGAAGGAGGCGAGGGAAGCATGGCCATGAACCGGAACGAGTCTATGGCGTGCTTGGTCGGGTCGTCTCCCATGAATTCGTCTTGCTTGGCGTCCAGGGACAATCGGTAGTACACGCATGTCACTCCGTTTATGTTTTCGTTCTCGGCGACAAGATTGTCGATGAGCGATTTCTCGCTGGAATAGCACTCATTCGTGAAATCCCCGAAAAAGCCCGGATTCGCCCAGTCCGGCACGGAGCCGCAGTCCGCGTAAGGACTTTCATGCTTGCTTTCGTTGTCGGAATAATCTTCGTTCATAATTTTACGATATTAGCGGCAGCCCTGCTTTTTCCCTAGCTTTGTTTTCAAACGTTTTTAACAGCAACCTCTTAAAGTCAATACCTTCTTTTTCATTCAAATCAAAAGCCAGACCGCTCATAGCTGTCTTCAACTGGCTCATTTCGTTCAGATTTTCAATCATAAAACCACCTATACGGTTTATAAGCTCCGCATTTTTCCAGAGCTTCTTCAACATTGGCATTGCTATCCAATGTAAGCAACAACTCGGTTTTGTATTTAGCAACCCATTCTTTGATTTCATTCAGTTCATCGTCCGTTAGCTCATGCTTTCTGTTTTCGTATTCTTTCGGAACATATGGATTGTCGCTTATCATCATGGGTATGGCTCGATGATAAATGCATTGCCCATTTGTGCGATTGATGTCTTTGTAAGGATAAAACATGACCGAATCGAGATTGAACTTGGAAAAAGGCTCTCCTGGTTTTTCCCTGACACGAGCATCAATGAACAAAACCACGGGCAAGCCAGTGGTTTCGGGATGCAAACGATGCCAAGCGCGACATCTAGCCCACACAAACGAATCGCTCAATAAATCTTCCTTTTTGACATTATCTTCCATAATTTTAATATAAGCAAAATATAGCAATTGTCAGTTAAATTGACCTAAAGCATAATAATTTTTGAGAACCTCCTCAATGCCACACGTCGCTGTAGTCTTCGGCGAAATTGGCGAATTGCACCCGGCGGCACATAAGATTAAGAGTGTTCTCAAGAATCTCGTCTCCCGAATAATCCATGTCGTAAGATTTATCTTTCACAATGCCGCATTGCCAGTATTTGACCAGGCGGCAATAGCCGTCCCTGAAGCCGTAAGTGGTCAATTCTATGTCCAGCGGAAAGCGGCACGCGAAGGGAAAATAGAAGCCAGTGTCCCTGTCTATGGCGCAATCCCGAAGCAGCATGGCCAGCTTCTTGACCCAAAGGCTTGTGCTTTCCATGGCATACAGATTCAGCACTACCGGGGCTTTCTTGTATTGGACGGAGGCGATGTCCAAAGTTCCTATGTCCCATGTCTTCATTTCTCCGTCAACCATCTGAAGCATTTCCAGAGCCTGGAACCTGCCATGCCCTTCCCTCATCTCGTTGCTGTTCACGAATCGCTCGTCCAGTATTTTTATCGGGCATCTGTCGATGGCGTAATGCTTGTCCTTTTTCAAGGAGGCGGACATTTTGAAATCAATCTTGAACCGCCACGGCTGCTGAGGCTGAGCTGTGTAGTTGCCGAAAGGCCCCGCTTTCGCGTCGTTCCATTTGGGGATTGTCGTTTTGCCGCTGTTGTAGGGATTGCTCATAGAAATAGCCCGTCGAATAATTGATTGGGAATTATGATGCCGTCATCCGTCAGTTTCTCCAGCAAATTCCTGTTCACTTTGATATTGATGCCGTTCTGCAACGTCCCCAGATTGTACGGATAGGCGACGAAGACGGAGCCTTTGAATTCGCAGCTCCCCCAATTCATCATCTGGGTTATGGAACTGCCTGAAAATATCACGTAATTGTAATGCTCTGAAGCATTAGCCTTCTCTATGTCGCCTGCTCCGTCAAGGAAATAGACAAACACCGACGAGGAAGCCGTCACGGGAGGGCATCTGAACCTGTTCTTTCCGTTCACCACGAATATGAAATTGCCGTTCAGCGGCTCCGGAGTCCCGTTGTAATTCAAGGGAGCCTCGAACTCCACAACCAGCCAGTCAAGCCATTTGTTCGCAGTCCCTTGATGCCATGCGTTGAAATCGGAAGTCCACTGACTGAAATTGTCGCTCAGTCTTCCCTGGATTGCTCTGGCTTGAGCTCTCCACGAGGAAACATTGTCCAGAGTCACCGGGTCGGGAATATGGCCGCCATCCATCAATGCTTTGTACAAGGCTATCTTGCTGTCGCTCGGCCCGAATCCCCATTCATCCGCCACAGAATCCCTGCTTCTCGGAGAATTCACGTATTCCCCCATGGTCAGGACATCAAGCTGATATCCGTTGCCGGAAGACCAGGAAAATCTCTTGTAGCCGTTCATGGTTCCGTTTGACGCCAAAGCAGGACTGCCTTGCTTGGAATTGGGATATATGACGCTTTCCGGGGTCTGGCCCAAATACACGACAGCATTCTGATTCAGTGATATTGAAGGCGGCAGAAGGCAGTTGCCTTTGACGCTGAATCTTTCCGCTGCTCCTCCGGCTCCGCTCAGGCTCAGGCTTCCGTTTTCATCGAATGCCAAGCTGCCGTCCACGTGAAAATTGTAGGCATTGAGATTTCTTGACAATGCTCCGTCTATTGTCAAATTCGCTGCCACGCTCAAATTGAAGTCGCCGCTGACGCCGTGCATCAGAGCATTCCCGTCTATTTCCACGTTGCTTCCGCCCGAACCGAAAGTCCCTCCGATGTAGCACAGCCCGGCGCAGTCGCTGTCGCCCACGTTCACGCTTCCGGACACGGTCGCGTTCCCGGTCACGAACAGAACCTGAGCTCCAAGGTATGTTCCTCCGCCCATGCTCACGTTTCCGCACACCATCATTATGTTTGTGATGGTCGGAACGTTTCCGCTCACGCTGCCGTTGCAGAACAGATTTTCCAGTTTGGTGTTGTCGGTCAAGGTTATGTTCCCGGTGTTGAAGAACCCCGGCAAATTCTCGTATATGGTGGGAGGCGGAATGGCCTCCAGAACCATGTCCAGATATTGGGATGCCGGGGAAATGGCAACCTCGCAAGCCGCGCTAGCCGTCTCGTAATGCTCCTTGGAAGCCGACGCCTCGTAGGTTCCGGGATTGACGGTCATGAATGCCTGCCCGCTGGCATCCGTCATGAAATGATGCCCGTTGAATATCACGCTGGCTCCCGCCAGAGCGTCGCCGTCCTGGTTCTTGACGGTGACAGTCATCGCTATTTCTATGACTGTGGGAATCAGGCACAATTCTATGACGGCGTCCGCGTCCGAGATGGCGAAATTGATGCTGTTGCCGCCAAATCCTTCCGAGTTGGCGAATGCCTCGTATTCGCCTCTGATTAATCTGAAGACAGCCGTCCCGCCGGACAATTCCTTCGATTCGCTGCCTATGAAGACTGTGCCTTCCAGCAATTGGAAAGGCTCGATGCAATTCCTGGCGATGACCGAGACCGTGAAATAAGGTTCCAGGCATATCTGCTCCTGATGCAGCTCGCCGGATGCGTGAAACCCGAAGCTCTTGCCTTCGTAATGCTCGTTGCCGACGGCCTCGGCTTCGTAAGAGCATCCCGAAGGAAGCGTGAAATACACCCTGCCCTGAGAATTCAGTTGCTTCTCGAATGAGCCTACCGCTATGGCCCCCGCTGTTATCAGCTCGCCGGTCACGCAGTTTCTGGCTTCTATTATCACGGATGACCATTCTCCCGAATCCTCGCATATCTCCGAGTCCTCTATGACGTTCAAGGCTTTCATGCTCGCTCCCATGGACAGCCAGGCTTCGCCGGTCTCCTCCAAGGGAATTCTCATGTAGCCCATCCATCCATCGAACACATTGGTCACAGGCTTGATGTCATTCACCAATTGCTTGAAAGACGGACTGAACACCATCATGTCCTCGCTGTCGGCTCTCACATGCACCACGAAATGCTGAGTTATTCGCTTGCCGTCCGAGGGATGCAAGCTCCAGTCGTCTTTGTCGCGGGGATGGTAGCGTCCGGAATGCATGTACTTGATTTGGGAAAAAGCTCCGAACATGGAAAGCAAAGTCTGGAAAGCAGTCAAAGTCGTCTTCTCCCTCTGAAACTGAGACCAAGCCTTCAGAACGTTCCTGACGTAGGCAGGCCTCTCGTCTTCGGGAATAGGAGACAGCACGCTGACTGCGGCGGTCAGCTCTATGCCGAACAAGTCGGCGTAATTCTGGAAGAATCTCGGCTCCATCCTGTCCGGATTCCTCAAATCGGAAAGCCTGGCTATCTTCTCCAGCAAGCCTATCGGCGAATTGGTCTCGCTGTCGGCGAAGCAGTTGTTGAGCGAGTCTTCGAAATTCTTCAGGAATTCAGTGAACTCCGACTTCTTCAAATGCGCCGGAAGCCATCTCAATATGTCCAGCTTCTTGCCCAAGTTGGCTCTCAGGCTCTCATCGCACAGCCATCCCTTGTCTTCGCATGCATAAACCTTTCCTTTCTGGCGAATCCTGACCTTGACAGACCCCGCTCCTATCACTCTCAATTTTCTTCTCACTCCGACAACCTGGTTCTTTTCGTTCTTTATCGGATATTTCTCGCCATACCACGCAGTCTCGCCGTTCTTGCCCGAAACTTCGAAAGGCACGAACTCGGCTATCCCCCTCGCCGGCTTCCCGTCCATGAACTCCAGCTGATTGGCTATCTCCATTACCTCGCCAAGCACAGCCTCGCTCCACGGATTGACGTTGGTGACGTCAAGCATAACGGAACCCGGCTCCCCAAGCAATTGCTTGCCAGCCGGCTCGTGGCTGTGAAATCGGGCCAGGCAGCTGTCGCTTATCTCGGTGATTGCCCTGATGTCTTTGGACGCGACGACGTCCTGGCCGCTCAGCTTGAATCTCACCTCAATCCTGCCGCTTGGAATGTCTTGCGGCCACCGGGAAAAATTCATTCTCAGCCGCAAAGACGTGAACATGTTGATTCCGTTCCAATTCTTCACATCCGAAATGTCACTGCCGGAATCTCTGGAATCGTCTATCTCCATTTCCGCCCTGACCAATCCAATCGACGGCCAGTCAGGACTGAACCACAATTCAAAGACAGGCCTGTCAATAGTTCTGTCGCCAATCCACAATCCGTTCTCATGGAACAAAGTCAGCTCGCACCGCCTGGAGTCCTTGAAATTCTTGGTGTTCCACTGCCGGGCCAATCCAGCTTCCAGCGACTTCCACAAAGGGAAAGGAGTCTCCTCGATGGTGTGATTGTCCTCCCTGCAAGCAACAGCGCATCTCCCCAAGTACGATTTGTCATCCGGAAGCTTGATTCTGATTTCCCGGTTCTCCAAGTCAATGCTCGAATGCTCTCCAAGCCACCCGGCTTCGGCAGTCAGAGCGTAATATCGGTCAATGCCCCATGCCGAATCCGCATCCAGTTGAAACACTGCAATAGAAGAATCTTCCTCGTCTGTTCTCCATGCTCCGGGAATCTTGGGCAATGCCCGGAAATGCCAAAAAACGTTAGGAACACTGTTTCCGAAACCAAGAAAATCGTTGTCGCCAGGGTCCTGATATCGCTCGTCGTAGAACGCGAGCGAATTCAAGAGAGGACTAGTTGCGTAATCAGAGCCGACCACGAACGCCAAGGCATTGTATATGACGGCGTTCTTCCACTCCGAATCATTGACAATGTTTTGGATTCTCATTGTTTTCCGGACGTCTCTCAGCACGGCCGGGCAATCGAGGCTTTTCCCGTCGAAGCCAGCATTGACAAAGCATGGCCAAGGAACGTCCCATGCCAATTCGCAATCGCCAAGCATCTGGATTGAGAAGCCGCCGTCATTCGAGCTTGGGGTCGCGTCGTCGCATCTCATTTCTACTCGCAGCCTGGCTTTGTCATGGATGATTATCGCGTCAACCCAATGCATTGTCCGCAAGTCGCATTCTATGGAGCAATCCCCCCGCACTTCCAGTCTGCCGACAAACGGCTGATTGAATTTGGTTCCTTTCACTCTGGCATTGTCCAAAATCAGCGTGCTGAAGAAAGTATAGCGTTGTTCCCCGGTTTCGTCGTCGTCATTCAGAGAAATCTGGCATCCTTCGGCTTTTGCGCTCAATGACGAGTCAATCCACGCGGTGCCTTTCCTGACGTCGGCGTCGGCTTTGAATTCCAGTTTGCCGCTCTGAGGCAATCCTTCCTCCCACACGCTCGGAGACAGCAATCTGTAGCCGCTGTGCTGATTGGTCATGAAGCGGACGGATTTGGCCTTCAACGAAATCAATCCGTTCCAATCCCTGGAAGACTCGCCAAGACCGCTGCCCACGACGTTCTGGCTTGCCAATATCAGGTCGGTGTCGGGGATGTCGACTTTCATGCAGTCATTCGGGACTATTCCTTCCACAGTCAGTCGCGGGCATTTGAGCTTAGTCCCTCCGACAAACTCCATAAGCATTGAATTATCTGGAAGCATCATCAATCCATGCAATGTTCCGCCGCCAAATATCGAGTCGCTTGCCCGTTGTATCACAAAATCTTGTCGCTGGCTTTGATTTAGTATCAAATTTACTAAGTCGTAGTTTCCGCCTTGCTCCATTGAAACAGAACAATCTAAACTTCCAAAAGCATCATTCAGAGTTAGTCCGGCGTTTTGCCCGATGTCAGATAATGAAATTCCGATAATTTCATACAGCGAATAAGCATATTGACTGAGAACTTCGTTAAGCCAGGATTGCAGCAAGTTCTGGTCAGCCGCAGCCTGAGATTCGTCGCTTACATAGGGAAGACGCCATAACCTAGCATTATAGCCATCTTCATTAGTTATTAAGAATCCTGCTGCATAATTGTTGGCATGCTTAATCAGAAATACTTTGGTGTATGCTACCCAATATTCGGTCTCGACTTCCATTCTTGGCCTTGTCAGGAAATCGGGCACTGCTTCTATGTCGCCGTCCAGGATGGCTATCATTCCTGATAGTTGGGCGGCCCAGGTCAAAGGCCTGTCGAATCTGCATTTTCCCTTGAACCACAGGAAACTATTGATACCGGAATAAGGCCGGATTATGTCGCCTTTGGCATTCGTGTCTGACGTATTGTGTATGTCGGCTGCTTCCTCCGGGATTTTGTAGTCTATGCCGTCGTAGAATATCCAGCTATATCCTTTCAATATCATCTGGAAATCATTCCAGATATTAGATGACGAATCTATCTTGTCCATGACTGCTATGCAATCAGGACATGAGTTTCTGGCAAACGGAGTTATCAAATCTTTGAACGTGTCTAGGCTGAAATTGGCAAAAGGGTCAATCTTGAAGAAATCGAAGCCCGATATTTGTTTATAATAAGTCGCCATCGGGTCCATGGTCAGCAGCGGCATCCCGCCAGTCCAGTTGCCGGGGTCGCGAGCGTCCTGGTTGGTTCCGATGCCGTCTTTGCCTTTTGTGGCTACTCCTCTGAACCATTGGTAGAATTTCATTTTGGCGGGAGGGATGCTTCCCTGCCAAATCACCCGATTGACAGCGTCATCCAGTCTTTGCTTCAAAGAACCGTAGTCGTCCGGCTTGCCCGCTTCTTTCTTGGGCCATACCGGTTCCACGCAATGAAAGCAGTCGTTCTCGTCTCTGAACATGATGGCCTGGTTGAGCATATGTCCTGAAGGCATGCCTGGCACGTTTTGCAGCAAGTTGGCGATGGGATAGGTGTAGGACCAATGCCCGTTGCCGTCGGCAGGAATCTTGTCTTTGTACGCAATGCCTTCATGCGTGTGTTCGGTTCCGTAAGGGATTTCCAAGTAGCATTCGCACGAGAAAGTTTCTCCTTCGAGCCTGGGAACTCGCTCAATCGGATTGCATTCCAGTTCCTTGACGTAGCGGACTGGGCATCGCTTTATTTTGAATATGTTGTCATGTCCGTCATCGTAATATTTGTCGAAAATATTGCAAAACACGAATTTGCTGGTTTGAGTCCATAAGCAGGCCATGTCTTCATACCAATCACCAGTGTCGCTTCTCTGATATCCGAGTTTTTTCAGGCCGAAGCCTGTCGAATCAATCTTTTCTCTATCCTGCTCAGTCAGCTCGCCGAGGTTCCATGTTTCCTTGCTCAATATGCCGTGATAATCCCCGTGCTCAATCAAAGCCTCCATTTCTTCAGTGGCAGGCAGTCTCCATCCTTCGGGAGCCAATGCTTCGGCTTCTTCCTTCGTGTAGTATCGGCCTTTGGCGAAATTGGACTGATTGCCTTCGTAGAAGACTCCTCCCTTGGGAGAGCAGAAATTCTCGGCCATCCATATCAAATCGCCTATCCTGACGACTGGATAATGATGGCCGTATATTTCATGGTTAGGCTCGGCTATGTTCTTGGCTTCGAAGAAGGCTTTCGCCAGGGTTCCTTTTTTGCATCTCAAGGCTGCCGAGAACGACGTTTTCTTGTAGCCGAGGGTTTTGCATTTGAAAAGGGCGCAGGAATTGAGATTTTCGAAGGAATAGTCGGGCTTGCTGTCTTTCCCGCCGGAATCGCTTCCGGGTTCTTCGTCCTCGCCTTCGATTCCCGCGAGGCTGCGAGGCAGATTGGTTCCTGCCATCATGCCGAAATAGTCGTAGGAGACGCATGAGGCGCTGGAGCTGTGCAGCTTGACCCACAAGTCTATGTCGCAAGGGAAATTCCCGCCGGGGTTTTCGCACCACAGAATGACGTAGTCGGCGTTCTCGTATTGGAAGGCAGTTGTTATCTGAATGGTGGAATCGCCTACGCGCATAATGATTCTCCGAATATAATCTTTTACCAGCTTCCCTTGCCAGGACTCCATTTCATTTCTTTCATTTTCATTGCTCCGCATGACGGAGCAAGCAGTTCCCGCAGTCTGCGAGATATGCTTCCGGCGGAATCTCCGCTGCCGGCGATATCCAAGGCTTTCCGCAGCAATGTGTATGATGGCATGGCTTTCTCCTTGCGTTTCAATCATTATTTACCGCTTGAAGAGGCTTCCGCTTCATTGAAGTAAATAACGCCATGAGATTTATCAGAGAACGATTGATTGAATCAATGTGCGAATCGGCGGCTGTCCCGGATTCATTGCTGTCTTCCATCAACAAAGCTGCCGGGCAGGATTTTGAGTATCAGGACAAATTCTCCCCCGGAGGCAAGACAGGCTTGCTTTACACCTCCTTGGACAGAAAAGGGCTTATGTTTCATCTTGAAGGCGGAAGAACTTCCAGGATAGACTACTGGAATCATATAAGAATTGACAGCAAAGGCTATCCCGAAACGCCGGACGCCTCGATAATGGTCAGCGGGGCGGAATCCGAGGAAAGCGTGGCCAAGGCAGTCGCCAGAGCGGCTGGAGCCAAGATAAGCGAAGCCGGCGAGGAAGGCTCGCTCAGCTTGCCGGCAGTGGTGAACGGCAAGCCTGTCAATTACGGGACGACTCCGGAGGAGGCTGACGGGAAATCCATAGAGAGGGAGAACGAGAAGCGCGAAGTCACTCCCGAATTCCTCAAGGAAATACTCCAGGACAAGCTCGCCGGCATGCTCCACGGCGATTTCGACGGGCTGCTGATTCATGGCGATGCGGGCGTTGGGAAGCCAGCCAGAAATTCATGCAAAATCAAAACTCCTTCGGGATGGACAACTCATGGCGAAATAAAGGTCGGCAATGAAATAATCACTCCTGATGGCTCGGTTGCTGTAGTGTCCGATGTGTTTCCGCAAGGAGTGATAAATCTGTACCGTGTTTTTTTGGCTAATGGAGCTAACGTGGATGTGGGAATAGAGCATTTGTGGCAAGTTTTCATAAATGGCATTCCATTGATTGCTACAACCAAAGACATTATTGAGCAAATGAAGACAAAAGATTGCTTTATTCCCGTTTACGGCGAAAAAGGCAATTCTCTTTCAAAAATAGCATCAATTGAGCAAGCAGAGGATGGGGAAGCCACTTGCATTCAAGTCGATTCTCAAGACCATTTGTATATAACGGATTGCAACATCATCACCCACAACACATTCCCTGTCAAGAAATTTCTGAAAGAGCACAATATCAAATACAGGAAATTCTCAGGAACCATAACGACTGCCGGATTGTTCATGGCTTTGTGGGAGAACAGGCACAAAGACAAGTGGCTGTTTTTCGATGACATTGACAGCGTGTTCGGGGACGAGGCCTGCCGCAACATGCTCAAGGCTGCTCTGGACACTGCCAGGGATGAGCGCGAGATAACCTACAAGACGAAGAACAATTCGTTTGACGCCTCCGGAATGACTGACGAGCAGATGGAGAAGGCTGTGGCGGATTCGGGAGGGAGGAAATACCCGGACAAGTTTCTTTTCCAGGGCAAAATAATATTCATTTCCAACTTGAAGACGAGCCAGATAGAAGCAGCCATACTTTCAAGAACCCAGAAAGTCAACTACGAGCTGACTCACGCTCAAATATGGGATTTGACCGATAGCATGATTGAGGATTTCGAGATAGCAAGAAATCCGCCTACCATTGCCAGGAAATTGGTGCTGGAGCTGATGAAGCAGAATTGGAAGCTCAAGGAGAAGCCCAACTTCAGAGTGTTCATGTCGGCTTGCGCCACATACATGAGGGTGTTCCAGGCAACCAAATCCGACAAGAAAGCAGCGGACATGGTGCTTTACGAGATAGGAGGGCTGGGATAATGAGAACGCTGGCTGAAAGATTCAGATACCTCAGAGAGGCTCCCGGAGACGAAGCTCCCGAAGCCGGAGACGATATTTGGAACGTGGGAGACGAAAAAGAGAAGAAGGGCGATTCGGGCGAGGCTCCCGGCGGAGAAGAAGACACGGATGCCGCCCCGGAAGGCGGAGCTGAAGGAGCTGGAGGGGCTGAAGACCTGGGAGGCGATTCCGGGGAGGATGACGCTGTTGGAGAGCCTGAAGGCGAGGCCGGCAATCCTGACGAGGAGCCGCCTA
>JGI24698J34947_10000372_pt1 | contig 20137 bp, 18 predicted proteins | sample TergutMp193P3_FD_34947 | JGI IMG/M metagenome (IMG submission 34947) | reverse complement strand
TTATTTATCTTTTTCAGATAATCAATTTGTTTCCGGAGAAAAAATGGCACAGAAATATTATTTATATGGATATGATTTTGGTACTACAGAAATTGAAAACAAGCTTAAAACTTGCAGAGATGAAGCAAAAATTATATGGAAAATGAATGGAAGAGAACCCGCAGGATACCCGCCATTTAACTATATCCCGTTGTCAGAAAATTACAAATCATCTCAGGAAGATTCATCCCAATTTGATCCGGCATCATTTTATCGTAACCTTCTGGGATTAAAATTACATTTTTCCCATGATGAATTAAAAAAATCCTATCGTGAAGCTGTAGAAAAATATCATCCTGACCGTTACGGCGCTTCTTCGCCGCGTGATCGTGAAAATGCTGAAATGCTTATGAAACAAGTTAATGAAGCCTATGAAAATTTAAAAAAAATTGCGGTATGAATCCCATAAATGTAAAAGCGATTCGCCCAATCTGTCTTACGCTAGTCCTTCTCCTTAAGAAGTGCGTCGTTGTTCAGCACTTTGAATGAAACAGCTTTGGGGGCGAACAAGTCGCGTACCACGATGCCTTCTTTATCAAGGCCGCTTGGGTATTTGCCCCTTGCCTTTTCAAGTAACTGTTCCAGTGAGTAGTCGAAAGCGTCTCCGCGCTCTTCAAGCGGGACGGCGGGGACACCCAATTCGGCGCATAGCTTGACGGCTTCATCATAGGAAAGGTATTTCCCTGAATCCCAGTCTTTTATATCGAAGACATACCATTCGATTGCGGACAGGCGCAGTTTGTTTTTCTGTATTCCAGGGCCGCATATTTCTCCGGTTAAGACTATGTTTTTGCCAAAGGTTTTCAGCTTTTCTTTCAGGCCGTATTTATAAACAGGCGTCCAGTACAGGGCGGACTCTTCGTCCTTTATTTCCTTGTTCCTGCTGCAACAGCCGATTTTCCCGTCAATGAAATAAACAATTCCAGAAGTGCCGTCCATTTTTGTTGTGATGTAGTACGGCTTCCCCTTCAGTTCGTCCAGCAGTTCCGTGGCGGACTGTATGCGGATTTCATCGGAAGCGGGAATCCCGTAAGGACGCTCCCCGATAATTGTCCCGCCTGCCGTAGCTGTTTCGGGGATGTACCATTTTTTTACATTGAGTTTTTCCGTGACGTCTTCGCCTTCGCCGACGCTTTCAAGTTCGGGGAATTTTGCCAGCGGCAGTAACAGTCCCTGCGAAAGCTGCCCGCGCATTTTTACAGTTCGTATGCGAAAGCCATTGCCGTTATCCGCGTTTTCCCGGTACGAAGATCCCCTCAAGAATTCATAACGCTCATCAATGGGAAGAAAGCTGTCTACTTCATAATAAACGCCCAGATCTCCGGCTTGAAACTCACCCTTCTTTACAACGCACTGCCATCCCATAACGTGCGCAAGCTCAAGAAAATCCGAATCCGCGATAGCGGTTATCTGCTTTACTTTTTGAATAGTTACCAGTGAACGCATCTTTTCCTCCACAAATAAATGTACTGTACATAATTACAATAAACAATACAAATGTGTAGTAAGAAACATCACCCTTTCTTAAGTACTGATATAATGTTAATATTAGCTATATTATGACAAAAAATAAAAAGACGGCGGCTTTTTCTCTGCTTTTGCTGATGTGTTTTTTCATTGTTACGCTTAAGGCGGCAGGGGAAGAGTTTGTATATATACATCAGCCGGGCGATCGGTACAGGATACTTTCTGTTGTAAATGAGGAGGTGTACTTTAACCGTCAGTTGCACCACCGCGCGGAAATACTGAATCGAATCGCCGTGGAGGTGACAGATGTAGTAAACGGAAGGGGTCGGCACAGGGCAATTTTTCAAACGTCCGAACGCGCTTCACAGGTTTCGACGATCAGGGGGAGTACAGGCGTACAGAGCGGGTTTGAGTGGTCCAGGGAGTATGATTCTGAGTTTGAACGCGACAGGCTTGGATACCTCACTATTGACCCAAAGTATTTTATGCCGGTAGTGCGGAACGTGCCTGTATTTCCGGGCAGGGAACTAAGGACCGGAGAAACGTGGAGTGCCGACGGTTATGAGATGCACGATTTTCGCGACAGCTTCGGTATTGAACAGCCGTACCGAATCCCCTTTACCGCCTTTTACACCTTTTTAGGGTATCGTCAGTGGAAGGGAAAAACATACCCCGCTTTTTCCGTCAAGTACAGTATTGTTTCCCGGCCTCCGGCGGTACGGGGCTATATATGGCCCAGAAGTATAACAGGGTTTTCAGATCAAATTGTGTATTGGGATATTGAGAACGGACGCCCGGTCGCTTATGAGGAGACATTCAGTTTTTTATTTGAATTGTCAGACGGGACTACGGTTGAATACAGGGGCTGGGCTCAGGCGGAGATCATTGAATCCGAGCCTTTTGACAGGGACAGGGTTAGTTCAGAGATTACCGAGGAAATTGAGCGTTTGGAGATCCCCAATGTCAATGTAAGAACGGTAGATGAGGGAGTTTCGATAAGCCTTGAGAACATAGGTTTTTACGCGGATTCCGCAGTAATGCTTCCTGGAGAACGTGAAAAACTTGACTTGATTGCCGAAATCCTCAAACGTTATCCCGACAGGGACATTATGGTCAGCGGGCATACCGCTCTTGCCGGTACCAGTGAGAGCAGGATGAATCTTTCGATAGATCGCGCGAGAGCGGTAACGGATTATCTTTTATCCAGACAGGTGCGAAGCGCGGATCGCATCGTTATTCGCGGGTATGGCGCGGATATGCCGATTGCGGATAACAATACGGAAGAAGGCCGCGGCAGAAATAGAAGAGTCGAAATCACAATCCTGGAAAATTAGTGTGGCACATTCTCAAAAGATAAAAAGTATTTTTAACAAGGTAAACCACAGCCTTGATCGCCTGATTCCCCTGACAACCCCGCTTAGTATTGTCATTGGGATATTATTGGCCTCCGTGTTCATTCATTTCCGTCCGTATGTTCCCTGGCTCTTCGGCATCATGACTTTTTCAGGCGCGCTGAAACTGCGCGCGGCTGAATTCGGGGAAACAATTCGTCACCCTTTTCCCATATTGCTTTTCTTTGTTTCCAGTCATCTGCTGATGCCTGCCGCCGCCATGCTTGTATCTTCCATCGTTTTTGATAATCAGGACATAATAGCGGGGTTTGTCCTTCTTTTCGCCGGGCCTACGGCTGTTTCAGGTTTCATTTGGGTTTCAATCTTCAAGGGGGACAAGGCCCTATGCCTGACGTTGATCCTGCTTGACACTATACTTGCCCCGCTTGTAGTCCCCGGAACTGTTTCAATCCTGATGGGAGCGAAAACAACGATGGATATGAGCGGCATCGCGGTTTCTCTGTTGTTTATGGTAGTCGTCCCGACAATTATCGGAGTCATATTAAATGAGGCAAGCAGGCAGAGGCTGCCAGTTATCGTAAGCCCGTATCTTGACCCGACTGCCAAAATCTGCCTGATGCTTGTAATTGCGGCTAACGCCGCCGCTGTAGCGCCGAGCGTAAGGCTGGACGACCCCCTTATCTGGAAAGCGGCGTTAATTGTAATCCTGCTTACCATTGCCGGTTTTGCGGTTATCAAACTTGTTTCCGTTATTGGAAAATGCCGCGCCGAAAGGGGCATTACAATGATCGTTTCGGGAGGCTTGCGAAACAACAGCGCGGTCATGACTATAGCTGTCACATTCTTTCCCGAAGCCGCAGTCCTGCCGACATTGCTGAGCATTGTGTTTCAGCAGACAATAGCCGCAGTAATGGGGAAGCTGTTTGTGAAAAGCGAAGAGAGAAAAGAGAAGACCGGCGAATAACCGCTGGTGATTACAATCCCGCTGATAGTTTAAAGTTACACTGAAAGGGGGATGCCGTTTAGTCTTTTTCGCTGATCGCGGTTAATAAGCGTGCCGACCCTCCCCAGCATTGGGGGAGGTGTCTCCCCAGCATTGGGGGAGGGTCGTCCCCGGCATTGGGGGAGGGTCAGCCCCAGCATTGGGGACGTACACGCCCCAGCATTGGGGACGTATGCTCATAAGGCTTGGGATAGGGAAGGAATTAAAGAAGGTTGGCTGCTTAATTCTGCTCCGCGCTGAATTCCTGTCTTAGTACGGAATCGTCCAGAATTATCGCCACTCTGCCTTCCGTTAAAAGGCGTCGGTTTGCCTCGGAGGATATTATCAACAGAGCGTCGCTTCTGTCTATGATCAGATCTGTCGGATTGATTCCGAACACTCCCTCGGCAAAGATGCGAAGCGGCCTTTCTCCAACCACGGCGGTCAATTCAGGCGTGAGGCCGGACGGGTTGTTTTGAAAGATGCTCTGTAATGGCGCGTAGCGGACCATCGTTGTGCTTCGCGTCTGGAGCATGTTCCGTTCATAGATGAGGTTCATGTCGCTGTCCCAGATTTTCGGGAACAGGCAGGGGACTGGAAGCGCGCTGCTTCTCTTCCCGTGAACAGGGAGGCTTTCAGAGGCGATTATGATTATCCCGGTGTACTGCGCGGATGAGACGGGGTTCAATGTGCGTATAACGGGAGAGGGGCTGTTGTGCCGAATTAACGCCGCGCTGAAGCTGGAAAGCTGCATAGTATAGGACGCGAATAAGCTGTTGAAATCAGGTGAAAGATAGGGAGGGACAGATTTCGCCCCCTGCGCGAGAGCCTCCGTCTGTAAAAGGCTGAATTCCCCGCTGTTTACGAGGTCGCCTATTGTAGAGGAAGAGTCAACCTGCAGTTCAAAAATCCCCGGCTGTATCAGCATTGAGTACCCCGCGCCGAGAAGAAGCTCAGCCTGCGTTCTCCCGGATGGAAGCCTGATGCCTGCCGAAACCAAATCGAGCGACACCTGCGCTTTGATTTGCAGCGTGTCCCATTCCACTGTCCCGGTGATCCTGATCTTTGTTTCGGCGGACACTGTAGAAGCGGCAAAAACAGCGAGTAAAACAACTGCTAATTTACAGAAAAAGGTATTCTTCATTACTCAATTATTATCGGCACTTTTTCATTCAATTACCGGTACTTTCAGGGTTCTTCCCTCACGCAGAACTTGATTAAGTTCCATGTTGTTTTCTTCCGCGAGAAGCTGGGGATCGATGCCGTACTTTATGCCCAGCGACCAGAGGGTGTCCCCCCTTTGTACGGTGTACTGTCCGTCCAGGTTTTGAGCCAGGACCGGGCGCGACGGCGGCGCAATGTCACGGAAAGCCGGAATGATAACTGTTTCCCCGATTCGTAGATAACGGTTTGTAATGCCGGGGTTGTGCTGTTCGATTATATCAAGAGACGTCCCGTAGTACCTGGACATCGACCACAGGGTATCGCCGTGCCTTACGACATGGTAATAGTAGCGTATAAGTCTTAGATCCTCACGTTCAAGAACGAGGTTGATCTGTTCCAGTTGGTTGGCGGGAACCTTAAGTTGATAGTTGCTGTCCATGGGGCTTATCCCGTAGAGCAGTTCGGCGTTCAGGCGGTGCAATAACTCCCTGTTTACGCCCGCTTCGGCGGCGAGTATGTCAAGAGAAACCTGGCGTTTCAGGGGAATGGCAGTCCACTCCTGGGCTTTCTGCCAGTTTTCAATGCCGAAGCGGCGCGGCTGGGACAGAATGTAGGCGGCGGCGATGAACTTCGGTACATAATGAACGGTTTCGTTACTTATTTCTTTCCTTCTGCTGAGTTCCCAGTAATCATTGGCTCCTGTCCTCTGAATTGCCCTGTTTACCGCGCCAAGCCCGGCGTTGTAAGCAGCCAGCGCAAGTTCCCAGTTACCCAAGGCTCTGTAATTTTCATCGAGCTTTTGCAGCGCGCCCCTTGTTGATTTCAAGAAGTCCCGGCGCTCATCGACAATTTCATTTACCTTTATATCGAAGGGGGAAATGCTGTTCATCATAAACTGCCATAACCCCACAGCTCCGGATCTGCTTCTTGCCGTAGCCAAAAAACCGGATTCAATAACGGGCAGGTATGCCAGTTCCGGCGGCAGGTTCCGTTTTTCAATTTCCTCAATGATAAAAGGAAGGTAAATACTGCCCCTTTCCAGAACCGCGTTAAGATAGGCAATTCCGCCCGCGCTTGAATACTGGGCGATGTAGTACTGTGTAAGCGGCTGTTCAAGAATTGAAGGGACAAGCAGGGAGAGGGAATTGTCCGGTGAAGAGTGGAGAGCGGGCAGGGGAGAGCGGTAACTGGCGGACGGCACTGTCCGAAACGGACGCTCTTCATCAGTCTGCGCCCACATTAAATTCACGCATAGACAGAATATAAATAGCAAAGAGCAAATTTTGTTGGTGTCAGTCACTTTTAAAATTTTTCTCCGTAATAAATCCCCGCCCATTCCCAGTTGCCGTGGATTTCCGGGTCCTGGGGGAAGTAGATCTTTCTGAAATACAGATACCATGTAGAAAGGTAACTGTACCATCCCGTTGTCCTGAGAAAAGCCTCTGTTGCGTTTGACGACGCGTCAAGAGACGGGGCGTAACGGATTCGGTTGTTGTAAATAAATTCGGCAAGGTTAAAATCGGCAATCCCCGAATCGTCGGTTTCCACCTGCTCCCAGGAACGGGCGAAAAAGTTAATCTTCGCCTGGTAGCGTGTCAGCGCCCTCGCGTTGCTCAAATCAAGAGCCTCCTCAATAGCCTGTATCAGCGCGGGCAGGCTTTCAAATGTCCAGTCCTTTGGAGATTTGCTGAAATCCACCTGCTGCTTAGCATATTGATCGGCATTTGGAAAGCCGGGGATTATAGTTCCTGTGTACGGCAGGTAGTTGGTATACGCCTGAATTGCGTTATTCCAGTCGCCGATGCGTTCGCAAGCCTGACCAAGCATAAAATACGCGGTTCCAAGGTCAATTTTATCGGAAAACCGGGAGATCATTTCCTGATAATACCAAACCTGCCGCTCAGGATCATAATCCGAATCGATTAACCGCCTCAGGCATACAAGATGAATGGATTCGCCGTTGATAACAAGATCGGGATAGTTCCTGATGATCATGTCAAAGTACAGATCCGCTATTTGCTCACAACCCAACTGTAAATGAGCATAGGCAACCATGAGCAAGTAGTAGCTGTTATAGGGATCCTCGGGATTGTTGATTATTCTGGCGCTCAGAAAATGGGTAAGCCTGTCATAATCCCCAATCCGCGCAAAACTCGCGGCAATTTCCCTGGCGACGGCGAATTCGCTCTCACTGCCTTCTTCTTCCATTTCCAGCAGGGAAAAAAGTTCCCGAAAATACGTTTTGTTTTCGTTGGAGCCTGTGATGTAGTAGGGATCAATCCCGCCCTCAGAGAACCTTTCGCATCCCGTAACGCTGAAAAGAACAAATAAAAATACAGTTATCAGAAATGTATGAGAGGATAGCGCTTTTATGTCCGCATATCCGCTTTTATGATACTTTTTCTCCATATTTACTGTTTATAATAATACCATTGTGATATAATTTTGTATATATAATCTTCTCCAGGTATCAAAGTGATCTTGAAATTTCAGCATAGGTTGTTATTTTTCCTGTCAGCAATGCTGATTTTTTTTTCATGTAAATCCGCTCCCGCCCCTGATTCCGGGCGGCAGCCGGCTGTTAATAATAACCAGGCGATTACAGGCGGGCTTGCTGAAGAGATACGGGGACTGATCGAGACGGGACGATTATCCCTGTTGATTCAGGCGCAGGAATTAATCAGGAGCAGGAACCTTGGCAATGTAGATTACGGCAGGATAATGAACGGTATTATTACAGTACTGATCCGGCACGTATACCCTGATTCCATAGTGATACTTCCCGCCCTCGACCTCCCGCAGACTTACAACTACACCCGATTGATAAGGGAATCTGAAAACGGCAACTATATCAGCCCAAATGAAAACTCGCTGGACTTTTTTGAGTATGTACTGCCCTTTCTGGCTATCAGCGACAGAACAAGGGCGGAAGTCCTGACCGTCGCCTTAAGGGATTCATTTAGAGCCGGGGAACTGCGTCCAAATTCCGTACTGCCTCCCTATTTCAGAGCCCTTATTTATGAACGTACAGGACAATATGAGGAAGCGCAGGCCGCTTTCAGACAGGCGTATGAAATATCAGACGAATTTTACCCGGCGTTAATCGGAATTGCCCGTGTTATGGGTTCTTCCGGCAAGAGAGATGAAGCGGCGGCTATTTTTTCGGAGCTTGTGCTAAATTACCCGGACAGTGTAGGCATCAGGCGGCAGCTTGCGATCATATATTACGAGGACCGCAACTGGGACATGGCGGGACCAGCCGTTGACGGGATTTTGCAGAATGAGCCGAGGGACGGGGAATTCCTGCTAATGAAAGCCCGTATCCTTATAGAGCAGGGAAATTTCTCCCAGGCTGTCTCCCCGCTGGACACATACGCCTCAATCAGCGCGAATAACGCGAATAACAGGCTCTACCTCTTCCTGCGCGCCAGACAGCAGTACGAGGGAAGCCGTAGCAGGGATTCAGCCTTAAATTACCTGCGTTCCATCATCAGGACAAACCCCAACGATGAGGAAGCTCTGCTCTACGCCTCCAGGCTTCTCATGGAATCCCAGCGCACCGCGGATCAGACGGAGGGCAGGGAGTACCTTGTGCGCCTCCGCCAGTTGTCAGGCTCTTCCATAGAGGTTTTAAGTTTGAGCCTCAGGGACGCGGTACAGCGGGAAAGCTGGCGGGAAGCCCAGGACTTTCTGAACCGCATCCTTTCGCAGCGGCGTACCGCACAGGACCTTTCGGACGCCTACCATGTGGAACACGGACTTGGAAACAACGCGAGGGCGCTTTCCTTCGCGCGGGAATTGTATGAAAGAGAGCCTGCCAACATTGATTATATAGTTATCTATGTTTCAGCCTTGATTGACAACAACAGGAACAGCGAAGCCTCGGCAATACTGGAAAGCCGGATAGCATCCTCAACCAGCGGAACAACAAGAAGCAGGTATTTTTACCTGCGCAGCCGCATCGCAAACGATGACGAATCCGCGCTCGCGGAACTGCGCTCCAGCCTTTTTGAGGACCCCAGGAATCTGGACGCCCTAATCGCCATGTTTGAAATTTACAACCGCAACCGCGAGGAACGCCGCGCCGTCTACTATCTCAGGCAGGCCCTTGCCATATCCCCCGATAACCCCCGCCTTAAACGCTACGAAACAGAATACGCCGAGCTTTTGGGAAGAAATTAGGTTTTCCAAAATAACCGTCCATTCTTTGCAGCGGACGGGTCATCCGCTGCAGCGGCTGGGCTATTCGCTGTAGCGGCTGGGTCATCCGCTGTAGCGAACGGGTCATCCGCTGTAGCGGCTGGGTCATCCGCTGTAGCGGCTGGGCTATTCGCTGTAGCGGCTGGGCTGTTCGCTGTAGCGGCTGGGCTGTTCGCTGTAGCGGCTGGGTCATTCGCTGTAGCGGCTGGGCTATTCGCTGTAGCGGCTGGACAACGGCTTGAATTTGTGCCTGCCGCACATGCGCTGTCTCCTTGTTTTTTGTTTTGGGTCATGTTAAGCTCAACGTATGGGAATAGAACAGACCGTTGAGATACCGTCTAACCGCCGCCTTTTTGTTGACGTGCCTCCTGAAGTGCCGGTGGGGAAGGCTATACTCACCTTTACTACGGCTTCTGTTAATAAAGATCTTGAATCCGCACAGGCAATATGGGCGGCTAACCGCGCTCACCCGGAAGAATTGAAAAACAAATTGCATAATTTACATGGCAGTCTTGGGAAAGATGCCTTTGGCGGCATGGATGGCGTTACATATCAGCGTAAAGTTAGGGAAGATTGGGACAATTAGGTTGAAGCTCCTTCTTGATACCAATGTTATAGTTGATTTCCTGAAAAAAGACTTAAGTCCTTTTGATTTGCCTTCGTTGCTCTCACAACATGAATGTTTTACCAGCGTCATTGTCAAGCTGGAACTGTTAAAATATCCTGATATTACCCCTAATGAGGAAAATGCCGTGAATGAATTCCTCCAGCTTGTTCCCATCATACCGCTTAGCCGGCCTATAGAGGACGAAACTATAGCTCTAAGTCGATCTGCAAGACTCAAATTGCCTGACGCTATTATTGGGGCGACTGCAATCGTCTACGGTGCTGAAGTAGTTACCCGTGATTCTCATTTTCTTGAATGTCGGTATGAGAAATTAAAGGTTTGGAATGTAAGTTAAGCTCTTTTACCCTATTTTATAACGAATTTTATTCCGAAATTATAAAGTAAAATGGGGAAAGATAAAAAAAGCAACAGCACGGATAATATTATTCGGTTTTCCATTGGCGCGAAGCTGGTAACCATTATCACTGTCCTTGTTCTTGTGTCCCTTGGAACTGTTACATTCCTCGTTTCATACCTGGGCAGGGAGGATCTGCGGGCTACGGCGGAAGAAAACAACTTCGAGGTGAACCGGCGCGCCGCTTCTGTTGCTGAATATACTCTGGAAAATGTCCACGCTGATTGTCTTGTCCTGATGAGGGTTATTAACGCCGCGGGGATAGACAGCGAGTTCGCGAAACTGGCGGAGGATTATTTCTTTGAGACAAACCGGCAAATCGCCGTGCTTAGGTTCCCGGTTCCGGGGCATGGCGACGCTCTGCTGATTAATAGGCGGTTTTTCGAGAATAACGGCGTTGATGATTCCCCTGTGTACGCTTTTTATGTGATAAACGGCGGGGCTTTGGATCGAGCTTCGCGCGGGGAGACGGTCTTCCTCAACGCGGCTCCTCTTTTTTCAATTCACTTGCTTGCCCTCTTTTTCCCGGCGCAGGGAGGGGGTTCGGTTTCTGTTCTTTTTTCACCTGACAACCTGAATAACAGTTTCAGTTCGGGGGTCAATCAGTCCTTCCTGATCAATTCTGACGGTGATGTTCTGATTCATCCTGATTTTGAGCTTGTCTCCTCCGGGGCGAATATCGCGAATCTCGGGTTTATCAATTCGATTCGTGAAAATCCCATGCGGAACGGGCAGGATCTGTTCATGGGCGACGATGTACAGTTATTCGCGGCATATACAAAGCTGAATAACGGCGCGTCCATTGCTGTTACCAGTATTGAAATGGGCAAGGTCTTTGAGAGGATCGAGGCTGCTACACGGCGTAATTTGTATCTTACCGCCGCTGTTTTGTTTCTTTCGATACTCTTTATCTGGCTTTTCTCAAAGAATATGTCGGTCGCGCTTAAATCTCTCGCCAAAGCTGCGCGTGATATTGAGGGCGGTCTTTTTAAGGTAAACCTGACGCCAAAGTCGCACGATGAAATCAGCTATTTAACCGCGAGTTTCCAGAGGATGAGTACGGCGCTTGGTGTTTTCGGCAGGTTTACCAACCGTGAGGTTGCTTTAAAGGCTGTTCGCGGGGAAATAAAGCCCGGCGGTTTGACGAAACACGCCACTGTCTTTTTTTCCGGTATCCACGGGTTTAATGAAAAGGTAGAAAACTTCATTAAGGCGTTCGGCATAAACGCTTCAGATAAAATCGTACACTGGCTCAACGAATACTTTACAAGCATGGTGGATTGTGTTGAAAAAACGAATGGGTTAGTGGATAAATTTATCGGCGACACCGTGATGGCGCACTGGGGAACTGCCTACAGCGGGGGTAGTTCCACGAAAGACGCTTTTAACTGCATTAAGGCGGCGCTTATGATGCGCAAAGCCCTGTATTACATGAATCAGAAGCGTAGACCGGGGGACAGGGAAGAACCGCAAATCATGATTGGATGCGGCATCAGTTCGGGGATTGTTTCCGTGGGACAGATCGGCAGCGATACGCGCGTGGAATACACAGTCATCGGCGGCACTGTAAACCTTGCCTCACGAATAGAATCCTTAAACAGGCAGTTTGGGACCGACATACTTATTTCGGAAAATACCTATGATCTGGTGAAATACCATTTTATAACCGAGGAGATGCCGCCGGTAACTGTAGAGGGAAGGGAAGAACCGGTGCGGCTGTTCGCGGTGGTAAATCATGTCGCCGTAACGACAGGTCCCAAAACTCTGGCGGAAGTAAGGGAGCTTTTGGGCATAAAGCCTCCTGTTGTTTCAAAAATTGATGTCAACTCTGGAGAGAAAAAGTACAAAGTAGGTTCGAAATAAAACTTTTGCAGGAACCGTTTTATAGTGGAGACTTTTAATGGGCGGTAAAAAACGCAGTGACTCAGATAAAAAATCCGGCCGTGTTTTGGATTTTTTTGTCGTATTTTTTTGTCTTTCCGGCGCCGTCGTAAGTCTCTATTTATTTCAGGATGAGCTGTTCAGAACCGTACGCTCCATGTCGATTCAGCCTGTCGGAACAGTTGCCGAAAAGTACAACACAGTTCAGCGGCGTCTTGCGGACAGAGTGGTATGGGACCGCCTGTTCGCGGAATCGCCGGTGTATCACGGAGATCTGATCCGTATAGCGAAACATTCAGGCGCGATACTCAACATAGACGGCAACAGTATTGAGCTTGGTGAAAATACGCTGATACACATACAGAAAGACGCAAGTCCTCTCCTGATTGTTTTTTTCCATGGAGATATTAACGTCACTTCCGATACGGGCGGCGGTATTACGCTGGCGATAGGGGACCGTATTGTCGAAGCAGTGCCCGGAGCCGTATTCAGCGCGAGTGTCGGCGGCGAAGGCATAGTACTGCGGGTGAACGAAGGTTCCGCCCAGTTAGTACAGGACGGTAAGATTCAAAACGCTTCCGCGGGCATGATAATTACGCGGGATAATCAGGGGAGAGAGCGGCTCCAGCCAATGGTCGCGCTTACAAGCCCAAGACCGAACGCGCGTTTCCTTAAAACAGTGTCCCGGCCCCTGCCTGTAAATTTTGTGTGGAACAGGATCAACTTTGAAGGCGCGGACTCTCTTCTTCTGGAAATCGCCGAAGATCGCGCCTTCGCTAAAATAGTCCAGTCCTTTGAAAACCCCTGGTCGTTCGCGGTTGTCCCAATGGATGCCGGCTGCTGGTATTGGAGGATCTCTTTTGAGAAAACGATTCTCGGCTCAGGGCGGGTGATGATTACGGATGCGGTGCCTCCGTCCCTGATTAACCCTGTAATGGACAGGCAGTTCTACTTCGGGACATCAAGTGCGCAGATAAATTTCCAGTGGACGGCGGTTGACGAAGCGCAGTATTACCTTTTACGCGCCGGTTCTTCGCCTGATCTTCTTAATCCGCAAATTGATGTACAGGTGCAGGGGACTTCCTTTACAAGCGCTCAGTTTAAATCCGGGACATGGTATTGGCAGGTGCAGCCGGTTTATTCAAGCTCTTATGAAGGCGGATCCGTTTCCTCCCAAACGGCGGTTTTTCACATTTTTTAATTTTATGGAGTAGGTCACAGTATTCTAAGCTGTGCGGTTCCTTAAAACCAAGGCTAGGCATCAGCCGGCAATTTTAATACAATAAAGCCATGCTTTCACGCGAAGATTTTATTTTTACAATAGGCTATGACGGTCCAGCCGCTGTGGTTGACGGGCAGGCTAAAAGACGCTATTCATCGCTTTCCACAGGGGATCTGGCGGAAAAGGGGCTTTACAGAGCAGCCTATTCCTCCGCCGTTTTTTCCAAAGACCCGAAAGAAGTGGAAACCGTGCTTGAAATCTACAACAAAGCCACAGGCTCGTCAGTCCCCGAATCATCCCTTCAGCGTCTTTTCGGCGTTTTCTATGTAGAAGTTTCCAGGTCGATAGTCCTCTAAAGCCCTTGAATAATTCCCTTTTTTTATGGTAGTTTAAGGTCAACACTATTTTTAAGGATGTTATATTATGGATACTTTTGTTTTTCCGTTGCTTATGGCGGCTCCGCCGGCGGATGGCGCGGCAGCCGGCCCTGCTAGTTTTATTACCAGCATTATTCCCTTTGCCGCGATAATTCTCATTTTCTATTTCCTGATTATCAGGCCGCAGAATAAAAAGCGGAAAGAAACCGAAAAAATGTTATCTGCTCTAAAAAAAGGAGACAAGATTGTTACCATCGGCGGGATTCACGGAACAGTTCAGAGCGTAAAAGATTCTACCGTAATTATCAAAGTTGATGAAAACGTTAAAATGGAATTCCTGCGAAGCGCCGTTTCCAGCGTTGTAACCGCGTCAAAAGAAGAAAAAATCGAAGATAAAAACGAAGGACAGTCTTCCGAAGCTGGAGAGTAGTATGAGCAAACGGTACAGATTCTTTATTGTCCTTGCGGTAATGGTGGTATGTTTTTTATTCCTCTGGCCGACATTACGCTGGTACTTACTCATACCCATGGACAAGCAGACTCTCGCGCTTGAATCCAGACAGCAGATCAGGACTTACGCTTCCCAGACCGCGCAGGCGGATTTACAGCGTCTTATTGAAGCGGTACGTGTTGACGGTCCTGTTCCAGATGATCTGGAATTCCTGACAGCCGAAGCGAGAAGGCTGTACAGAAGCAACAGGCAAACACTTCCCGATACATGGAACGCGAGAACTGTACTACAGGCTTTTTCCAGCAGAAGGGAAGCGCTGGAAACTATTGAGGCGAAATACCGCGATGAAATTTTCGCGCTTAAAGACCTTCAAAATAACGCGGTAAAACTCGGTCTTGATCTTTCCGGCGGCTTGAGCATTGTGTTACAGGCAAACCTCCAGGCGCTTTCACAAAGGCTTGGACGTTCGCTGACCGAAGCCGATCGTATAGACGCGATGGACAGAGCCCTTGAAGTGCTGAACAGCCGTATCGATCGTTTTGGTTTGACTGAGCCTGTTATCCGCCGTCAGGGAACGGATCAGATCTATATTGAAATACCCGGCACCGCAGACCCTGAGCGTATCAACGACATCATCATGGGAAAGGGAAGCCTTGCCTTCCACATGGAAGATACCGAAGCTACCGAGGCTTTCAACAATTATTACAGGGCAAACCCGACAACAACTTTTGACACGGCGGGTAATTTGATAAACCCTTCAATAGTTCCCGCCGACGTTATGGTTCTTGGCTACTACATCAAGGACCAGTACGGGCTGGATGAACAGGACAGGAATCCCGACGGGAGTCTGCGTTTTATAGCGGTCAAGAGGGAAGTCGGATTGGACGGCAACCACATACAGGAAGCGATTGTCGAACGGAACAGCATGGACGGAAAACCGGAAGTTACTTTCAGGCTGGACAGTGAGGGCGGGGAGATTTTCTACCGGCTTACATCGGCGCATATTAACGAAGTGCTGACCATTGTTCTTGACGACAGGGTAAAATCACGCGCTACAATCACAACGTCAATTCGTGACGCTGTACGAATTTCAGGATTTGGTTTTGATGAGGCGAATAATATCGCCCTTACTTTAAGGACGGCGGCTCTTCCGGTAGAACTGGAAGTTGCAAGTCAGCAGAGTATCGGCGCCTCAATGGGCGAGGATACAATTCGTCAGGGGCTTTACGCCCTCTTGGGCGGCGTTTTAGCAGTCCTGGTATTCATGCTTGTTTATTATAAAACAGCGGGGATCAACGCCGTAGTCGCGCAAATACTCAACTTCTACATAATGTTCAGCATACTTTCCGCCCTTAACTTTACCCTCACTTTGCCCGCAATCGCCGGGTTCATCCTGACAATCGGCATGGCGGTAGACGCGAGCGTAATTATATTTGAGCGTATGAAGGAAGAGATGCTCCTTGGCAAAACAAGAAAGGCGGTAATAGACGCCGGTTTTGATAAGGCGTTCTGGGCAATCATGGACTCCAACATTACAACGTTTATAGCGGCGTTGTTTCTTTCCCAGCTTGGCTCCGGCCCCATCAGGGGTTTCGCGGTGAGTCTGTCAATCGGCGTATTTTCATCGGTCTTTACCGCCCTCTTTGTATCGCGGCTTATTTTTGACTTTAGCACCGATGTTCTGCACAGTAAAAATGTTTCTGTTAGCTGGCGTATTCACGGTGAAGCGGCAAAGGGGATCAACTGATGAAAAAGACAATTCGTTTTTCCAAATTTTTCCTTCCCGCCGCGATTATTTCCATTGTTATTATCATCTTTGGCGTTACCGGCTTTTTGACAAAGGGCTTTACCCTCGGCGTGGATTTTCAGGCGGGCCTAATGCAGGAAGTGCAATTCGCGCCAACCGCCTTCAGCCTGCGCTGGTCGGGTACAACAAACGCGATTCTTTCATTTGACAGAGGCAGTCTTTACATCATCATCTCCGGGTCAGGTATTGAGAGCAGGACATATTCGTTCCCGTTCAGCGAATACAGTACTGTTGGCTCTTTAACGCGGGCGATGATTCAGCAGTTGGAAGATTTAAATGTTTCCGTGTCCACACGCTCTGATATAAATTCCCAATGGCTCCTGTTCAGTTCCTATGGGAATCCCAATTTGGGCAGCGAGCCCTTTGTTGTGCATTACATTGACCCTGCCAGCCCTTCCATAGAAATTGCCGAAGTTCGTGCGGCGATGGCAAATTTGGCGCAGGGCGTTTCCGTACAGAGCGTCGGCACCCCGCAGGATCGCCATTTTATGATCCGCGTGGAAGACAGGGACGAAGGCCTCATCCAATCCGCTGAAATCACTTCGGTTCTGGAGACTCATTTTGGGAGCGGTGAAGTAGCGGTTCTGCGTTCCGATTATGTGGGTTCCCGTTTTTCAAAGGACCTTACAGATCAGGCGGGCGTCCTTACAGCTCTTACGCTGTTGCTGATTCTGATTTACGCGTCTATCCGCTTTAAACTGCAGTACGCTGTTGGAGCGGTTCTCGCCATCATCAATGACGGCATCGTCGTTGTGGCGTTTGTCGTCTGGACGCAAATGGAATTTACCACCAGCACTATCGCGGCAATTCTTACCATTCTCGGTTATTCAATCAACAACACCATCGTTCTCTTTGACAGGGTAAGGGAATCCCTGCGTATTTATCCTGAACATTCTTTCCTTGATGTACTTGATATTTCATTGACTGCCGTTCTCAGCCGAACCATTATCACAACATTGACAACAATGCTCGCGGTACTGTCCCTGTTCATCTTTACCACAGGTTCAATGAAAGACTTTGCACTTGCGCTGTTGGTCGGCATGATTTCCGGTGTTTATACAACGCTCTTTATCGCCTCCGGCTTTGTGTACTTTTGGCAAATCCAGAAGAACAAGCGGGAAAAAAAGAAACTGGCGGCTAAATGATTCATGAGGTTAATACGCGCGCGGGTTTTAGGTTTTTGCATGGGCGTCCGGCGCGCCGTAGAGCTTGCCGTTTCTGAAGCGGAGGGTAATGAGCGTGTGTATACGCTTGGCCCTCTTATTCACAATCCCAATGTGTTAGCCGATCTTAAAACGCGCGGGGTAAGGGTACTGCGGGAGCCGCCGCAAAACCCTGAAGGCTCATTTGTTATCCGTGCCCACGGAATCAATCCCAAAGTAGAGAAAGACCTGCGCGACAGGGGCTGTCGTATTGTTGACGCCACATGCCCCAAGGTAAAGGAGGGCCAGCTTAAAGCGGAAGAACTCGCGCGCGCGGGGTATTGCCTTTTCCTTGCGGGAGAAGCCGAACCGCCGGGAAGCGTTTTACAGGCAGAGTCACCTTCGGTACACGCGGAAATCGCGGGTATTCTGGGCTATGTTGAAAATGGTTTTGGTGAAAAAGGGCCCTCATTTTGCGCGGTAGTTGGCAGCGCCGGTGAAGCTGAAAAAGAAGCCGCCAAACTCTTTGAAAAGAACAGTCACGCGAAAACGGCTCTTTTGGGACAGACCACATTTTCAGAAGAAGAGTATTTTTCAATCGGCGAGGCTATAAAGAAATTTTTCCCCGATCTGGAAATAGTACAGACGATCTGCGCCGCTACAGCCGATCGCCAAAAAGCTCTCCGCGAACTGTTGGAAGAATGTGAAGCCGTGCTAATCGCCGGCGGCAGGGATTCCGCCAATACCCGCCGCCTGCTGGCAATAGCGCAGGAAAGCGGCAAACCCTGCGCCCTTGTGGAAAAACCGTCAGATGTCCCCGCTGATTTTTTCTTTTATGAAACAGTGGGGATATGCGCCGGCGCTTCCACGCCGGATTCCGCCATCAATGAAATAGAACTTGAACTGTTCCGTTGAATGTTTTTAAGTTTATCAATCACATCTTCGAGTGAAAGTTCCGTATTTTGGCGGGAGGCAATGTCGCGTAATGTAACGTGATCGCCCAACGGGTTTTCGCCCGGAATTAGCACATAACTCATTCCCTTTTTTTCAGCCAGTATGAACTGTTTTACAAGCTGCTTTTCCCCTCCTTGCGATAGCTGGGACTGGTCTATGAGCACTTCGCAGGGGATGCCCGCCTGCCTGAGTTTCTGCGCCAGCGCCTGATATTTTCCTGAGTGTTCAACATTGACGCATGTGATTGCGGTCTTGCAGGCGTTGGCGGCGGGCAGTTTATCAAGATTTTCCAGGGCGGCAATCAGGCGGTCAAGACCGATGGAAGAGCCGACTCCGCTGATAGTGTCCTGATTTTTGGAATATAAACCGGCGAGGTTGTCGTAACGTCCGCCTGAGCATATTGAACCGATACCGGGCAGATCGTTCAGGAAGGTTTCAAAAACAACGCCTGTGTAGTAATCAAGCCCACGGGTTATCGACGGATCGAGGATGAAGGGATCTTTGCTTTTACAATCAACAGCGTCGGTCATGAAACGCCGCAGAGACTCAAGGCGTTCCGTTTCGGGAGAAGGGCCGCCGATAAACTCTGTTATGTGATCAAGGGTTTCCGTAAAACTGCCCTCGGCTCCGGTAAACTCAAGTATCTTTTTCGCGTTTTCAACGCCTGCAAGTTCCGTCAGGCTTTTGCGGGTTTCGTCCTCTCCCACCTTGGAAAGTTTGTCTACGGCGCGAAGTACCTCGACTGATTTTTCCTGCTGCCCGATGTGCGAGAGGAACCTGTTAAAAAGCCCCCTGTGGTTTACATGGATAGTAAAATCAAGCCCTAAATTCAAAAGGGTGGTGCGGATTAAAAGAAGAATCTCAAAATCAGCCGCCGGGCTGTCGCTGCCTATGATGTCAAAATCGCACTGGGTAAATTCCCGATAACGTCCGCGCTGGGTATTCTCCCCGCGCCACGCCTTTCCTATGTGGTAGCGTTTGAAGGGGAATGTAAGCTCCGCGCGGTGCAGGGCGACAAAACGGGCAAACGGGACGGTCAGATCAAAGCGCAGGGCAACGTCTCTTTCGCCGTTGTCCCTGAAACGGTAAATCTGTTTTTCCGTTTCTCCCCCGCCCTTGCCCAATAGTATATCCGCGTATTCAAGTGCGGGGGTATCAATAGGCACAAACCCAAAGGAGCGGAATGAGTTTTCAATTTTTTCAGTCAAGTCCCGGCGTACAATTTCCGCCGGCGGAAGAAAGTCCCTGAAACCTTTAAGAACTTTCGGTTCAATGTAAACTGCCATTCTACCAATTCTGCTCAGATTCTCCAGGCGGAAAAAGGTACAGATCCGGCAGTTTAAAAGAACGGTTCAGCGCGTAAGAACTGGGAGTGTGAAATTTACTGACGGATGAAATATTGAAGAAATGGTTCAATATTTCATAATCAGGTGAGTTCACCTTTATCGAAAATTTAAAAACTTCCTCCATGTCCGGGGCTTCGGCTTCTAACGGAGCGGGCCAGAAACTGAAGGCTCCCGGAGTGCTGGCAACCATGGTGTACGGGTTTTGCCAGTTGTTGTTTCTCATGGGAACCAGTTCACCCTCGCAGTACATTGCCACTTCGATACCTACAATCGGTTCAAAACTTATCCCGTCAAAAATACGTCCTGAAATTGTCGGAATGTCAAATACTGGGGTGTTGACTTTTTGACTATCGGATAAAGATCCGTCGTGAGGCGCTGTAGGCCGCATATTGTGGTTCACAAGGCGTATTCCCTTGTAAATCAGCGTTGTTATGTCGGCTTCGATTTGCTGGCGTTTTATTCCCGCAAACTCAATTCTGGTAAGCCCCCGGTTTGATACTATATATTGCGGATCTACCCGGTTAAGGGTATAACAGATTGTGTCTGCCCGGCATTGTTCGCAAAGGCAATACCCATCAGAATTACCTGACTTTTCTATGTCTTCAAATATTTGATTTACCGCACTATACACGATGTCTTCGCTGGCATTGTGAATATCCATTTTAAACCTCCCTGTTTGCTGTTTTATATAATATACTACATACTTGCGGAAAAGTCTTTAGTGTTTGTTT
>JGI24698J34947_10000371_pt1 | contig 20150 bp, 7 predicted proteins | sample TergutMp193P3_FD_34947 | JGI IMG/M metagenome (IMG submission 34947) | reverse complement strand
ACCGGCTTGGAACAGCACGTTCTGAGGTATTGGGAAGCGGAGATACCCCAACTGCGCCCAAAGAAGAACAGCGCGGGCAACAGGGCGTACAGGGAAAAGGACATCGAACTTATCCGCAGAATAAAGTATTTACTATATGATGAAAAATTGTCGATACAAGGCGCCAAACAGCGGCTGACGGAAGAGCGGAAAACGGGAAAGCAGGCCACGCCGTCAATACAAAAACAGGAATCGCCAAAACCGCAGACGGAAGCAATAACGGAAGAACCGGAACAAACGCAGTTGGATTTATCGCCGGAAAATTCCGAATATAAACCGGAGGCATCCGCTCAATCCGCCCTGCTCGCGGAGATTCGCGCGGGGCTTGAGGAGGTGCTGGCGTTGTTGGCGTAAGGTTGATATTAGTCAAAATCACTACCAAATATAACAGGAGGATAAGATGTCGCTGGAAAAATTTACCAATTTGTACTCGTTGTCGAAAACGCTTCGGTTTGAATTGATACCGAAAGGTAAGACGTTGGAAAATATCGAGAAAAACGGAATCATCACACAAGATGAATGCCGCGCGGAGGAGTATGAAAAGGTTAAGAAGATTATTGACGAGTATCATAAGCATTTTATTGAGGATGTATTAAAGAATTTTTCGTTTACGGAGACTTTATTGCGGGAATATGAAAATCTGGCAAAAAATGCAAGCAAGGATGAGGAACAAAAGAAAGATTTTGAAAATGTGCAGAAAAAATTGCGTACAGAAATCGCGAAAAAATTTGATATTAAACGTTTATTTGGGAAAGAATTGATACAAAAAGATTTGGGTATTTTTCTCGAAAAGACGGATTTATCTGAATTTTATAATCGGGAAAACTTGAATAAACACGAATGTTTGGAAATGGTAAAGCATTTTGAGAAATGGACAACATATTTTGTCGGTTTTTATGAAAACCGTAAAAACATGTATTCAGATGAAGAAAAATCAACGGCGATTGCATATCGCTTGATTAACGATAACCTGCCGAAATTTATTGGGAATATTTCAGTATTTGAGAAAAATAAGGACAAATTACGGGATAACTTTAAGGCGTTGAGAAATGATTTGGGACTACTCGAAGATTTGGACTATTATTTCAATTTGGATAACTATGGTAAATTTCTGCCCCAAGGTGGCATAGATTTATTTAATATGGTTATAGGCGGGAAAACCACGGATGACGGGGTAAAGTTTCAAGGATTGAATGAATACATAAACCTCTACAATCAAAAACAAACCAACAAAAAAGATAAATTGCCGAAATTTACGCCGCTTTTCAAAATGATTCTGAGCGATAGAACCAAAATGAGCTGGCTGCCGGAGCAATTTGAAAACGATAATGATGTTTTGGACGCTGTGAATAACTTTTACATGTCTATCGCCAAAGAGAGGCAGGAAAACGGACAAACGATTTTTGAACAATTGAAAAATTTACTGATAGAAATCAGTCAAGGTTCTTTTGATTTGAACAAAATCTATTTACGGAACGATACTGGTTTGACGAATATCTCGCAAAAATTTTTAGGGCATTGGGGCGAAATTCAAAAGGCCGTTGAAGCAAAATACGAGGAAGCCCATCCTAAAGGCAAAAACAAATCACAGGAAAAATATGACGATGAGAAAGAAAAGTATTTTAAGCGGTTTGACAGTATCTCGTTGAAATTCATCAATGAATGTACCGGAAAAAACATTGAAAGCTATTTTGCCGAATTTAATGAAGAAAAAGACGAACACGGAAACATCCTCAACAAAGCTCTTTTTGAGATAATTTCGGATAGTTACAAAACTATTGAAAATTTGCTTAATACCGAATATCCAACGAACAAAAACCTTTCACAGGATAAAAGTAACATTGAAAAAATCAAGGAATTTTTAGACGGAATTATGGCTCTGCTTCATTTCGTTAAACCGCTTTGCGGTAAAGGCAACGAGACTGATAAGGACGAAAAGTTTTATGGTGAATTTTTAGGTTTGTTTGAAAAATTAAAAGAAACTGCAAAACTTTATGATAAAGTACGCAATTACATGACAAAAAAGCCATATTCGACGGAAAAAATTAAGTTGAATTTTGAGAATTCTACCCTTTGCAACGGATGGGATGTAAATAAGGAGAACGACAATACCGCGATTTTGTTGAGAAAAGACGGATTATTTTATCTGGCAATTATGAATTACAAGCAAAAAACCAAATTCAACGATGCGGAAATTGCGAAAGCCGGTGAAAGTTTTTATGAAAAGGTGGATTACAAACTTTTGCCGGGACCAAATAAAATGCTTCCCAAAGTTTTCTTTTCTGAAAAGGGCAAGGAGGAATTTAACCCAAACCGTGAAATTCTTGAAGATTACGAAAACGGCTGTCATAAAAAAGGCGTTACTTTCGACAAGCACAAAATGCACAAACTAATTGATTTTTTCAAAAGTTCAATAGCAAGACATAAAGATTGGAAGACATTTGGGTTTAAATTTTCTAACACTTCTGACTATGAAAGCATTGATAAATTCTACAATGAGGTTTTGGAACAGGGATATAAGATTACGTTTAGGAATATCTCAGAAAAATACATAAACCAACTTGTTGAAGAAAACAAAATCTATCTCTTCCAAATTTACAACAAAGATTTTTCCGAACATTCCAAAGGGACACCGAATATGCACACACTCTATTGGAGGGAGTTATTTTCAGGCGAAAATCTTAAAAATGTTGTCTATAAATTAAACGGCGAAGCGGAGGTATTTTATCGAAAATCAAGTATCAAACTTGAAAATAATACTGTTCATAACGCAAATGTACCCATTAAGAATAAGAATGTGCATAATAAAAAGAATGAGAGTACTTTTGAATACGATATCGTTAAAGATAAGCGTTATACACTGGATAAATTTCAGTTTCACTGCCCGATAACGCTCAATTTCAAAGCATTGGGGAAAGAATATATTAACGAAGATGTGAACAAATTTATCCAACAAAACGGAATCAAGCATATTATCGGAATCGACCGCGGCGAACGCCATCTACTATATGTTAGTGTGACTGATTTGGATGGGAATATTAAAGAACAGTTTTCACTCAATGAAATTGTAAATGAATACAACGGCAATGAATACAAAACGAATTATCATAAATTGCTTGATAACAAGGAAGACAACAGAACCAAACAACGGAAAGAATGGCAAACTATTGAGAGTATCAAGGAACTTAAAGAAGGATATTTATCACAGGTTGTACATAAAATTTCCGAATTAATAGTAAAGTATAATGCTATTGTTGTACTTGAAGATTTGAATTTCGGTTTTGTGCGCGGACGGCAGAAAGTTGAAAAATCAGTATACCAGCAGTTTGAAAAAAAATTGATTGATAAATTAAACTATCTCGTTTTCAAAAAAAGAGACAAGAATGATATTGGAGGTGTACTGAATGCACTGCAACTAACGAGTAAGTTTAAGAGTTTCAAGGATATGGGAAAACAATGCGGTTTTCTGTTTTATGTCGCGGCGTGGAATACCAGTAAAATTGATCCAATCACCGGCTTTATAAATGCGTTCGACTGCCGTTACGAAAATGTTGACAACGCGCAAAAGTTTTTCGGTAAATTTTGTGATATTAGTTTCAACAATGAGAAGAATTATTTTGAGTTTGTCGTTGATGACTACACAAAATTCAGTAGCAAAGTTGCCGAAACTCGTCAAAACTGGATAATTTGCACAAACGGCGAAAGGATTAGGAGTTTCAGAAATCAGAATAAAAATAATCTGTGGGACAATGAACCTATTGTTCTTACCAATGAGTTCAAAAAACTATTTGAAAAGTATAAAATAGATTTTAATTCAGATTTAAAAACGAAAATTATTGCGCAAACTGAGAAATCCTTTTTTGACGGTCTTTTATATCTATTTAAACTTACTGTTCAAATGAGAAATTCCATAACAGATACCGATACTGATTATATGATTTCTCCTGTCGTGAACGAGAATGGCGAGTTTTTTGACAGCAGAAAAAATATTTTGAATTTACCACAAAATGCCGACGCAAACGGTGCGTATAATATTGCAAGAAAGGGACTTATACTTATCAATAGAATTAAAGACGCAGAAGATTTGAGAAAAATAAATTTAGCGATTACAAATAAGGAATACATGCTGTTTGTACAGAAATGACAATAAAAATTGGATATGTTTTTTCAACCATTTGGGTATGTGCAATTTTTGCACATACCGCAGGTGATTAAAAATAGAGTAAAATTATGGACGATTACATAGCCATCTCGACGCTGAACGACTTTGTCTTCTGCCCGTACTCCATTTATTTACACAATGTGTACATGGCGGCTGACGAAGACCTGTTTCATGCTACCCCGCAGGTGCAGGGCAAGGCGTCGCACCAAACCATTGACGAAAAAAATTACAGCGCCAAGCGCGATGAAATTGTCGGCCTATCGGTTTTTTCCAACGAGTTAGGAATCCTCGGTAAAATAGATATCTACAGAGGCAATGAAAAATCCCTCACCGAACGCAAGCATCTACTCAATACAATATATAAGGGACAAATTTATCAACTTTGGGCGCAATATTTTTGTATGATAGAAATGGGATACCCAGTAGAAAAACTGTTATTTTACTCGATTTCCACAAATAAATCTTATCCCGTTGATATTCCGTCAGAAAAAGATAAAAAAGAATTTACCGAATTTATTACTGAATTGAAAACTTTTGACCCAGAATCCCAAATACCCACAAACGAGAATAAATGCAGACATTGCATCTACTGTAACCTATGCGACAAGACAGAGGTTGAAAATGTTTACTAATAAAGACATACAATATCGTACTATTTTTGTGGTAAATTCGCTGGAAGAAAAAACATTCAGGGTTTCAGGCGGAGAATTGCTGTTGCAAGATAAACAAACACAAAAGACTCTTACAAAATTCCCGTTTCAAAAGATACTTGCCCTGTTCATCATCGGACACACGACAATAACAACGCCGCTTATAGAGAAATGTACAAAATTCGGAATCTCAATTGTTACAATGAAAGCAAACCTGAGGCCGGTATTCTTTTTTTCGTTAACGGCGGAGGCAAATTTTCTGCTTCGTAAAAAACAATATGAATATCCCAAAGAAAATTTGCAAATACCAAAAATCTTGGTAGAGAATAAAATTCTTAATCAAATAAAACTACTGGAGAAGACGCGGATAAAATCCGCAATAGTTCAAAGCGCCAAAGAACAATGTAAAAAGATGTTGCTTGCGTTACCCAATGCCAGCTGTTACGATGCTGTTATGGGCATCGAGGGAAAAGCCGCCACATGCTATTTTTCAGCTTACTTTGAACCGTTTGACTGGAAAGTACGTAGACCCAGAACAAAAATAGACCCTGTCAACGCAACGTTGGATATAGGGTATACAATACTGTTTAATTTCGTAGAGACGTTCGTTCGCTTATTCGGCTTCGACCCATATCGTGGAGTTTACCATCAGTTATGGTTTAAGAGAAAATCCTTAATATGTGATTTGGTAGAACCTTTCCGCTGTTTGATAGACCATCAGGTAAGAATAGCGTTTAATACGAAACAATGCAAGGAAGATGATTTTATTTTGCGAAAAAATGAATACGTATTGAAACATGAGAAATACTCCGACTATTTGAAAATGTTTTATGATGTTCTAGTGGAACATAAAAACGATATCTTTTTATATATGCAAAAGTATTATCGCGCCTTTATGCAGCAAAAAGAGTCATCCCATTACCCCAAATTTTTAATATAGAGTTCTTATGCTAATTGTAAGCTATGATATATCAGATGATAAATTACGCAGAAAATTTGCGAAAACACTCTCCAAACAAGGGGGAATCAGGCTGCAATATTCTGTCTTTGAGCTGAATAATACGAAACGTATTCTTGAAAATTTAAAAGTTAGGATAGAAAATTATTACAGCAAAAAATTCGGGGGCGAAGACAGTGTGCTTATTTTTGAAACAGATGAACAAAAAACCATCAAATACGGCAATGCTATCCACAGAGATAAAGACCTGCTGTTTTTCCAATAACAAGGGTATGTCTCAAATATAAATAGGTGCACATCGGCAAAACGCAGTAATTGTATAAAAATCAATGTCTTACACAATAACAAATCTTTTTCCCCGATTTTAAGGGGGGTAAATTTATTTTTAAAAAAAATGCAAGAAAACCTTGATTTACAGGTATTTTACATTGTATATTTAATAATTAGCCTCTATAGGCATGTATTAATTTCTACTATTGTAGATTAGTTTAATTTTTTCCCCGCGGGGAAAACTCTATAGGCATGTATTAATTTCTACTATTGTAGATCGACAAGTTGGGCGCGACGAAGACGCTCTATAGGCATGTATTAATTTCTACTATTGTAGATTATTTACGTTACCCCCTGCCTCGACACTCTATAGGCATGTATTAATTTCTACTATTGTAGATGAGCAGGCTATTTCCCACGCGCGTCTGCTCTATAGGCATGTATTAATTTCTACTATTGTAGATTATATGGGGCGGTTTCCCACCCCGGTTCTCTATAGGCATGTATTAATTTCTACTATTGTAGATGCCAGAATATAAAAGACGGAATGTATACACTCTATAGGCATGTATTAATTTCTACTATTGTAGATATACTTAACTGATTAACTATAGGGAGTACTCTATAGGCATGTATTAATTTCTACTATTGTAGATTGCAACTTGGCGGTCGAGTGTTGGACACTCTATAGGCATGTATTAATTTCTACTATTGTAGATATAATGCCGTCCTTAATCGTAACTGGCTCTATAGGCATGTATTAATTTCTACTATTGTAGATTTGAAAAATTATTGCGGGCGTGAAAACTCTATAGGCATGTATTAATTTCTACTATTGTAGATAAGACGGGGTTAATGACAATTCCGATGCTCTATAGGCATGTATTAATTTCTACTATTGTAGATACTATACCACTCGCCCACGTCTCGCGCACTCTATAGGCATGTATTAATTTCTACTATTGTAGATTATTTTGTATTTCTTTTATGTTTTGTACTCTATAGGCATGTATTAATTTCTACTATTGTAGATATTAGTGCCGCGCAGAGCCTGTCAATGATCTATAGGCATGTATTAATTTCTACTATTGTAGATGTTAGTAGCCAAAGAATACAATGGGAGGCTCTATAGGCATGTATTAATTTCTACTATTGTAGATACTTCCTTGAGTTTGGTGGTACGGTCACTCTATAGGCATGTATTAATTTCTACTATTGTAGATTCTTCTCTTGGTATGGGTAAGTCCTACTCTATAGGCATGTATTAATTTCTACTATTGTAGATCAAGGTGTTCCGTTTGTTCCTGCGGATCTCTATAGGCATGTATTAATTTCTACTATTGTAGATAGAAGGGGCAAGCGCCTGCTCTACCTGCTCTATAGGCATGTATTAATTTCTACTATTGTAGATAGGGTGTGCTGACGGAGGAGCAGGTTGCTCTATAGGCATGTATTAATTTCTACTATTGTAGATAGGAGAGTTTTTCGCTATGAAATTTACTCTATAGGCATGTATTAATTTCTACTATTGTAGATAGATTATCTTGGCGTAGTTGTTCATTGACTCTATAGGCATGTATTAATTTCTACTATTGTAGATAGCGTAGCCCGTCTAATTTAGGCCAGACTCTATAGGCATGTATTAATTTCTACTATTGTAGATAGCAAGTGCCTTTTCGAACCGTTTCATACTCTATAGGCATGTATTAATTTCTACTATTGTAGATAGCATGATATGGTGTGTTCTGATATGCTCTATAGGCATGTATTAATTTCTACTATTGTAGATAAAGAGGCCGATTATCTTGAACAAGACTCTATAGGCATGTATTAATTTCTACTATTGTAGATTCTGCGGCTGCCGGTGGTTATGCTTTACTCTATAGGCATGTATTAATTTCTACTATTGTAGATGTTCGTGCTTTTTCCTATCATATTGCACTCTATAGGCATGTATTAATTTCTACTATTGTAGATCTGAGATACCCAAGTATATGCCTAACCGCTCTATAGGCATGTATTAATTTCTACTATTGTAGATTAAAGAGACGTACCAACATTGGAAACTCTATAGGCATGTATTAATTTCTACTATTGTAGATAAAATGCACCCGCACATGGTTCAAACTCTATAGGCATGTATTAATTTCTACTATTGTAGATTAAAATATTTTCCTGGAATGGTCTTACTCTATAGGCATGTATTAATTTCTACTATTGTAGATAGGATGACCGGTACGGATCGATCATACTCTATAGGCATGTATTAATTTCTACTATTGTAGATATTGCCCGTCGCCGCCCAAACTACACTCTATAGGCATGTATTAATTTCTACTATTGTAGATCACGTATGTTCAATGCAATGACGGACGCTCTATAGGCATGTATTAATTTCTACTATTGTAGATAACGTATCGCCTGGGATACAATCATACTCTATAGGCATGTATTAATTTCTACTATTGTAGATGTTGCGAAATAGCCGATTGCTTTAGTACTCTATAGGCATGTATTAATTTCTACTATTGTAGATAAAGCATGTTTGAACTCGTCGAGAACACCTCTATAGGCATGTATTAATTTCTACTATTGTAGATAGATTGTCATCACGGTTCCTTTCGTTGGCTCTATAGGCATGTATTAATTTCTACTATTGTAGATAACGGCAGCACCGCGCCGCGCGTAGAGCTCTATAGGCATGTATTAATTTCTACTATTGTAGATGCAAGTCTCACCTATACAGTATAATCCTCTATAGGCATGTATTAATTTCTACTATTGTAGATCAAACGCCTCGCGGTCTTTTCTGCGTAGCTCTATAGGCATGTATTAATTTCTACTATTGTAGATCCCAAAGTCTATATCTGCGTCAACAGCTCTATAGGCATGTATTAATTTCTACTATTGTAGATATAATGGTCGGACGAAAGAACTGGCGACTCTATAGGCATGTATTAATTTCTACTATTGTAGATCGCGGAAAAGCCTGCGAAACCGGCGAGATACTCTATAGGCATGTATTAATTTCTACTATTGTAGATAAAAATAGTTGTAAGTCGCGCTTATACTCTATAGGCATGTATTAATTTCTACTATTGTAGATACCTCTACGCCCGATACGTGGAGGTAGTGCTCTATAGGCATGTATTAATTTCTACTATTGTAGATTGGATGACTAAAGCCCTTCTATCTGCGGCTCTATAGGCATGTATTAATTTCTACTATTGTAGATTTAATTATCTTAAGTATGTACTTCTTCTCTATAGGCATGTATTAATTTCTACTATTGTAGATCTAAGCAGGTTCAACTTGCTCGTTTGATGCTCTATAGGCATGTATTAATTTCTACTATTGTAGATGTCACGTGGCGGGGTTAAGACCCCGCCGCTCTATAGGCATGTATTAATTTCTACTATTGTAGATGCGGAACGATACCCGCGCCTTCATAAGTGCTCTATAGGCATGTATTAATTTCTACTATTGTAGATGGGATTGAAATCCCTGAAGACCGTATTGACTCTATAGGCATGTATTAATTTCTACTATTGTAGATTACAGTGGTTTTTCACTTCTCACCTCCGCTCTATAGGCATGTATTAATTTCTACTATTGTAGATCTCATTTGTCGGAGCAGGCTATATACTCTATAGGCATGTATTAATTTCTACTATTGTAGATAGGCGTGGCTGACGACTATACCTGAAAAATCTATAGGCATGTATTAATTTCTACTATTGTAGATGCGTGCCCTCTATCCACTGGCATACGCTCTATAGGCATGTATTAATTTCTACTATTGTAGATGTTGCAAAAACTTTTCCCGCCGCCATGCTCTATAGGCATGTATTAATTTCTACTATTGTAGATTTAATTACCAACAATCCCGTGGCCTTGCTCTATAGGCATGTATTAATTTCTACTATTGTAGATCCTCCCCGCCCCGCAGCAATGTAAATTCTCTATAGGCATGTATTAATTTCTACTATTGTAGATTACCTATCCACTCACCAGTGATTAATGCTCTATAGGCATGTATTAATTTCTACTATTGTAGATTACCGACGTGGACAAGTTGTTGGCGTCTCTATAGGCATGTATTAATTTCTACTATTGTAGATCACGGATAGCTCATCTTATCCCAGTGGGCTCTATAGGCATGTATTAATTTCTACTATTGTAGATCTCGGCAATATAAGCTATACCGCGGCGCTCTATAGGCATGTATTAATTTCTACTATTGTAGATACTTGGTACTGAAACTATCAACATTGCTCTATAGGCATGTATTAATTTCTACTATTGTAGATAAGATGTCAACTCCAGTAGAATAGTGCTCTATAGGCATGTATTAATTTCTACTATTGTAGATAAGTAGTCTCCTGGGACTACCTCATCACTCTATAGGCATGTATTAATTTCTACTATTGTAGATGGTAAATGGCTGGTCAACACGTTGAGTACTCTATAGGCATGTATTAATTTCTACTATTGTAGATCTAGAAGACAATTTAATTATGTTGCTGCTCTATAGGCATGTATTAATTTCTACTATTGTAGATCATTCATGGATAGACATCTTCCTGATACTCTATAGGCATGTATTAATTTCTACTATTGTAGATATTGTGGCACTTGCTACAGCTGTCTCACTCTATAGGCATGTATTAATTTCTACTATTGTAGATTGTCAGTATCAAAGAAAGCGTCAAAAGGCTCTATAGGCATGTATTAATTTCTACTATTGTAGATGGACTATCAGGCGCTTGGTCGGCGTTGCTCTATAGGCATGTATTAATTTCTACTATTGTAGATCGTCCGTATGCGCGATGAACTGAAAATGCTCTATAGGCATGTATTAATTTCTACTATTGTAGATTCGGGTGCACAAAACAGCGCGACAATACTCTATAGGCATGTATTAATTTCTACTATTGTAGATATATTTGCGCTTTGCTTCTTCTCTTTGCTCTATAGGCATGTATTAATTTCTACTATTGTAGATATTTTTCACGTTCAGCCTCCTCTTCACTCTATAGGCATGTATTAATTTCTACTATTGTAGATTTAATCACGTCACCGGAAAATTTATCGCTCTATAGGCATGTATTAATTTCTACTATTGTAGATTCGGAAGGGGCTTATACCGGCGCGAAGCTCTATAGGCATGTATTAATTTCTACTATTGTAGATCGCCAGAACTCGGCAACCAACGACGCCTCTATAGGCATGTATTAATTTCTACTATTGTAGATTCGGAATATCCCGACAACCACGCGTGAAGACTCTATAGGCATGTATTAATTTCTACTATTGTAGATCAAGCGTCGCGGACAGGGCAAACAATACTCTATAGGCATGTATTAATTTCTACTATTGTAGATCTATCGGCTCGTCTACGCCGCGCGGACTCTATAGGCATGTATTAATTTCTACTATTGTAGATTGTTGTTATGCTAAATTGCGTTTGTAACTCTATAGGCATGTATTAATTTCTACTATTGTAGATAAAAAAATAATAATTGCGCAGGCGGAATGCTCTATAGGCATGTATTAATTTCTACTATTGTAGATTGGTATCGTTTGTTCGAGGCGGCGACTCTCTATAGGCATGTATTAATTTCTACTATTGTAGATCGATTAAGATTAAACTATCTACTATGCTCTATAGGCATGTATTAATTTCTACTATTGTAGATTTGGTAAGTCCCGATTCCAGTCATCGACTCTATAGGCATGTATTAATTTCTACTATTGTAGATTAATTTCCCCGGCGTTAGCGGCCTTTTCTCTATAGGCATGTATTAATTTCTACTATTGTAGATACGCAGAGTCCGTGGACAATATAATTACTCTATAGGCATGTATTAATTTCTACTATTGTAGATTCGTAAATTATATGTAGAGCGATAAACTCTATAGGCATGTATTAATTTCTACTATTGTAGATGTATCGAACTTAAACTTGCAGCTCTAACTCTATAGGCATGTATTAATTTCTACTATTGTAGATATGGTTATCATACCGCCGAAGTAGCTCCTCTATAGGCATGTATTAATTTCTACTATTGTAGATTGAGGAGGCGCGTATGGCGCGTAACACGCTCTATAGGCATGTATTAATTTCTACTATTGTAGATCGGTATGAAAAATGTCGTGCGCCGATACTCTATAGGCATGTATTAATTTCTACTATTGTAGATTATATAACGTATACACACACGTATATGCTCTATAGGCATGTATTAATTTCTACTATTGTAGATGCGATTAACCGGCGAGGGCAAGCACACTCTATAGGCATGTATTAATTTCTACTATTGTAGATAGTGCGGTTGCGCGGGTAACGTAATCTCTATAGGCATGTATTAATTTCTACTATTGTAGATAAAACGGGGTTAATGACAATTCCGATGCTCTATAGGCATGTATTAATTTCTACTATTGTAGATCAATCCGGCGAAAACCACGCGAGCGTTACTCTATAGGCATGTATTAATTTCTACTATTGTAGATTTTGCCGCGCGTCGATGTCGTAGGGGGACTCTATAGGCATGTATTAATTTCTACTATTGTAGATGTAATGGATTCTCTTTAATGCTTATTGCTCTATAGGCATGTATTAATTTCTACTATTGTAGATCCCCGCGCTCGCCGAGGCGTTGGTACGCTCTATAGGCATGTATTAATTTCTACTATTGTAGATTTATCGACTTGTACGGCGCGACTAATCTCTATAGGCATGTATTAATTTCTACTATTGTAGATAGACTATCATCCCGTAACCGCACCGCTCTATAGGCATGTATTAATTTCTACTATTGTAGATACGCGAGAGATATTGTATTAGGTATACTCTATAGGCATGTATTAATTTCTACTATTGTAGATATAAGCAGGAAAGCGTCGCTGTCAAGCTCTATAGGCATGTATTAATTTCTACTATTGTAGATTGTCGGCGGCGATTGACCGTTTGGAACAGCTCTATAGGCATGTATTAATTTCTACTATTGTAGATACCCATCGCTTATAAGTATTGCCCGTGTCTCTATAGGCATGTATTAATTTCTACTATTGTAGATATTGCCGGAATAAATACGTCGTTCAATCTCTATAGGCATGTATTAATTTCTACTATTGTAGATGCAACGGTCGGCCAGCCGAATCGTAACTCTATAGGCATGTATTAATTTCTACTATTGTAGATCCGGAGGCGCGGCTAAGGCGGTATCTCTCTATAGGCATGTATTAATTTCTACTATTGTAGATCGTACACGGCGATTGTGGCACTGGGAAACTCTATAGGCATGTATTAATTTCTACTATTGTAGATTCAGGCGCGTCCATTATAGCGTCGTAGCTCTATAGGCATGTATTAATTTCTACTATTGTAGATATATAAAGCAATCATCACAAATCTGCTTCTCTATAGGCATGTATTAATTTCTACTATTGTAGATGGACACGTTCGTTACCTTCCGATTTTCGCTCTATAGGCATGTATTAATTTCTACTATTGTAGATATGGAAAGACCAGCCTGAAGGATGCAGTGCTCTATAGGCATGTATTAATTTCTACTATTGTAGATTAATAGAAGCGCGGGAATGAACCTGACGCTCTATAGGCATGTATTAATTTCTACTATTGTAGATTTAAAAGGGGTTTTCATGGGCGAGGTAACTCTATAGGCATGTATTAATTTCTACTATTGTAGATGAGTGACGTGGTTTCACACCACGAAGACTCTATAGGCATGTATTAATTTCTACTATTGTAGATATGAAATACTTTTTTACCTCGTTGGGGCTCTATAGGCATGTATTAATTTCTACTATTGTAGATAAGGACTTGCTTCCACCGTTGTCCGCTCTATAGGCATGTATTAATTTCTACTATTGTAGATTATAGAGCGTCTGTTCCTCAATCTACAATACTCTATAGGCATGTATTAATTTCTACTATTGTAGATGTAGTAGGGAGTTACAATACGTTTCACTCTATAGGCATGTATTAATTTCTACTATTGTAGATTTGGAGCCGGAGAAGCAGCAGGCGACCCTCTATAGGCATGTATTAATTTCTACTATTGTAGATCCAATAGCAAGCACATCCTCATAATACTCTATAGGCATGTATTAATTTCTACTATTGTAGATAAAGGGGTCTGTCTTTTTTTTGAGCCGCTCTATAGGCATGTATTAATTTCTACTATTGTAGATGCGTCGGGCGCGCTATACAGTATCCTCGCTCTATAGGCATGTATTAATTTCTACTATTGTAGATAACAAGATTTTTTTACTCACGATTATGCTCTATAGGCATGTATTAATTTCTACTATTGTAGATTTAGAGTTCCTATTTTAAGTGCAGCATCCTCTATAGGCATGTATTAATTTCTACTATTGTAGATGGGTTCGGGTTTGCGGAAACGCGAAATCTCTATAGGCATGTATTAATTTCTACTATTGTAGATACCACGTCCTTTATTGTTGGCTCACGCTCTATAGGCATGTATTAATTTCTACTATTGTAGATTTTGGAATCAATGCAATCCGTATAAGCTCTATAGGCATGTATTAATTTCTACTATTGTAGATAGTGACGGCAATTTTGCCGCAACATCGCTCTATAGGCATGTATTAATTTCTACTATTGTAGATGCGATTAACCGGCGAGGGCAAGCACAGGCTCTATAGGCATGTATTAATTTCTACTATTGTAGATGCGATTAACCGGCGAGGGCAAGCACAGGCTCTATAGGCATGTATTAATTTCTACTATTGTAGATTGGAATATGACGCGTAAAATGCGTTCCTCTATAGGCATGTATTAATTTCTACTATTGTAGATATTAAGTCCGCGTCGATACCGCCTTTGCTCTATAGGCATGTATTAATTTCTACTATTGTAGATTCTTCGAGTTCGCGTTCGGCGCGTTCCTGCGCTCTATAGGCATGTATTAATTTCTACTATTGTAGATAAGTTTAATAACGCGCCGTTTTTGGCTTGCTCTATAGGCATGTATTAATTTCTACTATTGTAGATAGTACACAATGGCGAACGAGTTTATGCTCTATAGGCATGTATTAATTTCTACTATTGTAGATTGAGTAGGAGAATCACGGAGACGGTAACTCTATAGGCATGTATTAATTTCTACTATTGTAGATCAGCATAGCGTACCACCGCGACCGCGCTCTATAGGCATGTATTAATTTCTACTATTGTAGATGCTGCTTCCAGCCTCGTATGCCCTGCCACTCTATAGGCATGTATTAATTTCTACTATTGTAGATTAGAAGGAAGCCCCTCCGCAGGGTATTCTCTATAGGCATGTATTAATTTCTACTATTGTAGATAGAAAGGGGGCGTGTTATGGCACGCGCCTCTATAGGCATGTATTAATTTCTACTATTGTAGATTAAAAACAGATAGTTCCCCGTAATCTTCTCTATAGGCATGTATTAATTTCTACTATTGTAGATATAACGTCCCAGTAGAAGGTGAAATACTCTATAGGCATGTATTAATTTCTACTATTGTAGATATTGCCGCTTTGACGTTGGCCACTGCGCTCTATAGGCATGTATTAATTTCTACTATTGTAGATAGCTTAACGTTGGCTACCGTGTCAAAGCTCTATAGGCATGTATTAATTTCTACTATTGTAGATTAGAGGCAATACGAGCACTTCAGTCCGCTCTATAGGCATGTATTAATTTCTACTATTGTAGATAAATGAAAAAGATAGATTCCCCATTCGCTCTATAGGCATGTATTAATTTCTACTATTGTAGATAATAGCGCAATATCTGTATCGCTCGCGCTCTATAGGCATGTATTAATTTCTACTATTGTAGATCTTTTTCGCTTGCGTTATCGGTTACGCTCTATAGGCATGTATTAATTTCTACTATTGTAGATATTGCGCGAATATTATAATTATAATTGCTCTATAGGCATGTATTAATTTCTACTATTGTAGATACGGCGGCCATTGCTTGTATGTGTTGGCTCTATAGGCATGTATTAATTTCTACTATTGTAGATATGAACACGTCGGGGATATGTGGTACGCTCTATAGGCATGTATTAATTTCTACTATTGTAGATGCGAAGCCATTATCGAAGAGGGGGCGTCTCTATAGGCATGTATTAATTTCTACTATTGTAGATGCGAAGCCATTATCGAAGAGGGGGCGTCTCTATAGGCATGTATTAATTTCTACTATTGTAGATGTCGTCGTGCGCGGAGGAACGGCAAACGCTCTATAGGCATGTATTAATTTCTACTATTGTAGATCTTTGAAAGGTGCGGGGCGGTCATTGCTCTATAGGCATGTATTAATTTCTACTATTGTAGATTGACAGTACCGCGCCGCGGTTTGCCTACGCTCTATAGGCATGTATTAATTTCTACTATTGTAGATGTGAGTTGGGCGTCGGGATACAGATAGGCTCTATAGGCATGTATTAATTTCTACTATTGTAGATTTCCATACGCTTGGCCAAATCGTCGGGTTCTATAGGCATGTATTAATTTCTACTATTGTAGATCCGTAACGTTCGCGGACACGAGTATGACTCCTCTATAGGCATGTATTAATTTCTACTATTGTAGATTAATAACTTTGTGAGATTGGCGGGGGCTCTATAGGCATGTATTAATTTCTACTATTGTAGATTTGAAGATGGCGTGTTTGAGGGACACTCTATAGGCATGTATTAATTTCTACTATTGTAGATACGATAATGGGGAATTGATAATTGATGCTCTATAGGCATGTATTAATTTCTACTATTGTAGATCCGGTAAGGATCGCCTCCGCGCACATCTCTATAGGCATGTATTAATTTCTACTATTGTAGATCGCCTTGCTCGTCGCGCATACGCTTAGCTCTATAGGCATGTATTAATTTCTACTATTGTAGATTGACCCGACGATTGCCAAGGACTACGCTCTATAGGCATGTATTAATTTCTACTATTGTAGATCGTTGGCGTCCAAATCTATATCGTTATACTCTATAGGCATGTATTAATTTCTACTATTGTAGATCTTAATGTCTTGGACAATAAAACGATGCTCTATAGGCATGTATTAATTTCTACTATTGTAGATACGGCGGGCGAAGTGGCAGAACGGTGGGCTCTATAGGCATGTATTAATTTCTACTATTGTAGATTAATACGTATGCTGTATAAGTAGTCTGCTCTATAGGCATGTATTAATTTCTACTATTGTAGATATCTTTCCTTTCTTATTTAAGTTAACGCTCTAGGGGCATGTATTAATTTCTACTATTGTAGATCCGTGATTCATACGGACATATTGACGCTCTAGGGGCATGTATTAATTTCTACTATTGTAGATGTGATTTACCGGCGCATAGTGATTTGCTCTAGGGGCATGTATTAATTTCTACTATTGTAGATAGTATAGGCACATGGAAAATCTCTGGGGTCTCTAGGGGCATGTATTAATTTCTACTATTGTAGATGTAGTTACCTTTAACTTGTAGGAGTAGCTCTAGGGGCATGTATTAATTTCTACTATTGTAGATGAGGCATATATCGATCCATGAATGTAACTCTAGGGGCATGTATTAATTTCTACTATTGTAGATCGTCAGGATATTATTTGGGCGAAGCCCACTCTAGAGGCATGTATTAATTTCTACTATTGTAGATAGGATTTGGTCGTCGTAGCTGTATATGCTCTAGAGGCATGTATTAATTTCTACTATTGTAGATGAATACCGATAGAACACGTTGATTCTGCTCTAGAGGCATGTATTAATTTCTACTATTGTAGATATCCACCCGAAAGTGAGAAAAAAATATTCTCTAGAGGCATGTATTAATTTCTACTATTGTAGATGCATTAACCTGTCCTCGTTTGATAGGAGTCTCTAAAGGCATGTATTAATTTCTACTATTGTAGATTTATAACTATATCTATCTGGTCTTTTGCTCTAGAGGCATGTATTAATTTCTACTATTGTAGATAAAATGTCAAACGGATAGGGGGGGAAACTATAGAGGCGGGTATTAATTTCTAATAGTGTAGATCCAGCGCGTTCAAATATTCAATACCTACCTTTCCAACCTGAATTACGCCGCCAGCTCCTTTCCGGCCTCTTCGGCGGTATCCGCCCTGCTCGCGGAGATTCGCGTGGGGCTTGAATTGGTGATAAACAGCCTCCTTTTCGTTCGGCGTCTTGGGTTACGTTAATTATTCGGCGGCTTTTTTGACTTTTATTTTGATTTTAAATTTGACATTATCATGATGATTAACCTATTTTTATTTATTATGGTGAGGATTCCCGTAAAATGTGCTATCTTTGCAAAGGCTGATAATGCGTCTTAAAGGTGTTATTTTTTGTATTTTGGCTGTTTTGGGCTCAATTTTTCTGGTTTGCTCGCGTTCCGACGTCATATCGGGGGTCGCGGACGGCGTGGTGTCGGACATGGACCCTACCCTTACCGATACCCTGAACAGGTTCGTGAGGGTCAATTTGGACAGCGGCGACGTGGACAGCGCCTACAGCCTGCCGGCCAAGGCCGACCCGGCCTTAAGTACGACGTTTGCCGACAGCGGCGTTATTGTCGGCGTGAACGGGGAGGGCGACACGCTGGCCGCATATATACAGTACGATTTCGCTGCGGACACGTCCCGGTATGACTCGCTTGAACTCGAAGGGGTGTACCTGTACTTCCGCGCGGCGGATTCTATTGATTTGTCCGACACAATCTCGCTTTATTGGGTTAAAAAGCTTCCCGAAACGGCTCCGGTTAACAGCGAGGGCAGCGTTGACAAACACCCTGACGCGGACAAGGACGTATTCACGGAACCCTGCCCGACCGACCCCGATGACGGCGGAAGCGGGGATACCGCAGGCGATGACGGAGACGGCGGCGATTGCGTAATTGAAACCGTGATGTGGCCGCTGAAATTTACGATTGGCGGCGACGATGGGGTTGATTCGGTAAAGCTGCCGGATTCCATCGCGAAAAAAATCTTTGACGCGAGGGCTTCAAACGCTTCAACCGGCGGGGCTGTTTTTGCTTTCAGCCTTTATTACGGCAAAAAGGAAGTACGCAGGATTCAGAACCCTGATATGGTCATCGCCGCCTATAAGGTCAAAGAGCCGGAAAGCGGCAAGAGCGTTGGGGATACGCTTCATTTTATGGACACCATACGGGCCGGTTTCTCCCGTTTCACGGTTTTTGAAGACGCAAGCTCAGCGGAGGAACGCGCCAAAAAAGCCTACTCTTCACAGTACACGAAACGCACGGCGGTATTCGAGATAAACCTGAGCAAAATCAAAAACAGGCTAAGCGGGCTGGATGGCGAATACATCAACCTGAACGCCGTAATCACCCTTGAACCCCGCAGTAACCCGGATTCCGGCGCGGGCAATTACCGCGTTTTCGTCTCAGACACGAAGTTCAAGGATTCGGACACCGCTTCCCTAAATGAACTTTTCGGCGGGAAAAGTTCCTCGCTGCTGCGGCCGGTAAAGCCATACAATACGCTGTCAATAGGCATGTCGCAGTCTATAAACCCGTCCCTGCAACGCGATTTTTTAGACAAAAACAAAGAGTATCTTTATATATATTTACGCGCGGATTCGGATGGCGGCGTGATAATATGGGAAGAACCAAGGCTTGAAACGGTTTTCACTCCTTCACGATAGGGAAAGTTATACGGAAATATGAGAAAGAACGTTTTGCATATCCTGCTCCTTTGCGCCGCCGCGGGCGCGCAGTCGCCGCTTGGGCTTCAGTACCCGCTCGGCCTGCCTGACTTAGCCGTCACTGGCGCGGCCGCGGCTATGGGCGGAAGCGGCACGGCCGTGGCCGAAGAGCATCTGGGGACAAGCCTCAACCCCGCCAACATGGCTATCGGCGGGCGGTCGGCGTATTCCGCCATGGTCTCTTTCGACTTCGCTACCATAAACGACGACGGCAAGTCGAGTACGGTGTCGGGGTACGCCCCAAAGCTGCTCTCGCTCATCCTGCCTTTAGGCGCGGGGGGCAACGTCGGCTTCGCCATGCAGACGCGG
>JGI24698J34947_10000370_pt1 | contig 20169 bp, 17 predicted proteins | sample TergutMp193P3_FD_34947 | JGI IMG/M metagenome (IMG submission 34947) | reverse complement strand
ACCTGCCCGCGTTCAAGGCGCTGGTTGACGCCGGGGTTGAATCGGTGATGGGCGCGTACAACCGCACCCTGGGCGAGCCGTGCTGCGGCAGTTATTTTCTGCTGAAAGACATCCTCCGGGGGCGTTGGGGCTTCAAGGGCCATGTGGTGTCGGACTGCTGGGCGATCAAGGACTTCCACACGCGCCACAACGTGACGAAAACGCCGGAAGAATCCGCCGCCCTTGCACTTAACGCCGGTTGCGATGTCAACTGCGGCTGTACCTTCCCCGAGCTGACCGTTTCCCACCAGAAAGGCCTCGTGACCGAGGAGGCAATTGACACCGCCCTCACGCGCCTCCTGCGAACCCGCTTCAAACTGGGCATGTTTGACACACCTGAGGGCGGGAAAAAGTACAGCAAGCTGGGGCATGATGTGATTAACTGCGAGAAACACCAGAAGCTCGCGCTCCAGGCGGCGGAAAAATCCATCGTGCTATTAAAGAACGATAACGGCCTCCTCCCCCTGGACGATAGCGCTAAACGCATTTCCCTGTTCGGCCCCAGCGCCGCCAATCCCCTCACGCTCTTCGGAAATTATTACGGGATAAGCCCCCACTTCGTGACCATCCTAGAGGGAATCGGTGCGAAGGTTAGTGACAAGTACGCAATCAGCCTGGAATACAGGCCCGGCTGCCTGCAATACGAGCCGAACCACACCCCCGGGGGCGGCGCCTACAGCGGTTCGAGGACCGATCTGTTCATCGTGGTCCTGGGGCTGGACGGCTCCATTGAGGGTGAGGAAGGCGACACCATCGCCTCCGACTCCAGCGGTGACAGGGACACGATCGAGCTGCCGCCCTGGCAGGTCGAATTTTTGCGGAGGGTCAAGGCCTCGGGGAGACCGGTGGTTCTCGTGCTTACCGGCGGTAGCGCCATCGCCTTCCCGGAAGACCTCGCCGACGCGGTGATCTTCGCGTGGTACCCCGGCGAGATGGGCGGCAAGGTCGTCGCGGACATCATCTTCGGCGACACGGTTCCGTCCGGCAAACTTCCCGTAACATTCCCCGCTTCCACGGCGCAGCTCCCGCCCTACGAGGATTATTCCCTGAAAGGCAGAACCTATCGCTACATGACTGAAAAACCCCTGTACCCCTTTGGCTTCGGCCTTTCGTATACCCTTTTCAAATTCGATTCCATCACGCTTTCCGACACTGTTATTTCGGCGGGTAAACCGATAAAGGCAACTGTCAAATTGAGCAATACCGGCAAGAAGGATGCCGATGAGGTCGTGCAGATATACATTGCGCGTGACGGGCGGGGCGAAGATGAACCCCTGTCTTCACTCAGGGCTTTCCGCCGGGTCTTTATTCCCGCAGGGAAAAGCGTGAGTCTCGAGTTTGAGCTTCCCGCCTCGGCCTTTGAAACGATCAACGCCGAAGGCGATCCGGTGCTGCTGCCCGGCTCATACACGGTAATCGCCTCTGACGCCGCCCCGGTTTCCGTGGCGCTTGAAAAGGGCGCGCCCGCCCCGGTGTCGGCGAAGGTGAAGGTGAGTTAGGCGCTAGACATGGACGAGGACATCCGCTGGAAGCAACGTTTTCAGAACTATAGAAAGGCCCTTGCCACCATAAGAAACGCTGTGGAACTCGCGGCGTCACGGGAATTAACCGATCTTGAAAAGCAGGGAATGATACAGGGCTTTGAGTTTACCTTTGAGCTGGCCTGGAACGTGATGAAGGACTACCTTGAAGAGCAGGGAGTAACCGATATTATCGGAAGTAAAAACGCAATCAGGCACGCTTTCAACAAGGGTCTCATTGAAGATGGTGAGGCGTGGATGGAAATGGTCAAGGGTCGTAATCTCTCAACCCATTCATACGATGAGGAGACCGCAGAAAAACTGCTGAAAACGATCATAGAAAACTTTTATGGTGAGTTTGATAAATTTGCGGAAAAAATGATCACATTGGAATGATATGCAGTACGGGTTGTCTGATAATACACTTAATATTCTCGATTCGATCTTCCGAAAATACCCTGGCATCAAACAAGCTATTCTCTACGGCAGCCGGGCGAAAGGGAAATATCGCAGAGGTTCTGATATTGATCTGACTCTAAAAACCGGGGAAGACTTTACCTTTAAAGATCTTCTACATATTTCCGGGGATTTTGACGACTCGGACATGCCCTATTTCGTCGATGTTTCGATATACGAAAAACTCTCGAATCCGGACTTGAAGGCGCACATCGACAGGGTGGGGATAGTTCTGTATCCTGCTTAATTCAGGATAAGGATTTAAACAGCTCATCGGCGTAGCGCACGGCGCCGGTGGCGTCTTTTGAATAAAAATCGGCGCCGATTTTGGCGGCGTATTCCTGCGTCAATACGGCGCCGCCCACCATTATGCGGCATTGCGGCGCTTTTTCTTTTAAGAGGCGGATCGTTTCTTCCATGTAGACGACGGTTGTGGTCATCAACGCGCTAAGGCCGACAAGTGGGGCTTCTTCTTTCAGCACGGTCTCCAGCACAAGCGCCGGTTCGACGTTTTTCCCTAAATCGATTACCTGGAAATTGTAGTTCTCAAGCAGAATCTTTACGATGTTTTTTCCGATATCGTGAATGTCGCCCTTGACCGTCAGCAGCACGATTTTCCCGCGTTTTTGCTCGGCAAATTTTGCCGATGCTGTCCCCTGTTTCGCCATATACGCTTTGACGGCATGGAACGCGGCTTTGGCGGCCTCGGCGTTCATCAACAGTTGAGGCAGGAAGATCTTCCGGCTCTCGAAGTCTTTCCCCGCCATGTCGATTGCCGGAATCAGGTGTTGGTTGATGATCTCAAGCGGCGGCGTGTCGGCCAACATGGCCCCGGCAATTTTTCCCGCCTCTATCCGCAAGCCGTTTGCGATGGCATCGTGGAGGCTTATCGTTTCACCTGCGTTATGCGTTATTTGCGCTCCTGCGGGCATTGCTTCAGGAATCTGCTTTGAAAATCTTTCGATATACTCAACGCAGTTTGCGTCCTCTCCGCTCAAGGTGTTATATGTGTAAAACGCGTCCATCATCGCGGCATTCATCGGGTTGACAATTCCCGCGCTTAACCCACGGCTCATGGCGAGGGTAAAGAACGCGGCGTTGATCCGTTCCCTTTCGGGAAGGCCGAAAGAGATGTTTGATACGCCCAGCACGGTGTGAAGCCCAAGCCTGTTTCGGATCTGCCCCATCGCTTCCAGGGTGATCTTCGCGTTGTCCCTGCCGGCGCTTATCGTCATGGTCAGCGTGTCAAAGATGATGTCCTTTTTTTGGATGCCATGCTTTGCCGCCTCGGCGATGATTGTTTCGGCGATACGGATACGATCCATCGCGTTGTCAGGAATCCCGTTGTCGTCGAGGGTCAACGCCACTACCGCCGCCCCGTATTTTTTTACCAGGGGAAGAATGGCTTCCAGTGTTTCACTCTTTCCGTTCACCGAGTTGAGCAGAGGCTTGCCGTTGTAGAGCCGCAGGGCGCGTTCCGCCGCGGCGGCGTCTGATGTGTCGATTTGAAGCACGGCGTCGGTAACGCCCTGCAATCCTGTAACGGCCCGGGCCAGCGTTTCCTTTTCATCTATACCGGGCAGCCCGACGTTCACGTCCAGTATCTCCGCGCCGTTTTCGGTTTGAGTAAGCCCTTCGCGGTAAATGTATTCCATGTCATTGTCGTATAACGCCTTCTTCATCCGGGGCTTGCCTGTGGGATTGATCCGTTCCCCGATGATGACCGTCCTGCCGCCGAACAGCACCGCCTTTCCATAAGAGGATACGACAGTATAATTTTTCGGCGATACCGGCGCGGGCGGAATCTCCTTGCAGGCGGCAATCATTGCCGCTATGTGGGCGGGAGTCGTGCCGCAACAGCCGCCGATGAGCCGCGCGTGGACGGCGATAACCGCCATGTCGGCGGCAAACTCCTCAGGCGTTACGCGAAAGTGTGTTTTTCCGTTGACCTGCTCCGGCATACCGGCGTTGGGACTGATTATGACTGGAATGCTCGCGTACTTTATCAGGCAGGGTAGAAGCGATTTCATCTGCTCCGGCCCCATGCCGCAGTTTAGGCCCACCGCGTCTGCGCCGAGGGCTTCGATGAGGCATATGGCGGTCAAAATACCCGCACCCGTGAGCAGCCTGCCGGCGGGATCCGGGGTAAAGGTGACCAATACCGGAAGGCCGCAATTCTCCTTCGCCGCGAGCATGGCTGCTTTTATTTCGTAGGTGTCGTTCATCGTCTCGATGAGAACGATGTCCGCCCCGGCCCGCTTCCCGGCGATGATCATCTCCGCGAAAACGGACACCGCTTCCTCAAAATCCAAATCCCCGAACGGGGCGAGCAGCCTGCCCGTAGGTCCTATGTCAAGCGCAATATACGCGCTATCCGTTGTCGCTGCCCTTTTCGTTATCCCGACACCGGCGGAAATTATCTCGTCAACTGAATAGCCTGTGCCCGACAGCTTTAGGCGGTTCGCGCCCAGGGTATTGGTTTTTATTATTTGAGAGCCGGCGCGCAGGTACGCCCTGTGGATATCCGCCACCGCGCCAGAGTTTGTTATGTTCCAGAGTTCAGGCAGCTCTCCCGCCCCAAGCCCTCCGGCCTGCAGCAGCGTACCCATTGCCCCGTCAAAAACCAGCCTTTCCTTTTCCAGCCGTTTCAGGAAATCCATTATGAGAGCTCCCGGAATTCACATGATTCTTCGGCACAGTGCCCGCATTTGCCTTCATTATGTACTTTTTCTTCGGCAAAGCCAATAATGGCGGTAATTGATTTGGAGGGTACAAGCATATATCCGCCGGTCAATGTCAAACCGATGCGTCTGTCACAGCTTAAGAGACCAATAATATCTTTTTGATGGACGATATCAAAATCACCGTATCCGGGGCTGAAACGTGTCGTGGGGCAGAGGCCGCTAGTCGCGGGTCTTTGCATGATTTCGTCTTCGATTTCATCGCAATACGCCTCGATCATGGCGGCGCATACGGCATCTGCGATCACCGCTTTCTCCATGTCCTGCACGCTGTAACGGCGAAGCATCGTGTCGGCTTCGATACCGAGTGTTGCGGCTAACAACACGGCGCGGCGGCAACCCGCCAAGTGCCCGGCAAGGCTTTTGCTCTTTACGGTCATGCCGTCCAGAATCACCTCCGTAGGATTAATGGCGCAGTCCCATATCCCGTAAACGTTTTTGGGGACCGTGTTAGCCGCAAATGTATCCGCCAGCTCCCCGATTAGGGTTGAGACCCGTTCATTGGCCCCGGCGCTGCCCATCCTGAGATAACGCAAAACTTCCCCGGTTGATATATTCATCTTGCAGATCTCTAATTGAAAATCTCGGATAAATTCTTCATGATCCTCCCCGCGATATCCGGTTTGTTCATCGTGTAAATATGGATGTGATTGACGTCATTCGCTATCAGATCGATGATCTGCTCCGTGGCGTACGCGACGCCGGCCTGGTTCATGGCTGCCGGGTTACCGGAAAATTTATCCACAATCGCGCGGAATCTCGCCGGAAGCGCCGTGCCGGACAATTTGCAGATGCGGGCAATCTGCCTGCCGTCGGTAACAGGCATAATCCCCGCGATGACGGGCGTCTCGATGCCGTTATGCAAAAGGCGGTACATGAAATTATACAGGATGTTGTTATCGAAGAACATCTGCGTCGTAAGGAATTCACAGCCGCATTCCGCCTTGATTTTAAGGCTTTCCATGTCCTTATGCAAACTCTCCGCTTCGGGATGGCCTTCGGGATAGCACGCGCCGCCTATGCAAAAACCGCCGTAATCCCGGATGTCCTTCATCAGCTCACTGGCGTGATGGTAGTCCGCGTTGGCAGGGAACGGCGAGCCTGCGGGAATATCACCCCTTAGGGCCAGGATGTTCCCGATCTTGCGTGCCCTGAGTTCCGAGAGGAATCCCCTGACCGCTTCCCGTCCCGACGACACGCAGGTAAGGTGCGCCAGCGCGGGCACGCCGCAGCCGTTCTGCAGTTCGTCCGCCAGGCTGACGGTCTCTGTGCTTGTCCCCCCGCCCGCGCCGTAGGTAACGCTGATGAAGGAAGGCCTGAGCGCCGCCGTCGCCCGGACAATCGCCTTCGCGCCGGCAAGACCTGAGCCGTGCTTCGGGGGGAAAAGCTCGCAGGATACGGTCACCTTCCCGGTACTTAAAATATCGCTTATTTTCATTCCTGGCGCTCCTTCTTAAGTTTAGCATAAAAAAGATACGGCGGCAATTTATGGTTTCCATGACAAATTCTCAAAAAATGTCACGCAAACCCCTTGCCTCATACCCGGCTTTCCGGTTATTATGAGGGCACAAGGAGTATAAATGTGAATATTATTGTTCTGGTAAAACAGGTGCCTGACACCCAGAATATCACAGGCGATGCCATGACGCCGGAAGGCACGGTTAACCGGGCCGCCCTGCCGGCAATTTTTAACCCCGACGACCTCTACGCCCTTGAAGCGGCACTACGGGTTAAGGACGCGAATCCGGGGACGAAAGTGACCGTGCTGACCATGGGGCCCCCTTCGGCGGCGGCAGTGCTCAAGGAGTGCCTCTACAGGGGCGCGGATTTCACTGCCCTGGTCTCCGACCGGGGCTTCGCCGGCGCGGACACGCTCGCCACGTCCTACGCGCTCAAGTGTGCGATAAACAAAGCCGGCGCAGCGCAGGGGTCGATTGACCTCGTGCTGTGCGGGCGTCAGGCGATAGACGGGGACACCGCCCAGGTCGGCCCGCAGACCGCCGAAAAGTTAGGCGTCAACCAGATCACCTGCGTCTCGAAAATCGAAAACCTTGACGCGGCAAAGAAAGAAATCACCGCTGTCCGTTCCATCGAGGGCGGCTGGGAAAGGGTAAAGGCAAAGCTGCCCGTGCTCATCACCTTTAACGCCGAGGGGGAAGCCCCGCGTCCGGCGTCCGCCATCAAGAGCATGACCCACAAGCGGGCGTTGCCCGTCTCCGACGCCGGTTCCCCGAGCGACCCGTTCGCCGAGGAAAGTGCCGCCACGAATCCTATGGCCCTTTGGGACATCCCCGCGATCAACGCGGACCCTCTCCAGTGCGGTCTCGCAGGTTCCCCCACCAAGGTGAAGTTTATCAATTCGGTTGTTCTCACCGCTGCCGATATCAGGTACATCGATCCCGGCGAGGCGGGTATCACGGAGCTGATCCACGACTTAATCGCGGATCATACTTTTGGATAAAAGTCAAGAGGGGTAAATATGAGTGCAGAAAACAGCGTAATGGTTTATATACAGCAGAGCGGGGGGAAGGCCGCGGAGGTGAGCCTTGAGCTTGTCTCCAAGGCGCGTGAACTCGCGGACAAACTGAAAGCGGAAGTGTCAGCCGCAATTTTTGGGGAGAAGGTTGAGGGGGAAGTGAAACGCCTCGCGAGCTTCGGCGCGGATCGGGTTTACCTTGTGGAAGATCCCCGTCTTAAATATTACACGCCCGTCCCCTACAGCAAGCTGATGATCCGTGTTGTTTCCGAAAAAAAACCGCAGATAGTCCTTTACGGCGCGACGACGGAAGGCCGTGACCTCGCGCCGCGGGTAGCGTCTAACCTCAAAGTGGGGCTCACCGCCGACTGTACGGACCTTCAAATCGGGGATCATGTACAGAAGGAAACCGAGTACAAGGATATCCTTTACCAGATACGGCCGGCCTTCGGGGGCAACATAATCGCCACCATCGTGAGCCCGGAGAAAAAGCCGCAGATGGCGACGGTCCGCGAGGGCGTTATGCGCCTGGCGCAGCCGGATACATCCCGCAAGGCGGAAATCGTGCGAATAACAGCCGGCCTTGGACAGGAGGATTTTCCCAGCGAGGTGTTAAACCAGGTAATGGAGGCGAAGACCGTCAACCTGAAAGGGGCGCAGATCATCGTGTCAGGCGGCATGGGCGTCGGGAGCAAGGACAACTTCGCGCTCATACGGGAGCTTGCGCAGACCCTTGGGGCGGAGGTCGGCGCTTCCCGCGCCGCCGTGGACCAGGGCTTCATCGGAAAGGAGCACCAGGTCGGGCAGACCGGAACCACGGTCAGGCCGAAGCTCTACATCGCGTGCGGCATCTCGGGCGCGATTCAACACCGCGCCGGGATGGACGCTTCCGCCAGGATCATAGCGATTAACAGTGATCCCGAAGCGCCGATTTTCAGCATCGCCCATTACGGCATCGTGGGGGACCTCAACGAGGTCATCCCGCGTATGATCAAGGCGTACAAGGCCAGAGTGTAGGGCAGGGGAGTAATTGACAATGGAAAACTTTTTAACCGACAACGAGGATATTCTGTTTCAACTGGAGCATTTGGACCTTGACAGGATCATCCGCCTCAAAGAAGAAAATTTCAGCCAGGCGAACCAATACCCCCACGCCCCAAAGGACGTTGAGGACGCGAAAGACTCATATAAGATGGTGCTCTCCATCATCGGCGAGATCGCGGGCGGTTTTATGTCGCCTAACGCTCCGGCGGTTGACGAGACCGGCCCCACGCTTCTTAATAACCAGGTCACCATGCACCCGGCGACCCGCAAGGCGCTGGATATGTTCGCACAGGCGGACATGATGGGCTTTGTCATACCACGGCAGTACGGCGGCCTCAATATGCCCAACACGATCCTCAGCATCGCGGCAGATATTGTGGCGAGGGCGGACGGTTCCTTCCTCAACCTTGGCCTTCAACAGGATAACGCCGGAACCATCAACAAATTTGCATCAGAGGATCAGAAGGCGCGATATCTCCCGAAACTCTGTTCCGGCGAGTGGGATTCCGCGATGATCCTCACCGAGCCGGACGCGGGAAGCGACCTTCAATCGGTGAACCTCAAGGCGGTGCAGGATGCGGACGGCCAATGGCGCCTTAACGGCGTTAAGCGTTTCATAACCAACGGCTGCGGGACCATCGGCCTTGTGTTGGCGCGAAGCGAAGAAAAGGGCAAGGGCGCGCGCGGGCTTTCGTTCTTCCTCTACAAACGGGACGAAAAGATGATCATCAGGCGGATCGAACACAAACTCGGCATCCACGGCTCACCCACCTGCGAACTCCAGTTTAACAACGCGCCTGCGGAGCTCCTCGGCGAGCGGCAGCGGGGCCTCACCAAATACACCCTCTGGCTCATGAACAACGCGCGCCTTGGCGTAGCCGCCCAGGGGGTGGGAATCGCAGAGGCGGCCTACCGTGAAGCCGACCTCTATGCGGCAAAACGTATCCAGTTCGGCGCACCGGTGCGTGACCTCCCTGCGGTTTTCGAGATGCTCACCGAGATGAAAATCGCCGTTGAGGCGGGCCGAAGCCTCCTCTACGAGACCGCCCGCTTCGTTGACCTTAAGGAAGGGCTGGAGGACTATTCCGATAAACACCCGGAAGAAAAAGGCGAAATAATCGAGGAAAAAAAGAAATACGCGAAGCTCGCAAATCTCTTCACGCCCCTCGCGAAAGCGTATAACACCGAGATGGCGAACAAGGTTGCGAATGACGCCATTCAGATCCATGGCGGCACGGGCTACATGAGGGAATTCAACGTCGAGCGCCATTACCGCGACGCGAGGATCACCAACATCTACGAGGGAACCACCCAGCTCCAGGTCGTGGCGGCCATCGGGCCGATTACCTCAGGCGTGGCGCAGATGCTCCTCGACGAATACGACGGCGCGAGTTATTCGCACAGCCCGGAACTGCTTGCGAAGATCCGGGAAGCCCGCAGGCTCTTTGAAGAGGCGCTGGAATACGCGAAGACCAATAAAAGCCACGAGCAGTTCCTCACCTATCATTCCCGAAGGCTCATGGAGATGACCACAGACCTCGTGCTGAGTTACCTCTTGATGCGCGAAGGCAACCACAGCGAACGCAAGCAAAAGGCGGCGGCGATCTTCATTGAAAGAATGCTCCCGCGGGTAAAGGCGAACCGCGATTTCATTCTGAATGAAGACGGAGTTTTATTGAAGAATTACGAGGCGGTAATCGGGAAGACGGCGGGGATGTAAGGAGCGATTCAGGATGAGCCTTTACAACATTACAGAAGAAAAATGAATATTGTATCAGACCTGTTCGCAGGTGACATCCGCATTTCGATGAAAACAGCCGCGGTTGCTTTGGCATCGTACCCGGCTTCCGCCGCCGCGCTTGTCAAAATCGCCAAACGCCTGCAGAACGCGGAACGTCAGCGCGCCAGATTCAGGGGCAAAGGCGTGAGTGTGCCGCCGCTTATGATTATCAGCACGACCGAGGAATGTAACCTGTCATGCAAAGGGTGTTATGCCTGTTTACAGGGCAGGAAAACCGGCGAAGCGTTACCCGCTGCCCGCGTTTCAGAGGTTTTGGACGAAGCGTCTGAGCTGGGAGTAAGCATTGTGATGCTGGCGGGCGGCGAACCGCTTTTATCCCAAAATTGGCTTGACGCGATGAGCAAACATGGCGAACTGCTCGGCCTGGTATTTACAAACGGCACGTTGATTGACGAGAGCCGCCTTGAGTGGTTTGCGAAATATCGGCATATTATCCCCGTCCTCAGTATTGAGGGTGATGCGGCGCAGACAGACGCAAGGCGAGGCGCGGGTATACACGCGAAAGTAAATGAAGCGATGGAAATTCTGCGTTCATCGGGTATACCTTTTGGCGCGGCGGTCACCGTTACGCGCCAAAACATAGATGACGTGCTGACTGACGATTTCACTTGCGAGTATCTGCGAAAAGGCTGCCGCTTATTCATCTATGTGGAATATGTCCCGGTCGAACCGGGTACTGAGCCGCTTGTGCTGCCCAAAGCGGATAAAAAGCGGTTAGGCGATTTTACTGATCAAAGCATCGTGAAACACGCCGCGCTATTTGTCGCTTTTCCCGGTGATGAAGAACCCTACGGCGGCTGTTTGGCGGCGGGACGCGGATTTGTGCATATCAGCGCGGCGGGCGCGGTTGAGCCTTGCCCTTTCGCCCCGTTTTCCGATGTGAATTTGAAAAACACAGCCCTCAAAGACGCGCTTAACTCCGCGTTCCTTGCCAGGGTCAGGGAAAACCACAATCTGCTTGTGGAAGGCGACGGCGGCTGCGCGTTGTGGCGCGACAGGGAGCTGCTCACCGCCCTGGTTCAGGAGTGAAACAGTATCGCTTTACGCTACCGCGACGGAAAGTTTTTATGGCTTCTTCACCCTCTCCAGCATGTCACGCGTCATTGTATCGAGGTCGAACATGGGGGAGAAGCCCCATTCTTCCCTGGCGGCGGAGCAATCAAGCGAGTCGGGCCACGAATCCGCAATCGCCTGGCGAACGGGATCCACGTCGTAGGAAAGCTTAAAATCCGGGATGCGCTTCCTGATTGACGCGGCAATGCCTTCGGGGTCGAAGCTCATGGCGGAGATGTTGAATGCGTTGCGGTGTTTGAGTTTCGACGGGTCAGCCTCCATCAGCTTCACTATAGCGTCTAACGCATCGGGCATGTACATCATGTCCATGAAGCTTCCCTTCGCAATATAGCTTGAGTATTTTCCTTTCGAGGCGGCCTCGTAGTAGATATGCACGGCGTAGTCCGTTGTGCCTCCTCCCGGCAGCGCATTGTATGAGACGAGACCGGGGAAGCGCAGGCCCCGCGTGTCCATGCCGTACTTCCTGTGGTAATAATCGCAGAGCAGCTCCCCGGCGACTTTTGTGACGCCATAGATTGTATTGGGACGCTGAATCGTGTCTTGCGGGGTGTTCCGAGGCGGCGTGCCGGGGCCGAACGCCGCGATTGAGCTGGGGAACAGGAGGCCGCAATTCCGCTTCCTTGCCGCCTCCAGCACCGCGTAAAGTCCGTTCATGTTCGTGTCCCATGCGAGCTGCGGGTCATCCTCACCGCGGGCGGAAAGCACCCCCGCCATGTGCATGATGGTGTCGATCTTCCCGCTGTCGAGGATGGCGGCAACGGCATTTCCGTCCCTCACGTCGAGCAGGTCGAAAGGCCCGCCCTCGCTCACCGGGCCGGGAACCTTCTTCCGTGCGGTGGCGACGACGTTATCCGCGCCGTAAATATTTCGCAGATACGGGACAAGCTCAAAGCCAATTTGCCCATTTGAGCCGGTTACGAGGATTCGTTTCACCTAACGACCCCCATCTCCCTGCCTGTTTTCACAAACGCGGCGATTCCCCTGTCCAGGTCTTCTTTTGAGTGCGCTGCGCTGACCATGGCCCGCACCCTGGCAGTTCCCCTTGGCACGGTAGGGAACACGATGGCGGTGGCGAACACACCGTTTTCAAAAAGCTTCGCGCTGAAGTCCTTCGCGGTCCCAGCCTCCCCGATGATGACCGGTGTGATGGGGGTTTCGCTTGAGCCCACGTTGAAGCCGTGTGACTTTAGGCCTGCCTTGAGGTAATCGCCGTTCTCCCACAGCTTTTTCACCCGCTCATCACCTGCTTCCATGATTTCGATTGCCGCCAGGTTAGCCGCCACATCGGGAACGGTAAGTGCGCTTGAAAACAGGTTCATGCGCGCCTTCTGGCGCAGGAAGTCAACGAGGATCGCGCTTCCCGCAATGATTCCTCCCATGACCCCGAAAGCCTTGGACATGGTGCCGATTTCGACATCGACTTTTCCGTGAAGCCGGAAATGATCCACGATGCCCCGGCCGCCCCTGCCCAGAACCCCTTCGCCGTGGGCATCGTCCACTGCGACGATGACGCCGAACTCTTCGGCGATTTTGACAATCTCCGGCAGGCGGGCTATGTCGCCGTCCATCGAGAACACCCCGTCTGTTATGAGCAACTTCCTCCCTTTGCTGTCCGCATTAGCGGCGAGTTTCGCCCGCAGATCGTTCATGTCCGAGTGCTCGTAGCGTATAACTTTCGCCTTCGAGAGGCGGCAGGCATCGATGATCGAGGCGTGGTTCAGCGCGTCGCTATAGATGAGGTCGCCTTCGCCTGTGAGTGTTGGTATAACCGCAAGGTTGGCGCAGAACCCGGACTGAAAGGTGATGGCGGCCTCGGAGCCCTTGAAAGCGGCGAGGCGTCTCTCCAGTTCCAGGTGTATATCCATCGTTCCTGCTATGGTACGAACCGCGCCCGGCCCCACCCCGTACCTGTCGATCATGCCCTTTGCCTTCTCGCGTACACGCTGGTCGTTCGCGAAGCCAAGGTAATTATTGGAACACAGGTTGAGGTATTCCTTCCCGTCTATTTTCACTGTTGCGCCCTGCGGGCTTTCCAGGGTACGGATATTGCCGTAGAGTCCCTCGCGTTTCATCCTGTCCAGCTCTTCGCGCATAAACTCCAAAGAACCTGCCATAATTTCTCCTTTGGTATAAATTCCAATAAAGCAATAATACCACAATTTTTATGCCCACAAATGGTTGTGTTTCTGAAAAAGTTGTTTTTTTGCAAGAAAATGATTATATTATTTATTGTGCTGGAGAATTGGCTGCCGCCGATAGCGTTGCCATCGGCGTTGCCTGGGAGTATTTATATGGTTCACGGGAAAGGGTATTTCTGTATTCTTATAATGCCATTGCTCTTTTGTGTTTCCTGTTTGTATTCGAGAACTACCGCCCCGGTATTGACCGTACATAATAGTATAAAAATAACTTACGGTAGCGCGATTATAAAAATAAATGGAAGGATCAATGAAAATTTGTATGCGGGCAGTTCATTTGATGGAACAGCGGGGGATATAAATTATTATGACAATCCGGTGATAAATAAAGGAACAATAACAAAAGACGAAACAAAATATCTTTCCGCCGGGGAGGAATATGCGTTTTCCGTATTGCCGACAGAAGTTGTCACCATTAACATCAGATCATTGGATGGAGACGATGTGGAAATAGTTGTTTTTGAATTTTCACGGGAGAGGAAATACACTGTAAAAGGGACGGATATGATGGGACTCTTAATCGCGTTTCAAAACAGATGATTGTTGTACCTTTTTCCACTCTTCACTTTTCCCTTTCCTTAGCTCCCCTATTCCCTTACTCCCCTATTCCCTTATAATAAAGCCATGAAGTACTCGCAAACCTTTATACCAACCCTGCGGGAGGTTCCCTCGGACGCGGTGATAGTGAGCCATCGCCTCATGTTTCGCGCCGGCATGATACGCCGGCTTGGCAACGGGCTTTTCGCATACCTTCCCCTTGGGCTTCGTTCTTTCAGAAAGGTGGAGCAAATCACCCGTGAGGAGATGGACGCCATTGGCTCCCTTGAGATAAAGCCCACGGTGGTCGTCCCGGCGGAACTCTGGAAAGAGTCCGGCCGGTGGGACAGCATGGGCGAGGCCCTGCTCAGGGTGAAGAACCGCCTGGGACAGGATTTCGTGGTTTCGCCTACCGCAGAGGAGGCGTTCACCAGCCTGGTCCGCGACGAACTTTCAAGCTACCGCCAGCTCCCGTTGTCGCTTTACCAGATAAACACAAAGTACCGCGATGAGATCCGTCCGCGTTACGGTGTGATGCGCGGCAGGGAATTCGTGATGAAAGACGCCTATTCTTTTGACATGGACGACGCGGGGCTCGACAAGAGTTACAACGACATGGGCCGCGCCTATCGCAGGATTTTCAGGCGCTGCGGCCTTTCGGTGATCTCCGTCAAGGCCGACTCGGGGGCAATGGGAGGGAGCGGCTCGGAAGAGTTCATGGTCGAAAGCGAGATCGGCGACAACACCCTGCTCTTCTGCAAGGGCTGTGATTACGCCGCCAACGTTGAGAAGGCGGAATGTAAGGATGATTTCACCCCTCGTTTTACGCTTGAAGAAGCGAAAGCGGCGGCGACCTCTACGCCTCCCATCGAAAAGATCGACACCCCGGAGGTAAGGACGATTGATGAACTCTGCGCCTTTCTTAAAACCGGGCCCCAGACCTTCATCAAGACCCTTATTTACAGGGCGGTGAACGTGGAGCTGGAAAGCCCCGCGATCCCGGAGGCCTTCTACGCCTTGTGCATACGCGGCGACCTTGAAATTAACGAGGCGAAACTCGCGGCGTTCCTGAAAGCCGCCGAAGTGAGCCTCGCATCCGAAGCCGATGTAGTGCGTCTAACAGGCGCACCCGTCGGTTTCGCGGGACCGGTAGGTTTTAAAACCATTCCCGTGATTGTGGACTTCACCGCTGCCGCAATCAGCGACGGTGTCACGGGCGCACTCGCCAAAGACCTTCACTACAGGCACGTCGCTTACGGGCGCGATTTCCAGGCGTGGAAAACCGCTGACCTTCGCACGGTGAAGGCGGGGGACTTCTGCCCCCTCTGCGGCGGCGAACTCTACGAGAAAAAGGGAAACGAACTCGGGCATATCTTCAAGCTGGGTTACAAGTACTCAAAACCCATGAACATAACTTTTCTCGACGAGAACGGGAAGAGCCAGATCCCCATCATGGGTAGCTACGGCATCGGCCTCGATCGCACCCTGGCAAGCATCATCGAGGAGCACAATGACGAAGGCGGCATCATCTGGCCCATAACGGTGGCGCCCTATCACGTTATCATCGTGCCGATTAAGTACGACGGCGCCGTGAAAGCCGCCGCGGATTCCCTCGCCTCGGAACTGGAGCGGGAGGGTATCGAAGTCCTCCTCGACGACAGGGAAGAAAGACCCGGCGTGAAGTTCAATGACGCCGACCTCATCGGCATCCCCTACCGCGTAGTCGTCGGCGACAAGAACCTCGCCGCTTCCCCGCCCATGATCGAAGTGAAACGCCGCAACGAACAGGAGAAGCATCTTGTGGAGTTGAGCAAGGCCGCGGCGGAGCTGGCGGGGAGGATACGGGAGGAGTTGGCGGAGAAAAAGAATTGATTAACCACTAATCATACGAACATTACGAACTTTTACTTTGATATTTTGTTCGTGATGGTTTGTGCTGGTTCGTGGTAAATTATTTAAGTTTTGGTGATAGGAGAGATGTCATGGAAGCGCCCTATCCAAACAATGGGCATTGGACTTACGCGGATTACAAGGCTTGGGAACTAAAGCCAAGGGAGCGGTACGAGATCATCTACGGCGAGGCCTATGCCATGGCCGCGCCAAACACCCTCCATCAGACTATGCAGATGGAATTAGGCAGGCAGTTTGCCAATTTCCTGGTCGGCAAGAAATGCAGGGTAATCGCCGCGCCGTTCGATGTGCGGCTTTTTTACGAAGAAGACGAAAGCGATGACACTGTCGTGCAGCCGGATCTTTCGGTTATCTGCGATGAGAAGAAACGCGGCAAAGAGGGCTGCCGGGGCGCACCCGACCTGGTCGTGGAGATCCTGTCGCCGTCAAACACCGCCATAGAAATGCAGAGGAAGTTCCACGTTTACCGCGAAGCTGGCGTTGCCGAATACTGGGTACTGGAAAGCGAACACAAGACCCTTACCGTCTATTTATTTAAAGGTGAAGAGATGATTACCCGTAAATACGGGGAAAAGGACAGCGTGCCTGTCGCTGTGCTTGAAGGGCTTTCAATAGAGCTTGCGTCTGTTTTTGTTGAATAACGGATACCGCTTTCACTGTGGCAGTCCTACTTCTTCTCCCCCAGCAGTACTTTCAATTCCTGTATCTCGCTGACCATCTCTGAATTTTTGAGCTGAAAGCGCTTTGGCACCATCTTCTTGGAAGTACATTCCACGGCGGCGACCAGGTTTTGCAGGCGTATCGCGTGGGGATACTGGGGGGGAATAAAATCGTCCATCACCTCTTCCATGTCCTGTTTTGAGATCATCGTGTGGCCTTCCATTACCGCTTTCTGCATTGCGCGAATCAGCATGGATTCAATCTCCGCCCCGGAAACTTCGTGACTGTACTTCTTGAAAAGATCATGAACCGAAAAATTGTGAACCCCGAATTTTAGCTTTTTAACCAGGGTATCAAAGAGGGCTACTTTTTCGTGCGGGGTTTCAGGATAGAAGAGGGCGAAGTGCTCTTCGGCACGGCCCTGGCGTTTCAGGTCGATCGGGAGGAGGTCGGGGCGGCAGGTGATGAGGAACCAGATGATCTTTCCCCGGTAGGCGGTGTCCCCCATGAAGCTCGCTATCTGGGCGAAGACCCGGTTGCTGGTTCCCGAGTCACCCTCCTGATCCCTGTCGCCCAAAAAGGCGTCGGCCTCGTCGATCATAACCGCCACGGGAGACATCGCCCTGAGAATATTCAGCACCTTTTCAAGGTTCGATTCTGACTCCCCCTGCCACTTGGAGCGGAAGTTGCGGAATTTGACCATGGGGATGCCGATTTCCCCGGCGAAGGCGCTTACCATGAAACTCTTCCCGGTGCCGATCGGCCCGGCTATCAGGTAGCCCATGGGTATCACCCCACTCTGGCCCTGCTTGATTGCCTTGGCGTGGTTTCGGAGCTGCTTCTTCACAAAATCATGGCCCGAAACCGCGTCGAGGTTATACTGGGTTTCCATAAATTCCAGAAGCCCCCCGGCTTCATGCTCGATCATTTCCTTCTTTTTCTGGCTGAGGTATTCCATGGTCAGGGTCTTCTCTTCTTCGTGACGCTCCAGTATCAGCCGGTCCAGGTTTTTTAGATTAAGGCCGCTCGTTACCGAGGCGACTATTTCCGGGGTAAGCCCCCTGTCCATTGCGAGGAGCCCTTCCCTTTCCCTGGAACGGATAAAACTCGCCCTGTTGAATTCATCAGGAAAAGGAACGGCTACCTTCACGGTTGAAGAGGAAGTCCTTAAGCGGGGGGAGATGTCCGTAAGGTTCTCCGTGAGCAGGATGATCGAAACATCGCCTTCGGTAAACGCCGGATCGTTTGCCCAGCGGTTCAGGGTTACCAGGCAGTACCGATCCGCGTCGCTTATGCGGAGCAGATCCCCGCCGGGAATAATTGTTTCCGCGTAATCGATGATCAGCACCATGCGGGGCGAAGGCGTTCTGCGGTCTTTGGGGATTCGGGAAATGAAATATTTTTCCAGATAGGAAAAACTCTTCTCGGGGTCTGTGGAAGCAAAATCGTTTGCGTTGTCTTCGGGAAAATGTTTGGCAAGGATCTCCTTGTAGTCCCTTGCCATAGCGTCGGTGCAAAAGGAAACACCCCTGGAACAGTCATAATAAGCGATGATATCCTGGTTTCCGAAGATGATCTCGGCGATATATGTATGAATGAGGGCGAAAATAAATTCCCCTTCCTGTGTTTCCTTGGGAAGAAAGTCCCGGATGTTCCCGTGCACGATATACAGGTTGGCGGTTTTCGAGCGGTACTTGACCGCGAATTCCCGAACCCACTCGGGCCAGTTTTTAAACCGATCCGATTTTTCCGCTATGTATTTTGACAAATGGTTCCCCCATGATTATTCTAGCAGGAAAGGGCGTTCAACGCAATGACCATTGAAGGTTTATTTTTATTCCGGTATAAATAAACATGGATAAACCTTCTTTTGGCAAAGGCGTCATTTTTTCCGTCCTCTCCTATTTTTTGTGGGGAATTTTTCCGGTCTACTGGAAGCTGCTGTCCGACATACCAAATATGCATATCCTCGCTTACAGGGTTCTCCTGTCGCTTCCTTTGGTGAGCATCATCCTCTTTGCCCAAAAAAAAACTTCATGGCTGAAATTTTACAGGGACAGGCGGAAAGCGATCCTTCTTGTGTTTGCATCGTTGATTATCACTTTCAACTGGGGCCTGTATATTCTTGCAGTTAACAGCGGCCACACCGTTGATACTTCGCTCGGCTATTACATCAACCCGTTGATTTCCATCGCGTTTGGCCTCATCTTCTTCAGGGAAAAGCTAAAGACCCTCCAGGCGATCGCATTCGCCCTCGCGTTCGCCGGAGTCGCGATCCTCACCGTGCTGACGGGCAGGCTCCCCCTGATTTCGCTTGGCATTGCGGTCAGCTTCGCACTTTACGGCCTCCTCAAAAAAACCATCGACATTTCCGCGCTCGAGTCCCTTGCGGTGGAAACCCTTATTTCCTCCCCGATTGCCCTCTTCCTGCTCTTTAGCTCTTTTGAAAAAGGCCTGGAATTCCCAAATCCGCAAGCCCTCCTCTACTGGCAGGATTTGCCGCTTCATGTCCCGCTGCTTTTACTCCTTTGCGGTACGGTAACCACCCTGCCGCTGTACCTGTTCGCGAGGGGCGCGAAGCTGCTTCCCCTCTCGACGCTTGGTTTTATTCAGTTCATATCCCCAACCATGACGTTCCTGACCGGGGTTTTTATTTTCAAAGAATCGTTTCCCCTCCGGAATTTAATCGCTTTCGCCTTCATCTGGAGCGCCGCGCTCCTGTACATTATTTCGATTAATTATTCCTGGCGTAAAGGAACAATCCCGCAGCAAAAGGCGTAACGCGCCATTTGTGAACGGTTTCGCAGGCCGGTTTTTCGCATAACTGACGAAATGTAGTTCCGGACCGTGCCTACCGACAGGTCGAGTTTCCTGGCAATCTCGGGACTCGGAAGACCTTCCCCTACATAGGCCAAAATTTTAAGTTCTGTTCTATTGAGAATTCCCGTTGGATTTTCAGCGGCAGGAACCTTTATATTCAGCTTCGCGGATGTTTTGCTTTTGGATTTTGCCGAGCCGGGGCTTTGCTTGTCGGCATTTTCCGGGTTTGCCATGGAAAGAAGATTCAGGACTTTGCCCGCAAGGGCAGGGCTGATAAAGCTGCTCCCCCTGTATACCCACTTTACTATTTTTGGGAGTATGTTCAAATCCGTCTCCTTGTGGACAAATCCCGAAACTTCGTTTGAAGCGGCCCTGAACAACTGATGATCGCTTATCCGCGCAACCAAAATGATAACCGACGTTAACGGCGAATGACGCTTTAGAACAGGCGAAATTTGTTCTCCCTTGATGAACTCCAGATGATTGTCCAGAATCGCGATGTCAGGCTTCAGGTTGCCGATTAGCTTTATGGCGTCATAACTGTCCCTTCCCGATGCCAACACCTTGATATCCGCATCAGCCGACAATATTGAATGGATTTTTTCCCGGTCCTGTTTTTGGCAGTTAATAACGACCGTTCTGATCATATCCTTCTTCCCTCCCTTTGAATAGATATAATAGAGATATTGGTGATTATAAAGATATCAGGAAAATTGTTACACGTCAATAAAAAAAACCCAAAAACTACAAATATCATTCATTTTTATAGAATTTTTTTTTGTTGACGGCATTTAACCGGTATGATATAATTATACCCGGATCCAGTTTGGAAAAGTAATTATCATTTCTTATTGGAATAATGCATGCAGTATTTTGATACTCACGCCCATAT
>JGI24698J34947_10000369_pt1 | contig 20214 bp, 11 predicted proteins | sample TergutMp193P3_FD_34947 | JGI IMG/M metagenome (IMG submission 34947) | reverse complement strand
GCCCATCTGCAAGCCGGACACCCCGACTCAGGCGGAAGCAAACTTATCTGCCTTTCGGGGCATTGCCGTAACAGGGGCGTTTTTGAAATTCCGCTCGGCAAGGTAACACTGCGTGACGCGATCTATGACGCGGAACTTGGCGGCGGCATTGCGGGAGACAGGAAACTCAAGTTTTTTCACCTGGGTGGGCAAAGTGGGCCAATCGGCAGTATTGAGCAGTTAGATACCGTTTATAGTTACACAGATTTGAGGAAAGCAGGTTTATCTGTCGGTTCCGGCGCTATCGTTGTAATGGACGAGAGCGTCTCCATTGTCGAATATTTAAAAGGCGTGACGGAGTTCTTTATTGATGAATCATGCGGCAAATGCGTACCATGCCGTGAAGGGAACCGTCAGTTGTTGAAAATACTGAATAAACTCTCTATTCCTGACGCGGCGACAGCGGACGATTTGAAAACGCTTCACCGCCTTATCCGTACGATGACTGACGCATCTTTCTGCGGGTTGGGGCAAACTGCCGCCGCGGCTTTGAACAGCGCGTGGAAACACTTCAAGGCGGAATTTGAGGCTAATGTGAGGGGGACAAAATGAGCCACCACCAACCCGATCCAAACAAGATCGTTAATTTGATAATTGACGGAAAACCCGTAACAGTTCCCGAAGGAACCAGAATCCTTGAAGCCGCAAAAAAAGTGAATGTAAACATCCCCACCCTTTGCGAACATCCCGATTTGTGCAAACGCGCTTTGTGCCGAATCTGCGTAGTGGAAGCCGATGGCAGGGGCAAGCTGATTGCCGCCTGTGCCAATGATGTGTGGGAAGGGGTGAATATCGTTACCAACAACCAGCGTCTTTTCAACATTCGCAAAACAATAATCGAGTTGATCCTCGCGAACCATCCACAGGACTGCCTTTCCTGCATACGCAACAAAAAGTGCGAACTGCAATCGCTTGCATTAAGTTTCGGCGTTGGCGGCTCTCTCTTCGATAACTCGTTCTTACAGAACGGTGCGGGAGAGCATCCGCCGCAAATTGAGAGCGAAACCCTCGTCCGCAACATGGACAAATGCGTAAAGTGCGGCCGCTGTGTTGAAGTATGCCAGGAAATTCAAACAATCAGGGCGATTAACACATCTCACCGCAGTCATGAATACGAGATTTCCACACCGTACAAACAGGCTCTTGAGGATGGGACGTGCGTTTTCTGCGGCGGCTGCGCGGCGGTGTGTCCTGTAGGCGCGATATACGAACACGACCAAACCGCCGAAGTATGGACATCTCTCAACGATAGCGGATGTAAAACAGTAGCGCAGGTTTCGCCGTCTTTTGCCGCCGCCTTAAATAATGAACTTTCCCTTGCCGAAGGTACAGTCACAACAGGAAAAATGATCGCCGCCATAAAACTTCTCGGCTTTGACAAAATTTATGACGCAGATATTTCAGCTAACGTCGCCAATTCTGAAATAGCAGGTGAAATTCAACAGCGTATGAAGAACAGCTCAGTGAAACTACTGCAAGGCAAGAACTTGCCGGTAATCAGCGGCTGTTCCGAAGGCATTGGCAACTTTATAAAAAACTCCTATCCCGATCTCGTAGACAATCTTGTTGTGGTTAAAAACCCCTGGCGGACATTTGCCTCTTCGATCAGGACTGTTAATGATAAAATTACTACGGTTTCTTTTGTACCGTGTATCGCTCAAAAATACAGAATCGGCGTGTTGGAGAAAACTGAATCTCCTGATTTCGCCCTTACCACCGGGGAATTGGCGCGCATGATCAATCTTGCGGGAATAGTAATTGAGACTTTGCCGGAAGAGGCGTTTGAACCTCAACCGAGCCAAGCGAACCAAAGGTTCGCTGGCGAAGGTTCCCCTCTTGATGTTATTGGCTTTGACCCGCCAAATCTGAATAACTCAGGTTTATCAGTAAAAAAAGAAGTTGTCTATGGTTTTGAAAATGCCCGCAGGATCATGGAAACCATTCGCGGGGGCAAGTGTGACGCGCAATGGGTGGAGATTTATAGCTGCCCCGGCAGTTGTCATGTTGAAAGTTAAAGCTATATTTATTTTTATGGAGGGTTTTATGAAAGAAAGAAAAAAACTGTTGTGCTTACAGGCTCTTGCGCTTTGTATGATCCTTCTTATGGCGAACTGCCTCGGAACCGGGAGCAGGAGATCTACGGTTTCCAGTGATATGACCGCTCTTATTGCCAGGGCGGAACGCCTTGTGTCCAACAATTATTACACCATACAGGTCTGGAATGGTCCTGAGTCGAATGTTGATCCCGCGAAGCCCTGGGTAACTGCCGATGAACTGGCCGTCTTTGAGCAGGCCATTGCCGAAGCGAGGCTGCGGCCAAATGAAACGGCGGGCAGCGAGGCTTTTAATCAACTTGAAAACGCCATACTGGTATTCGCGGACGCGGTTAAAGCGGACGGTTCCAATCCTTACTTCAGGGGCAATCCCGGGGCTGGACAGCAGTATTTAACCGCGGCTGTGTCGAACGGCGCGTGGTCCGGTATCAGACCTGCCGATGCCCGCGTGCCCGCGGATTATGACGGTAGTACCTGGGAAATGGTTGCCTACCCTTTCGCGGATGAAGGCCCGGATAGGCTGCTCAAGATCAATTACAATTATAAGGCTGCGGCTACTTTTGGCGGAGTTGCGCTCCAAACAGGATTGACGCCTGCGTTAACCCTGGCTGACGGCGACCGCATTGAGTTTGACGTGTATTATCCAAGAAGCGCCCAGGGCAAATTCATGAGGTGGAGAGTTGGGTTTGGCGGCGCCACCACCGACGGCTATATGAGGGACGACGCTTATAACTACAGGAATTTGAATCCCGAGTGGATTGGCGTCCTGCCTGACAGCGACGATGTGTGGCTCAGATACAGCCATATCATTACAGTTCCGTCCACCGGCAATGCGGCAAACTTTAACCTTGAGCTTCACGGTGAGACAAGCCGACCCGCCGAAACCGGTGTTGTCATGGTCGGCAATGTAAGGATCACAAAACTGGATCAAACCCAGGAACCCCTCCCTATGGCGTTTAACACGGAAAGCAATCTGGAAGTTGCCCCCGTTAGGGGTAAATACAACACGGTAAACGGCTTGTTCATGGTAGGCGCAATTGGTACGGGGTCTGTCGCCGCCGCCAGCACCAGAGGGCGTCATTACGAAATATTTGTAAACGGCAACAATCTCAAGCCTCAGCCTACCCATAATTCAGCACCAAATTGGCTACGGAACATAAGCGGAGAATCAATAGGCGGCAGTGAGAACGGCATCGCGGAGTACACCTTACCGACTGCCGACTATCTGGGAATCAGGGATTCGGGACAACAGGGTGAGTACAAAAACCACGCACATGTTCTTGCGTGGTACAACCAGTCCCCCCGATGGATGACGCAGATGGTCCCGGCGACTTTAGCGCAGGGGTATAACGGCACGACAGCCTTTTACGGTCTGGGCAACGATGTCCCCGCCCAGACGCATAGGGTGTCCAAGGAGATGGCTCGCAGGGTTCAATACAACCACATTATGTACGTTATGCGACACTTCCTGACCACTGGCGCTCAGTACGGTTCCAGCGTCTCACGCGGGGTTATACCCTTTCATTCCTGGGACGTTCTTAACGAGGAGATACACGAGAGCCGCCACAGTGAGATTATCCCGACTAACCCCAACGAGTGGCGGACCGCGTTAAAACATACCAATTGGCTCGCTGCAATGATGGACAATGAGTACGACGATATTTACTCGCACTACATTTACCTGCTTTTCAAATACGCGCACATGGCGGCCCCAAATGCTAGGATGATTGAAAACATCAAGGCGAACCTGAATAACCGCGATGTTATTCCCGAATACATGGTGGTTGATGGACATCTTGACGGTCTTGACTCCCTGTCCTTCGCCGCGCCTCCGAAGCTGGTCTACAATGATTACGGCATCGCCACCTATTCCAAGGCAAAAACCGCCTACAACATGATACGTGAGCTTAATACCGCGTGGAAGAGCGACCCGCTTTACGATGGCAGGAACCTTATAGAAGACATGGGTATCCAGGGGCACGATTCGCTTGGTCCGACACTTGCGAGCGACAACCAGATCGCGATTGCCATGTATGCCAGCCTGATAGACCAGGGACTGCTTGACGGTATATCGTACTCCGAGCTTGATCTGAGGATGCCCGCCTCCGCTCCCGGCGGCGGAGCCCTTGCTCCCGCACAGTTGAATGTGAAGCAGTCTGACGCGCTTGGCTATCAGTATGCCCTGCTCTACAAGCTGTTCACCAAGTGGGCGCCTTACATCGATCACATAATAAGCTGGGGACTTACAGGTTCAGGCTGGCAGGGGAGTTACGTGCTATTTGACGACTCCGACCCGGCGCGGGCCAATGCCGGTTACTACGGCATAATGAACCCGGATATGTACATCATTGGTCATCCGTATCTGGATTCCTACTTCGCGGGTGAATACGAGAAACTGCAACCCGGTTACAGGCCGTCATTCTAACGTGTGAGCAGGGGACAGTCATCGACATTATGATGGCTGTTCCCCCGCCGCGTTTTCAGCGACAGCCGCGGCTTTCTTGAACGAGCTGTGTAATAAATGTACGGAGATTTCATCTAAACTCCCGTTGATGTTATGCGGCCATGCTTTTTGCCGCAAATCGTCAAGCGCGTTTTTGGCGGCTGTAATATCAAACGCCTCACATGCCGTTTTAATAGCAAGCAAATTATCCCGCAAAAAAACCATATCATCGCCGGATATTTCAGTCGTTTCGTCATTTTCGGCGGGTTTGTACTTGTCGATTAAAACCCGGAGCGCGTCTATAAACGCGGGGGTTTCTTCTATTACACCGGGCTCCTGTTTCCTTCCAGCCTGTTCCAATCTAAGCGCGAAACCTGACAGTTCAGTTTCGCCGATATTGGCAAGAGCGCTCTTCATTCCATGTACCGCGATAACATACGAATCCATATCCACAGCACCGGGGGAATGTCGTTTCGCGTATATTTTCTCTAACACTTGTATAGCTTTTTCCGCGTCCAATATGAAATATTTTTCAATTTCGGACGCCTGCTTTTTGTTTTGGGCAGGGTCGGTCGAATTCTCAGTTTCTCTTTTACGCTGTTCCCGCCGCGCCGCTTCGATAACTTCATGCGGCTGTTTATCGCGTATATAACTCTTCACTACCACGTCCAGTTCACGCGAATCAATCGGTTTGGATATAAAGCCGTCAAATCCGTTGGCTAAAAATATATCCGACTGCCCGACGATAGCATTTGCCGTAAAAGCGATAATTGGGTGTGTATATCCCATACCGCGTATGCTTTTTGTCGCTTCTATGCCGTCCATTATCGGCATCATGTGATCCATAAACACGATGTCGTATACGCCGCCGTTTTTTATTTTTTCGATGGCTTCAATTCCGCTTGCCGCTGTTTCTATCCGCAGCCCGTAAGGAGTCAACAGCCCCTTGGCGACATACAGGTTCGACGTAACATCGTCCACGACTAGGACGCTGCCGTAAGGCATGTACTCGCGCATGATCTGCGCCTTTTTGGAGATCGGCATACTGTGAAAACGGAAATTCCGTAGATTATTCACAAGTTCGGTTCCGCATACGTCCGGACCGATGTTTTTCTGCGGCAGGCGCACGGTAAAGGTCGTACCTTCCCCTACTTTACTTTCCACGGAAATCTCGCCGTCCATCATATCAATGAGGCGTTTCACGATGCTCATTCCCAATCCCGTACCCACGATAGTACGATTGGTCTCCATATTGAAACGGGAATACTCATCAAAAAGTTTGGTGAGCTGATCTTCATTCATACCCTGCCCTGTGTCATTTACCTGAAAAATAAGTGACACCGTTTCGTTATCTTTCTCCTCAGTGTAAACCGACAATTTGATTTCCCCCTTGTCGGTATATTTGAAAGCGTTGGAAAGCAGGTTATTCAGAATTTGTTTGATGCGAAGTTCATCTCCGTACAGTTCAAGTGGGGTATTCACGTCCAAATCAAGTTTGAATTCCAAAGGCTTGCTCTCATAACGCAGCATATTGATCTGCACGGCATCATTTAGCAGGCTCGGGACGTTGTATTTGGCGGGGATGATTTCCATTTTACCGGCTTCAATTTTGGAAAAGTCGAGGATGTCGTTAATAATGTTGAGCAGCAAATTCCCCGAGTCGTATATTTGCCTTAAGGCTTCTTCCGCGCCCGGCGGAAGTGTTGCGCCTTGCAGTTGAATTTCTGAAGTACCCAGAATCGCGTTCATGGGGGTGCGTATCTCGTGACTCATTCTCGCAAGAAAGTCTGATTTCGCCGAATTTGCCCTCTTGGCTTCTTCCAGCGCGCTTTGCGTGTTGTCAAGAGCAGCTTCCAATTTCAACTGGGAATTGCGCAGTTCTCCGGTGCGCACCTGTACCAGTTTTTCAAGCCGTTTCCCTTCTTGACGGTTTCTTTGAAACAAGATCAACAGGAGAATAACCAGAAACAAAAACAGAACCGATGTGCCAATAAACCACGGAATTCGCGCCTGTACCAGTTTTGATCGGTAATCAAATGTTCTGTTTACCCACTGTCCCGAAATTCTGTCGGTATTAATCAGATAAAGCGCCTTATTGACGATGGAACACAGAACGGCATCGCTTTTCTTAAAACCGAAAGTAGAATTAAACACATTCTCGAATATATAATTGCTTTTAAAACCGGTGCGTTCCAGATAGTGTGAAAGAATCAACACTTCGTGATTACTGGTCATTACCGCGTCTACTTCTCCGCGCTCCAGCGCGTCAAATGCAGCGATAGTACTTTCATATTCTACAGTGTTTGGATGTTCAGGAAACCATTTCCAGAACAGATCCGTGTGGCCGTAACCCTTGACCAGTCCAACCCGTATATACATGATTTCATTTAAAGAGACATTGCGAAAATCTGTTCTGGATATCAACGCGGAATGATCGACCATGAGTACAACTTCCGGCCATACAAAATTGCGGGCGCGATCGGTTGTATACATCAATTCTGTGATCATTGCCGCTGTCCCTTCTTCCAGCATTTTAAGCAGTACGGGCCAATCGTCGTTTTCGTTATTGACGCGCTGAAAGTGCAATCCGGTAAGCTCTTCCAGTTCGCGTATTACATCAAACGCAATTCCCTGCCATTGCTTCTCGCCCGCATTATAAAAACTGACCGGATAATTGCTGGTCTCGGCCGCAAACGGTACAACCGGATGCCGCCGTATATAATCTCTCTCTTCTTCGCTTAACTGCATGAAAAGTTTATATTTCAGGTATTGCTGATACCCCATATTGTACAATGCAACCACATAGGGGAGCGCCTGGTGATCCAAAGCCTTTTGCACAATAGAGATAACCGGCTCAAGCTGCGGGTTTTGCGTAGACAGGGAAACCGGAGTGTAAATCAAGGGATAAAAATCAGAGGTAACAACATCTCCGTATATATCAAAGGCCGTTTCCTGTATACTTTCGGTTAAAAATGCATCAACTTCGCCGTTTTTCATCATTTTATACGCGGTACTGTCATCGTAGACAAAAAACGCTTCGTATTCATCGTTTGACAACTGCGCGGTAACATCACCGTAAGTGATGGAGCCCCCCAAAAAGGCATATCTCAAGGGACGCTCCTGTGCGATTTCGGCAAGTGGCCTGGAACCTGCGATACGAAAATATTTCACTAAATGTTCGGCAATGGCGCTGGTCATAAAATAAATCTTGCGGCGTTCATCGGTAGCGGTCAGGCTTCCGGTAAAATCAATTTCAAAAGTTCTCAACCCTTCGAGTCTGTCTCCCCACGGATAAATCGCGGGGGTGAACGGAATCCCAAACAACTTGCTGAGCCACTCGCAAAACAGGGCGGAAAATCCTTCAATTTCTCCGTTTTCCCCGTAAAATGCCTCAGAACTGGTGCCCACACCATATACAAAAGAACATCCCTGTTCCCGTAACGCTTCAATCGCCTTGATTTCTTCGTCCGTTACACCTGGAATATCACGAAATGAGGCATAGGGCGGTTTTGACCCGGACGGGGCAATGCTTGTTTTTTTACAACCCGAAAAAACCAACACAAAAAGTACCGCGAAAAAAATCAACATTATTTTTTTAATTCGCATATATATCCCGTTACATTTTCGCCGCGTTTTCAGCAACGGCCGCAGCCTTCTTAAACGCGCTGTGCAATAAATGTACGGAGATTTCATCTAAACTCCCATTGATATGGTGCGGCCATGCTTCTCGCCGCAAATCGTCAAGCGCGTTTTTGGCGGCTGTAATATCAAACGCCTCGCATGCCGTTTTTATAGCAAGCAATTTATCCCGCAAAAAAACCGTATCATCGCCGGATATTTCAGTCGTTTCGCCATTTTCGGCAGGTTTGTACTTGTCGATTAAAACACGGAGCGCGTCTATAAACGCGGGGGTTTCCTCCGTTATTACGGTGAAATCCCGTTCATTTCCCGCCTGTTCAAGTTTGCGCGCGGCAATGGATAGCACTGTTTCGCCGATATTGGCAAGAGCGCTCTTCATTCCGTGTACCGCGGTAATGTAAGAATCAATAGCCTCGGTGTTGGAAGCATTTAGTTTCGCGTATACTTCCTCCAACACTTCTATAGCTTTTTCCGCGTCCAATATGAAATATTTTTGAATTTCGGAAGCGTCATTTATCTCCTGGGCATGGACGGCCAAATTTTCAGTTTCTCTTTTACGCTGTTCCCGCCGCATCGCTTCGATAACCTCCTGCGGCTGCTTGTCGCGTATAAAACTCTTTACTACCGCGTCCAGTTCACGCGAATCAATCGGTTTGGATATAAAGCCGTCAAATCCGTTGGCTAAAAATATATCCGATTGCCCGACGATAGCGTTTGCCGTGAAAGCGATAATTGGGTGTGTATACCCCATGCCGCGTATGGTTTTTGTCGCTTCTATGCCGTCCATTACTGGCATCATGTGATCCATAAACACGATGTCATATACATTGCCGTCCTTTATTTTTTCAATGGCTTCAATCCCGCTTGCGGCGGTTTCAATCCGTAATCCGTAAGGTTTCAGCAGTCCCCTGATGACGTATATGTTCGATACAACATCATCCACGACCAGAACGCTGCCGTAAGGCATATACTCGTGTACGATCTGCGCCTTTTTCGAGATCGGTATACTGCGGAAACGGAAGTTCCGTAAATTATCTACAAATTCCGCTCCGCATACTGCCGGGCCGGCGCTTTTCTGCGGCAGGCGCACGGAAATTGTTGAACCTTTTCCGATTTCACTCTCCACAGAAATCTGTCCATCCATCATCTCAATAAGGCGCTTCACGATATTCATCCCCAATCCTGTGCCCGCGATAGCGCGATTTGCTTTAATATTAAAACGGGAATACGCGTCGAAAATCTTGGCGATTTGATCTTCTTTCATGCCCTGCCCTGTGTCGCTTACCTGGAAAATAAGTATTACCGTTTCTGTATCTTTCCCCTCGGCGCGAACCGACAGTCCGACCCTTCCTTTGTCTGTGTATTTGAAAGCGTTGGAAAGCAGATTATTCAGGATTTGTTTGATGCGAAGCTCATCGCCGTACAGTTCGAGAGGCGTATTCTCATCGACATCGAGCGTAAATTCCAGCGGCTTGCTTTCATAGCGCAGCCGGTTCAACTGTGCGGTGTCATTTAGCAGGCTTGGAACATCGTATTTGACGGGAACGATTTCCATTTTACCGGCTTCGATTTTGGAAAAGTCAAGAATGTCGTTAATAATGTTGAGCAGCAGATTCCCGGAATCGTATATTTGGTTGAAGGCTTCTTCCGTGTCCGGCGAAAGCGTTGTGTTTTGCAGTTGAATTTCCGAAATGCCCAAAATCGCGTTCATGGGGGTGCGTATCTCGTGGCTCATATTGGCAAGGAAAATTCCCTTTAAGCTATTGCTCTGTTCGGCTGTTTCTTTCGCGGCGATCAACTGAAGTTCCGCCGAACGCCTGGTCAACGCGCCGACAAGGATGCTTGTCATATAAGAAGCCAAATTGATTTCGTCCTGCTCCCACAGGCGGCCGTTCCCTTCCTTCGAAAAAACAATGACAGCGTGTAATGTATCGCCAAGAAAGACAAATGATAATATATAATCGTGTAAACTTATCCTGTAAGGTTCAATAGCTTTCCTAACGGCGGGATCATTAGAGGTAACATAAATTATTCCCTGTCCTTTAAGCCTTTGGATAATGTCCCAAACGGTTTTACTTATTTGAACAGTCCCGCCAACCTGCGTTGATAACCCTAACTTTGGATTTAACCATTCATTTCTGCAGATATAAGATGTCCCGTTATCTTCTGTTACGTGCATAAGTATTTGATCAATGCCCATAGCTTCGCCGACCATACCAAAAGCCTTCGCTATCAGCGCGTCCATATCTTCATTGGACAGGAAATTTTGAGATATGGATGTCATAAGCGACTGCTGTTTAAGACGTATATTGAGCTGAACGTGTTGTTCCCTGAACGCCTCGTCCAATCTGCTTTTTATGGTGTCGATGCGTATCAATATAATATTTACCGCCAGCATCAGAACGGTTCCCAAAACGCCGAGGAACAACATAAGGATTCTTAAATCATGGTAATATACGCTTCTTGGCGTCATGATTCCCAAATACCAGCCGTTATCTATCCGCTTGCAATAAAATATTGAATCAGTACCCTGATAATTGTATCCTTCAACTTTAATAACACTCTCACCTTGTTCCATCATTTTTACAATTTGCTTGAATCCGGAGCTTATTTCGTTCATATGCATTGTTATAAAATTCGCCTCATGGTGGGCGACCAACTCAAAATTTTCGTCAGCTAAAAACCCGTATCCTCCTTCTACGAGGCGCATATCGCCAACGAAGTTCGCGATATTGCTGAATTGTAAACTTATAGACACCACGCCCAGCGGAACGCCGGAGTTATTAAAAATCCGGCACGCAAAATCAATTACATATATACCAGCGCGCAAGTTCATATACATCGGCGATATGGTTATTTTACCGTCCGCTTCGACTGCCGCTTTATACCACGGGCGTTCTTTCGCGTTAAAGTTATCCGGCATGTTCCATTGCGGAGCGGAAATATACACATTCCCCAACGCCTCAAAATAACCGCGAATACCGTCGAATACAAATCCCCCTTCTTTTTTCAGCAGTTCAGTGTAAATATCATTAAAATACTTCAGCACATCATCGGTGCTGCCGCCATCTATAATAATAGCGCGTACATCTCTTACGACGGAGATCATAAATGTTTCCGGTTCCCTAAGTTCGTTCTCTATCCTGATTTGAGTTTGCGTAAGTATATTTTCCGCCTCTCTTTCCAGGTAGTTCACCAGCATATTATCAACAAATATGCCGGTTAAAACGACCATCAGGGCAAACGCCAGCGTCACAAACAAAAGCTGTAAATACAATGAGCGCGAACTCAATATTCTCTGTACGAAAGAACGAACCGCCGGCATATTACGCCTCCCTGAACAAATCGCTGATCTCAAGAAACACATCGACAATTTCCGGGTCAAAATGGCTGTCCCTGCTTTCTTTGATGATCTCTACCGCTTTTTCATGCGTAAACGCGCTCTTATAAGATCGGTCCGATATAAGCGCGTCGTAAACGTCGGCAATCGCCATAATACGCCCCTGCAAAGGAATGTCGGCGCCTTTAAGCCCGCGTGGATAACCCGTGCCGTCCCACCGTTCATGATGGTAACCCGCAAACAGTTTGGCGTTTTTCAGAAATGCTTCGTTGCCCGATTCGGAAATTATACTGTCGATTATTTTTTCTCCTTCGGTGGCGTGAGTTTTCATCAATTCATATTCCTCTTCCGTCAGTTTGCCGGGCTTGTTTAAAATCAGATCTGTAATGGTAATTTTCCCTATATCGTGTAAACGCGCCGACGAAATGATAGATTCCAGATTAAGGGGATCTTCCGCAATAAAAATTTTGCCTATATCATGCAAACGCGCCGATGAAACAACCTCATCAAAGTTCCAGTGGCTCATTTCATCGGAATAGATCCCGCGCTTGAGCATCGCGTCCAAAAGTATTTTTATGTACTTCGTCGTCCGTTCTATATGTCTGCCTGTATATTTGTCGCGGTTCTCCACCATATTTGCCAAAATGTACACCATGCTGTTTTGAAGTATTTGAAGTTTTTCGGTTCTCTGCTGGAGCATAGCAGTCCGCTCTTGGATCAATTCCTCAATTTCCAAATGCGTCTTGAGGCGGTTTAACAGGACAGGCTCGGAAAACGGCTTCGATATGAAATCTACCGCGCCCATCTCAAAACCACGCGCCTCTGTAGCGGCGTCGTTTCGGCCTGAAAGGAATATTACGGGAATATCCGAATAACGGGCGTCGCCTTTTAATAACCGCATGGCTTCAAACCCGTCCATCTGTGGCATCAGAATGTCAAGCAAAATCAAATCAGGCACGATATTATTCAATAACTCAAACATATCGGAAGCGGAAGGCAGCGTAAACGCCCTATATTGCTTTGACAACGCCTGTGCCGCGGTTGAAAGGTTTACATCGTTGTCGTCCACGATAAAAATGGTTTTCAATGTTATTCACCTACTGTTTTATTGTGCAAATTATCAGTTATCGCCTTCTTTTTAGAAAATTCATCAGCGTAAAAGAAATTATAACAAATAAACCTCTGTATTACAATTTCTTTGAAGAATAATTGTTTTTGTACGGCTTTCGCTTTATTTAGCCTTATCCCCCACTTTTTTACAGTGGTTGCACCCAAGCACGTGGACATGGCTGCGGTTGTTGGGTCTTTCAAACATACGTGCAATAAGGTAGTCGTTGAGAGTCAGATCGATTCTGCAGATGGGACACCGGCGCGGCACGTTGTTTTCCAGGCAACTGATGCAGCCGCGAATGTACATCAGGCGGTCTCTGTTGCTGGAGAGGGACGGAAAGGTTATTGTTTTTACCAGTTCTCCCCTTCCCATCTTTATGGAACAGACCGGGCAAACTTGCGGATCGCCGGGTTCTCCCCTGTAATTCTCTTTTTTTTCGTTTTTTTTCAAAGATAACCGTTTTGAAAAGATGAACGACAATGGGCCAAAAAACAGGGAATACCCAAACCATAGAAAAACAATGCCGGAGACGATCAGAGCCAGTATTTGTATATATGATCCCATAATCCCACTTTTAGGTTATATTATTAAAATGGCAACCCTTTATATTATCGGCACTCCTATTGGAAATTTGGGCGATATAAGTTTTCGGGCGGTAGAAATACTGAAAAGCGTCGATCTTGTGGCGTGCGAAGATACGCGCCGTACATTGAAACTTCTCAGTCATTTGGGGATTCGGGTGAAAATGCTTTCCTGCCGTTCACAAAACGAGGAATTCGCGGCGGAAAAAGTACTCGACGCCCTTAAACAGGGACAAACGGTGGCTTATGCCAGCGACGCGGGCACTCCCGCTCTGAGCGATCCCGGCGCGGTACTGGCGAGGTTGGCATCTCAGGCGGGTTACGAGGTAATCCCCATACCGGGACCGTCGGCTTTCGCGGCTCTTTTAAGCGTTGCCGGCGGCAGGGATAAAACCGTTATTTTTGAGGGTTTTTTGTCGCCTAAACCCGGCAGAAGGAAGAGCCGCCTGCGTGAGCTTATGGCAATGGACGCGGCTTGCGTTCTTTACGAATCTCCGTTCAGGGTACTAAAGCTGTTGGGGGATATTGCCGAAATTGACAACGGACGTTATATTTGTGTTGGGCGTGAAATGACCAAGGTACATGAAGAGTACCTTCGTGGAACGGCGGTGGAAATTCTTGCCAATTTGGGTCAAAAAAAGGAACAAATTGGAGAATTTTCTTTGTTTATATCTGGTAATAAATTGATTTAGCTGGTAAACTTATAGTATAAAGATGCCGATAATAGGGTATAGGTAGGGTATGAATATGACAGTAAACAGAATAAGTCATTTAGATCCCGTTCCTCCCGGAAAGAAGCCGGGCCGGACCGATCAAGTTGGGGGGAGTGACAAGGCTGATACAATCAATCTTTCCGCGGAAGCGATGGAAAAGGCTGAAAGGTATCAGGTTTTAGAGCTTATAAAATCCGCCCCGGAACTGGATGAGGCCCGGATTGTTGAACTCAGACAACAGATTGATGATCCCGCGTATTTGAACGAGCAGGTCATCAACGCGACAGCGGATAAATTATTAAGCGCATGGTTTGCGTAGGACTATTGCTAGAGCCGTAATTGGGCCTGACCACTTGACCCAAGTGGTTAGGCTTTTTTTATGTTAGGTAATTGGGAAAGAGATGGATATTTCATTAAAATTTGATCCTGAAGTACTCATCGGAGCGGATACCATAAGTCTGGCGGGAACAATATGCAGCCGGCACGGAGAACATGTAATGGTTGCCGCTGATAAAGGCGTGGATTCGCGTACGGTAAACAGGCTAAAGGATATTCTGAAAGACTCCGGTGTTGAGGCTATTGTATTTGACGGTATCTCTGAAGATTCCCCGGTAAATATGGCTGAGAATGTCGTGGAACTTTGCTGCGCGGGTCACTGTACCGCAATTATTGGTTTTGGCGGTCAAAAGACCCAGATTATTGCGCGTATGGCTGCTATTATGTCCCCCTTAAAAATTACCGCCTTTGAACTGCTGGACGGCAGAAAATGTTTAGGTAAGTTCCTCCCCTTTATTTCCATTCCCACAACCGGCATTGATACTTTTGCGTTTACTCATTATTTTATTGCCGCCGATCCACGGGATCGTTTTGTGAAAGCCGTCGATTCTCCTCATAAACTTTGTTCCGCCATTATTGTTGACGACAACCTGTTTCAGTCTTTTTCAGGAGCTTCCGCGTCAATTTCCATTCTTGGCGGTTTTTGTACCGCGGTAGAGGCGTATTGTTCAACAAAGGCAAATTTTCTCTCCGACGCGTTGCTGGAGCGGGCATTGCTTTTTTTTGGAAAAATGTTAAAGGGCGGTCCGGGCGGTATAAACGCTGAAACATACACACAAGCCGGTTTCCTTGCCTCCCTTGGAGCTTCGGTTAGTTCGCCGGGCATAGGGTCTGCGTTGTCATTTGCCATCAATGCACGTTATCCGGCAATAAAGCAATTATGCAGCGCAGTACTTTTCACCGCTATCGCGGAACGGCTTGTCAGCGCCCGTCCTGAAAAAATGGCGCGTGTCGCCTCATATCTTGGCAGCGGGAAATCCGCCTCCGTAGCCGAAGCGGCGAATTCCGTTGCGGAAAGTTTCAACCGCTGTATGACATCTTTCAATGTACAGCCTAATTTAAAAGAATTTAAAATTCCGCTGGACAAACTTATAGCGGCTGCCGAGGCAATTCGCAATCTGGAGCTTGTTTCCCACTCACCCTGGACTGTTTCAGAAGAAGATGTTTTTGAAATGATAAAAAGTATTATATAAATTAATACCCATCGGACATGGTGCGGTTCAGGTCACGCTGGTACAGTTCCTGATACACAAAACTGCGGGTTTTCAGCTTTTCTTTTACTTCTCTGGTAAAGGGCATATACCGCCAGAAGGTTCCGCGTATATCCTTGTCCAGTTTTTGTATACCCTCCGCTTCCTTGGTCATCCACAGAATATAGTCCTGAATAAAAAATTCTTTAATATCACCCTTCAGTTTTTGCGCCTGGAACCACTGGTAATAATTGCCTGTAAGCCCCTCTTCCATCCAGTAAAATGAGGCTTTTTCCTTTGCCACCTGCCAGCGAAGATCGGCTACCGCGTAAAGAACCGCGATGTATAGATTTCTTGGATACATGGGGACTATGATCCTTCCACGGCTTGTTGCGCGGTTGTAACGGGCGAACGGTTCCCAGCAAAAACCTGTGTCGCCGTATGTCGGTAACAATAAAACATACGGAACTATGCGATTCAATTTGTTTTTGTAAACACGGCAGTAGACCTCGGCGTCAATACTTTCGATTTTGGCGAGCATTGCGAGAACATTTTCACGTATACCTACGTCATTGGGTCCGCAGTGAAAATATTCGCCTGTCAGTACCGGAAAGTGGTTTCCCTGCCGTCCGCAGGTCATTTTTGCCATTTGGCGGACTGTATTAAATTCCACGTCTATGGCTCCTATATCCACTTCGACATTTCCGCCATCCGCATCAAGTTTTTCAGATAATGTGTTTACATCGGCCTCCGCGCTGATAAGATCCCTTATACACATTTCCTTGTCATGATCGTTTTTTAATAAATCTTTAAGCAGGCTTTGAATTTCCGTAATTGAGACTTTTTGCCCTTCATTTAAACAATCACTGACAGAATCGTATTCGCGCAGGGGAGAATGATCAAAAATTGAGTCCATCTGTTTATGTATATAGTTTTCGATTTCCCTTCGTTCCTTGTCCCTGGTTTTTAGCATCATCCTGGCGCCGTCAAGTTTTCCGTTCGCTTTTTCCAGTAACTGTTGTATTTTTGACTGATTGTTGTTTCTGGCTACCTGTACTTCATCAGTTGTCGAAGGCCGGATTATGCTTGTACCCACAGCCTTGAGCCACTCGTCAAGATAGTAAATCGGCTGGTTGAGTTCGTTTTCCACGACAATCTTGCTGAAAAAACTTCTTGTTTCGGGATTGATAAAAGTGGGGTGTAACATCGCGAAACGAAGCAGAAATTTTTTCGGCGGCGGCATATTTCCTGTGGCTTTCCGCGCAACATTTAAAAGAAACTCCCAAAACGGCGTTATAAATTGCTGACGGAATACGCCGCGATCCTTTGGATCCTTTGTGGTAAGGTATTTCTGCAAAATACTATGCACTCTCTGCGCAATATCACCTTCGTTTGAGAGGGCAGTTTTGTAATAATTGGGATCATTAAAAAAGTCATGAGGCTTTTCTTCAAAACGTTTTGTTATTTGAGGAAACCCTGAAGCGGTTAGATCGACTTCATGTTCGCCGCCTGCTTCTTCTTCTTTTTTTTTACCACCGAAGATTTCGTTAAAATCGGGCGGCGGACCATCGTTTTTTTCCGCTGTTCCCAATAAAGCCGCAAGTTCGGGGTCTAATTCACCCTGATTAGCATTTCCAGCCATATATTAATAATAAATTTATTCCTGCTGTATGTCAATGCGTAACAAGCGCGTCCAAATCAATTTCACCCGCTGTACAGGGGACAGTAATACCCCAGTTTTCCAGAGCTTCAGGATGAACCTCTCCGAATACGCCGATCACTTTTCCGCCATAAATAATGGCGGCGGCTCTTCCTGAAATAAACCTCGGGTCGTCCGCTTCTTCCACATCGTACTCGCGGGAAAGGTAGTAAAACAGTGTTTGAAGTTCACCGGCTGCCGTGTTGAAGTTGGCGTCCGCCCCCGCGTGGAGGAAACCGGCGTATTGGCGGGTGGAACTCCTGTAATTTTCCTCATCGTTAAGCCAGGCGATCTTCCCGACTTCAAAAATTTTATGGGGATATACAGAACGTCCTGAAATTGATTCACTTGCCATCAGGGATGCCAGAACTGAATCGCGCACGTATTCGTAATTTTCCGTCATCGGGTTGAAGATACGGACTATCCTGCCGCCGTCCCCGCGCATATTTTCCACCAGTTCCCTGCGGGAGCCGAGGTAGTTGTAGATCATCTCCTGATAGCCCATGCCGATGAGTATTTCCTTGACCTGCCTGCTGAACAGGGTGATGGGCAGAAGCCGCCCGATAGTCGAATCGGTAGGACGCTGCGGTTTAAACGAGTTGAGAGAACGCCCAATCATCACGTCCTCGGCGACATCGGCGGCGTGCAGGAAATCGTTGCGGTATTCCGGCGGATACGCGCGTACGCCTTCGGTTTCCGGCGTTTCCTGTTTCCTCTCGGCGGCTGTGGCTTTTTCCGCTTTTACGCCCATGCGGGAGAGAGCCTGCACACATTCACCGGTGCTTAATTTTTCGCCCAGGAACTTTTCTATACGGGAGAGCGAGCAGAATACCGGCTCCTGAAAGTAAAACGGAGTGACAACGTTTTTTCCAAAGGGCGTGTCAAATTCATACTCAACTTCGACAGGCTCAATGGTAAAACCGTTGTCCGCAAGATCGCAGGCTACAATCGAGGCGGCAAGGGTAAGCGACGCCATGTCCGTGCCGGTAAGCTCCACGAAAATGTCGCTGTCGCCAACCTGCACCGCGCCGAGATCGTTTGAGTTGATGATTGGCGGGTAAGACAGGATGAAGCCCTGTGAATCCGTAAGCAGCGGATGAATTGGTTCATGCTCAAGGATAAAGGCGTACTCCTTGCCCTTGGGGTGCTGTTTAAGGATTTCCCGGAGGGTAAGCGGAGCGTCCCATTGAAGGGGGACAAAGGAAACGGAATCGGGGTCCGCGCCCCTGTAAATGATCGGCCATTTAACCAGTGAAATGCGGTAAAGACCCATTGATATACTGCGCCGTTTCCGCCCGAAGTTCCAGGCGAGTTTTTCCTGAGTTTGAATCATATCCCGTAACATCGGGTCGGTAATTGTCTTTCCGGCGGCGACAAAGCCCGCAAGGTACGGACGCACCTGTTTGACGCTTGCCTGTACTTTTACCTTGTATGCCGCTTTTCTTGTATCGCCTGCCCGTGAAAAAAAGTTGTACTCAGGACTTTTTCCGCCGTGATATGTCCTGAGCTGACGGGCGCATCCTGCCGTCCCCCAAAGATCGGGCCTGTTCGTGTCGTTAAGTTCTATTTTTAACGAGCGTTCACCGACCGGCAGGCTCTTGTCGCTGTCCTCAGACCAAGGGTCTGAATCCAACTCCGCCTTGGCGCACGTCAGCGCTTCTTCAAATTCTTCCCTGCTGTTCCAGCGGCTCTTTCCGCCCGGACAGCCGGCAAGTGTATAGAAAACTTCTTCATTTACTTCAATTTTTGGCATTTTTTATTCCTACCGCGAATTATATTTCTTTTTAAAATTAGCGTCTATGCCGTCAAGTGTGTTGATGTTTTGGGTTTGTGGTAGTATTATTAATCTGAGGGTGAGATGAATTTTGTAACTATTGATTTTGAGACAGCGAAACATTCACGGGAAAGCGCGTGTTCTGTGGGACTTGTAAAGTTTCAGAACGGGAAAGATGTGGACACTTTTTATTCACTGATAAGGCCGCCCATCCTTTACGTCCGTCCCGACTTTACGGACATACACGGACTGACCGTTGACCACCTAAGAGACGCGCCTACTTTCGCGGATTTGTGGGACAGCAACATTAGACCATTCATCAACGGCTATCCGTTAGCCGCGCATAATGCGTCTTTCGACATGGGCGTACTGGAGGGAGTTCTGAACTGGTATCAACTGGAAATCCCCGCGCTTCAGTATTTCTGCACATGCAACCTTGCCCGCCTCACATGGCCGCACCTGGACTCCCACGCCCTTACCGCGTTGGCGGAAAACTTCGGCATAACTTACGACGCGCACAACGCCCTCGCCGACGCCATGACCTGCGGACAACTTGTGCTGAAATCCGCGGAAAAGCACTCAAGCCCGAATATCGACCACCTGCTCTCCGCCGCCGGAATGGAAATGAGTACATTGGTTAAATACTATTGAACAAAGTTTTAGTGTCCGTCTTTGAACCCAGGGAAACGCGGTAGAGTTCTCCGCGCTTCATAGCATTGCCTGGAATTGGAGGTTTTCTTCCGCTTCCCTGTTGAAGCGGTCAGCGTTGGCGTTTATTATCTCTATGTCCCGCAGCCCGCGTTCCTGCCTTTTCAGTTTGTTTATGTAGTGGATCAGGGCTTTCTCGATAAATTCAGAAATGTCTCTATCCTTGTTGACCGTGTCCATTTCTTTTAAAAGCGAACTGGATAGAGAGATGGATTTTTTGGTTTTCGTTGACATACTTTAAAAATACTACTTTTCCCTGCTTTTCTCAACAGTACCCCTCCAGGTACATCGAAACTAACCTTCGAGGTATAGTGAAACTAACCATGAAGGTATAGCGAAACTAACCATGCAGGTATAGCGGAACGCGCCCAAAAAAAAGCAAAAAAACGTTTACATAGTTGAAATTTTTCTTTCTTTGTGGTATTAATTTAAATATGAGCCGTGACGCCGCTATTTTAAACAGAAAAAGTCTCTCTAAAAACGCAACGCAATTGCGCAGTCAACAGTCAACAGTCAACAGTCAACAGTCAACAGTCAACAGTCAACAGTCAACAGTCAACAGTCAACAGTCAACAGTCAACAGTCAA
>JGI24698J34947_10000368_pt1 | contig 20225 bp, 14 predicted proteins | sample TergutMp193P3_FD_34947 | JGI IMG/M metagenome (IMG submission 34947) | reverse complement strand
CAAGAGGCCGCTTTCCGAAAGGGAAGACGGATCGATCTCCGCCAGGCGCTTTTCCATTTGGGCGACGGTGAGCCGCGAATCGGAGAGGAGGACTATGGCCTCTTCCCTTGAAAGAATTGCCAAAGCGTCGTAGGCCCAGTCATCGGGGTGAAGGATCTTTTCAGGCGGCAGTGAAAACAACGGCCCGATGGAAAAGCAGCAAAAAATAACAGCAAGGATTAGCCTGTATGGATTATGTTTACCAAAAATGGATTCTTTCATATAATTATTATCGAACATATCCGTGGGAGATTCTATGCGCAAATACGCAATCCTTGCCCTTTTCCTTTTTTGGGGAACTGTACTTTTCGCGCAGACCCATGTTTCAGTCCCGCTGGGGCATGAGGTTTACTATATCCTTGATCAGGCGGAAGCCAGGGGCCTCTGCTCCCCGCTGCCTGCGGTGAAGCCTTACACGAGGGGCAGGGTTGTGGAAGCCGTCAATGAGATTCTCGCTGCGGAAGGCGGGCGTTTCGGCGGTTTAAGCGACGCCGAAAGGAGGATGCTTGAAAATATCCGCGCCGAATTCACAAGGGGGGAGGCGGGACTTGATTTATTAAATGGAATATACCGGTTTGATATTCCGGGGGAGAAAGGGATCCGTTTTTCAGGCGATTTCGGAGTTGCCGTGGAATCTCTCAATTCCGGCGCTTACTATGCCGAGGACGGGGAGACCTACCTGGGTACAGATACCTGGGGGATCATCTTTGTCGAGGGCGACGTTGGGGAGAATTTTTCGTTTAACGTTGATTTCTCTGGCGGTATTATGCTGGCTGAAAGGAATTATCTCGGCACTTATGACACTTACGCGACAGAACTTGATGAACCGGCCGGCAGCAACAACATTAACCGGAGAGTTGAAGTATACGGCCAGCCGATGGCCTTTTTCCCCTACTCATATCAAAAGAACTGGGATGGGTTTATGTTTCAGCCCGGTAGTATTACAGCCTCGGGCATGGAAGCATGGCCGCAGAATCCCGCGATTGCCGCGCGGATGTGGGCGGAAATGTCCGGAAGCGTGTTAGGCGATATGCTCCTTCTGCGTGCGGGGCGGTTCCGGCGTGAATGGGGAGCCATGTCACCGGGGAGCAGCCTGGTTTTTAACGCCTTTGCGCGGCCCTTCATAGGGCTGGAAGCGGTTTTTAACCCCGCGCCGTGGTTTTCATTCAGCTCGATAACAGGGGTATTGGAATTTGACAATTCCGAAGGTATCCGCGACCCGGCGATGACCTTTCAAAATGCCTTTTCACTTCAACAGGTGGAGTTTAACTATAAAAATTATCTGCACATTGATTTCGGTTCTTCCTCTATCTGGTCCAAGCGCTTTGAATTGGGTTACCTTTTCCCGCTTCTGGACAATTTTTTCTATCAGAATTTTATCGGCAACTTTGACAACATGGCGCTTCATTTTAATATACGCGGCAGGTATCCCGGTCTGGGCGGGCTCTGGTTCTCGTTCTTTCTGGATGAAGCTGAAATCTCAAGTATGCTCGGTTCTTTGTTTGACAGGGATCGCCACATGTTCGCGTACCAGGCGGGCCTTCAGGGGATAATTCCGGCCCTGCCCTTCGCTTCAATAACGGCGGCATACACCAAAATAGAACCATATAATTATACGCATACCAGAGTGTATATGCCGTGGTACAGCGGCGATGAACCCATGGAAACATCCTATACCAATAACGGCGTATCCCTTGGCCACTACCTCCCTCCCAATTCTGATGAACTAAAGCTGCGCTTTGACATACGCCCCCTGCTCAAAACTGCCGGTCATTTTCAGTACCAGTTGATCCGTCATGGTGCGGATTACGGGCCCCACCAGGTAGATGGCAGCTCCCTCATCTCGGAACTGGATCCGAGCGGGCGAAGCGAGAAGGCGTCTCTTGTAAAGAATTTTCTTAATGACGGCGCTTACCAGTGGCTACACATAATAAAGGCCGGAGCGGAGCATACCTTCAGGTCATTGCCCATAACGGTGTTCGGAGAAGCCGGGGTAGCGTACTCTTATTTCACGGATATCAGCGACGCCGAATACGCCAGGTACAATCCGCTGCCGTCAGGCGGAACCGCAAGGCCGCTCGCGGAAGGCAGTTATTCAACATCAACGGCTTTCATTCTGACAGTGGGTTTCAGGATGTTCAGGTGAGGGAAAAGAGAAGAGTGAAGAGTGAAAAAAGATAAACTCTAAATGCGCTTGCGTTCGGCGATTATTTTTTGCATCCTCTCCTTGAACGCTTCCGGTGAAAATTGCCCCACATGGCATGCAAACGCTTCCCGGTTACGGAATGCGTCTTTGGCTTCCATTGACTCAAAACGATCAAGCGCTTCAATAAGAGAGGCGGAATTCTGCTCGTCGAAAAAGATGCCGGTAACGTTTTCCTTTATCGTATCAAGCACGCCCCCGTCCCGAAGCGCGATCACGGGGCAGCCCGCAGCGTTTGCCTCTATCGGGACAAGGCCCAGGTCCTCAATGCCGGGGTAGAGCAGGGCCCTCGCGCCCGCGAAAAGTTCCACCGCTTTTTCATCGGAAACCCTGCCGGTGAAACGTACAAGGCCGGTCTTTTCGTATTTTCTTATTTCCCGCTTTTTGGCTCCAGCCCCCGCCACGACCAGCTTCCTCCCCGATTTGACGCAGGCTTCTATGGCGAGATCCGCCCGCTTGTAGCCTGTAATTTGCCCAAAAAAAAGATAGTAATTTTCCGGCTTTCTTTCAACGCCGAGATAGCGGCTGATGGGTGCGGGACCGTAAACGACTTCCGCTTCACGGTTATAGACGCGCCGTATCCTTTTCGCAACGTAATTTGAATTGGTAACAAAACGATCCACAAGGTTGGAGGAAGTGACATCCCAGACGCGGAGAGAGGGGATGATCCTCTTCATAAGGAAGCGTACAAGCGGATTTGTTCCCCTCAGGTATTCGTGGTACATATCCCAGAGGTAGCGCATCGGACTGTGGCAGTAGCACAAGTGATAGGCGTTGGGGTTGGGAATAACGCCTTTCGCCGGGCCTGCCTCGCTGGAAATTACGAGGTCGTATCGCCTCAAGTCAAGCTCCATAAGAGCCCGGGGCATCAGCGGCATGTAGAGCTGGTAGAGTCTTTTCGCAAAAGGCAGTCTGTTTATATGTGTAGTATACACTTTGTGGGATCTGATAGTTTCAGATACCGCGCCGGGATCGTATACATTGGTGTAGATATCAGCGCCGGGAAACATTTCCAGCAGGGCTTCAAGCATCTTTTCTCCGCCGCGCATTTTTACAAGCCAGTAATGGACGATGGCGGTTTTCATTTAAATTCCTCCAGAATACGATCAGCAGTTTTTTCAAAAGTGTATCGGGTTAATAATTCGTGCGGTAAAACAGAAGACACAGGTTTCTTATTGAACAGTATTTCCATCATTTTGTTCTTTAAATCATGAGAGTCCCCGGCGCGAAAGAATGTTACCGGAAAACCTTTATATATTTCCTTAAAAACCGGAATATCGGAAATCAGGGCCTGCGTACCCAGAGCCATCGCCTCAAGCGGCGGAAGCCCGAAACCTTCGTATAACGAAGGCTGGACGAGAAGGGAAGCTGAGGCAAGATATTCGGCAAGCTCTTCATCTGAAATAAAACCTGTGAACGCCACCACGTCAGAATCTTGGGAATCGACTTTACCCAGGAAATTGTTATCGGAAGTACGGAAATTGTCCCTGCTCCCAATGATGACGAGCTTATGCGGCAATCCTTCCGCCCTGGCGAGCATAAATGCTTCGAGGAGACAATCAAGTCCTTTGTGTTTTTTTATGTTACCGACAAAAACTATTATATCTTTCTTTTGTGTTTCACCCGTTCCATGCTGCGGTATCCAGGACTGAATTGCGCTGTGAGTAACTACTATAGGTTTTTCCCGGCCAAGGTGATGCTCTATTCTGGATTTGGAAAAAGCGGAAACGGTAAATATCTTTGTTGATCGCCTGTAGCAGCGGTGAAAGAAAAACATTCTGGCCGCGAGCCCGGGCCGGGAAGTAAGCTCCGGCATATCGGGAAAGATCATATCGTGGATTGTGGTATAAACAGGTATTTTAATACCGCATGGAATGCTAAAAAAGGGAGAATAATAAAGATCACAGGAATTGATTTTTAGAAGACAGTTTCGCGGGAAAAAGAGAAGTTCCCGAATGGAAAACGGTTTTATCCGGCATTCAAGAACCTGTGCGTTTTTATGGCCTGAAATTATGGGATACAGTTTCCGGGGATCACCAATCAGAAAAAATAGATTGTCCGAATCAAGAAAAAATGGAAGACAGCCACGAATATAAACGCCTATACCACTGGAATCAATCCAGCGGCAGTCAATAGTGATAGTCATTGTGTGCTATTATTACGAATAATGTCCGTGTAACTAATCCCCGGTTTTTGAAATGTAAAGACGCGGGACATCATCGCCATGCCATGTAATAAACAGCGGCTCTTTTCCCACATCAAGAACAGCTTCCTGCGGCAGATTATGGTTTTTACCTGTGGAGATATCATGAAGCATGGCCGGGGCGGATAAATGAAAATTAACCTTTTGAGACCGGTTTTTATCATTCCAGACCAAAAGGGTATTAGCGCCTGATTTACCGCCGGTAAAACAAAAAGAAACGATGTTTGAAGGTATATTTTCTTTCCGTGGAAGATCCGGGACATAGCGGGAACCGGGCAAAAACCTGGCGCATAACTCGTATGCCCATGAACCGTTTTTACGACTATAGTCGGGATAGACGAGGCCGAAAAATTTTTCCGAATTCATTGTAAAGAACGGAACATCTTCCTTTGTGTGGGTATCAAACAATTCATACCAGAAAAGAACCCTGGCCCCGCGGACGGCCGCTCCTGTAATGGTCTTTATCACATAGGAAGGCTGTTTTTCAAGGGATACTTTTGTCGGATACCATCCTCTCGTGGGATAACCCACCTCGGTAATCCACACAGGTCCGTGAAAATTTATTTCTGAAAGTGTTTTTAGAAATTTGTCGTATAATTTCATGGAACCGGAAGGATTAACGGCGTAGGGATGGAATGCCAGTGCGTCAATATTTTCCATAGCCCCGGCCTTATGCATATTCTTTATAAAGCCAACCGGGGTCCGCCAGAAAGCGCCACCGAGGATGTATGCGTCAGGATCGGTTTCTCGTATTTTTTGGGCTGTGCGTGCGGATAATTCAAAGAAATCCCTGTCTGACCCATCCCAGAACATGAAATTCGGCTCGTTCCAAATACTCCAGACATTTACCCGGCCACTGTAATGCCGGACAGTCCCCTCAACAAAACGCAAAAAGGACGGAATATTTTCAGATGAGATGTATCTTCTATATTCCCCTTCCGGGTATAACCAGTCTGTCGCATAACCAAGCACCGCTATGATTTTTTTATTATTTTTTCCGGCGGCATCAACATAATCATCGTATGCGGAAAAATTAAATACGCCTTTTTGCTTCTCAATATCACTCCAATAAAATGTAGCTAGTATCCATTCGACTCCCATTTCATCCAAAAGCCTATATTCCTCAATGCTTTTCGTATGACCGGCATGAACTATACCGAAAAAGTCTTCGGGAATGTTGATGCTACCGCCTTTAGGCAGGGGAGTTGAGGAACATGAGAAAGCAAATAAGGACAAAAGAACACTAAACAGTAGCGCTAAAGACATGATTCCGTGAATTCCAATAGACCGGGAAAATGACGAATGGTTTCTCCGTTTCCAATTATCCCTGTTTTTTCCGAATTGTTATTCAGGAGTACAGGAACGCAGCCAGCCGCTATACCCGCTTTCATATCACGCATATCATCTCCAACCATATACGAGATGGACAGATCGACGTTGTATTTTTCGGCCGCCGCGAGGATCATACCGGGCTTCGGCTTGCGGCAGTCGCAGTCAATTTTGTATTCAGGTCTCTCTCCCGGAAATCCCTTGTCAGGATGATGCGGACAGCAAAAAAGATCGTCAATATACGCGCCGTGTTTTCCCAGTTCGGTTTCCATTTTCATATGGATTAATTCCAGGGTTTCAAAATCAACTTCCCCCCGTGCTATAACCGGTTGATTGGTTATGACAATTGCCAAAAGCCCCAGGGTGTTTATTTTTTTTATTGCCTCCGCCGCGCCGGGGATCAATTCCAGGTCTTCCGGCTTTTTTATAAAACCATTAAAAGTGTTGATGGTACCGTCACGATCAAGAAAAACAGCCTTTTGCTTTATTGCCAGGTTTTTTTTTTGCACAATTCCGTTTTTCATATCCGCTGAAACTTGGGCGTAACGCTCGGGCGTACCCATGTCTTTTATGTATTCCGGCGTGTGATAGGCAAAAATACGACCTGACGGAATCGAAGGCTTGAGTATATCCCGGTCAAGGTCGATTTTATCTTTGGAGAGGGGGCAATTTTTCATAAAATCCGCAGAAAGGATATGAACACCGGCGTTAACCTGATTTCTGTAATATACCCGCTCGTCTTCTTTATTCAGCCAGCCTGTTATTCGATTGTCGCCATTACTGAGAATCAGTGCGCTGTCAAAAGGATGGTTATTGGGATGCACCGCAACGCTGGCCCACGCTTTTTTCTCATGGTGGAACACGATCATTCTGTTAAAATCCATATTTAGAATAACATCACCGTTCAGCAGAATAAAATCTTCGCAAAGATCCAGCTTATATAACGCGCCTGCGGTTCCCAGGGGTTCAGTTTCGGTGAAATAGGAAATATCGCAGCCGAAACGACTGCCATCGCCAAAATGATCTTTTATGTTATGACCAAGATGACCCACGATGAGGGTAATGTCGGTTAAGCCGTTTTTCTTGAGGCATTCTATCTGGTATTCAAGAATCGGCTTGCCGCAAATGGGAATCATCGGCTTGGGTATATCACTGGCTATTGGTGCAAGGCGCGTCCCTTTGCCTCCGGCCATGATAAGGGTTTTCATCAAAAAAAACGTTCCTCTAACATGAGGCATAAGCAATGGTAAATAGGAAGATGCAGTTCCTGTATTTTATAGGTTTCAGTTTCCGGCGTCATAATAGTCACATCGGCAAAACGTCGCAGCACACCGCCAGTACTGCCTGTAAGTGCTATCACTTTTAGTTTTTTTGCCTTTGCCGTTGCAGCCGCGTATATGACATTTTTCGCGTTGCCCGAAGTTGATATCCCAAGAAACACATCGCCTTCTTTCCCGTAGCCGTATACCTGCTGGGCAAAGGTAATGGCGCCGTCGATGTCGTTAATAACCGCGGTATTCAGGGACGCGTGGTTTGACAGGGAAATAGCAGGCAGACCGGGCTGCAGGAGGGGAACGAGATATCGTGCAATTTCCGTATCAACAACCTCAATACTGGATACAAAAGATTTTGGGAGCTGCCGTTTTTTAGAAAAATTTTTCATCAATTCACCAACCATGTGTTCCGCATCGGCGGCACTGCCTCCGTTACCCGCTACAAGCAGCTTGCTGTCTTTAGTAAACGATTCGACTATAATGTTAAAAGCCGCGTTTATATCGGTCTTGATTGGTTCAAGACACGGATAGCGCTTAATTAATTGTTGAAGGTAATCCATGCAAGTGCTCCTTATACACGGAGGTTTTCATTCAAAAATTTCCAGTAATGCTGTGCCGGTCCATTCCGGTGGTATTTCCAGTCCAAGGCATAATGCCATAGTAGGGGCAATATCGCATATACTGGCGGAAGAAGAGATGATATAGTCTTTCTTAATACCTCTTCCGAAAGCGACAAATGGAATTTTACGGTTCTTTGATATATTAAGCCAATGACTATAAAAATAACCGCCGTGATCTGACGATATTATGAATACTGTATCGTCATAAATGCCTGCATCTTTAACTGCCTGTATAATTATGGCGATAAATTCATCCAAAATTTGTAATGTGCTATAATACGATTTTGTTCCCCAGGCTTTTTTATGACCGGTAGTATCAGGTTCATCAAGTACGATGGCGGTAAATAAAGGTTTATTTTCTATAATGTGGATTGCGACTTTATTAATCGACTCATAGTTTGATTCAATAATAAATTTATCCGCCTCATCTGGGGAACATATTTTATTAAGTTCTGTCCATTGGAAAAAAAATGAGCTTATTTGATTTTCTTTTTGTCCACCGGTATTTGAATGTTTTATCAATGAAAATATTGAAGGAAAATCGGCTTCGGTTTGATTCTGCGGCGGAGTTCCCCTGAAAAGTGATGACCAATTTGGCCAACTGATACTGGGCAATATATTTTGCATATTCATACTGGATGAGCTTTCAGCTATCATTTGTTTCAAAGTCGGCATATTTGCTTTGGGTATATAAGAACTGCCAAAACCGTCAAGGCCAATAAACACGATGTGCTCGGCATGAATAATTTCTTTCATTATATCAGTTTTTTTAATTTCTATGGGAGACGTATAGCAGCCGGAAACAAGTAAAAAAACAAAAAAAAATGGATAAAGGTACTTGATATACCCGCAATTGAATATACTTTTCATATTATGTAAGGATCGCCCATGCCTGAGTTTCTGAATTGAATGGCTAAAATTTACAGTTATGAATATATTATGGCTTAACCCAATTTTTCTCATCAAAAATATTTTCATGGACATAATATGAATTTTGGGAATTAATTAAAATTACATTTTCATTTTTATTCTCAATCCGGTGTATTAATATCAGCAATGGATCATTTTTGTCATCATCTGAAATTAAATTACCGGAGAAAGGATTAACCGGATTTTCAATTATTCCTTTAATTACAAGGCCAGGAACATCAGCAGTAGACATAAAATTCATGTCTGTTCTAAGATTACCGGATTTATTGAAATCCTTGAATAAAAGTACAGAATTGAATTGATCGAGATGAAAGGGAAGAGAAGTTTTTGTAACATAAGAAGATTCCAGTCTTGCATGATCGGAAACAATAATTATTCTGGAATTGTCATATATATTATTCATTTTTAGAAAATCAAAAAAATCAGAAAGACGCTTAATAGCGGCTGCGTTTATATGATACCAATCTTCTTTGCCGAAACGATTCGTACTGTTGTTAGTTACATTAATTTGCGGTATATAAGATGGCGCTTGTAATAAAAGATTCTCATGAGTAGTATTATTTGTCATTATTAAGGCGAAATTTTCATCAGAATCAATAACAGTTGACAGATCGGGCAATAAATCCAATACGGAATATCCGTTTAGGAAAGTTCGCATTCTGGCATTGGAATAAGGAGCGCACCATGCACCTCTGAGGTAAATTCCCTGACGAAATGCCAGAGGAGATTGACGGAAGATTGCGTACCATAAAATATTACGTTTTAATAATTCACTGTTAGGGGGTAGAACGATGTTATTACGTTTAAGCCAAATATCGGTATAAACAGTATCAGTAATATAACTGGAAATATTATTTTCTTCATTGAATATGTTGAGATTAGGAATCCAGTTATCATCGGCGTAAGGAGGATCTGTAATTGTAACGAAATAAGATGATGTTGATAGTAGACGCGGTAATAAAAGAAGGGCTTCGTTATATTTTACTGAAAGAGATACATCTGGACGATTATTAATACCTTCCGGAGTATACTCATAACCGCCAAAAATCGGGGGAGCGCCGCCTCTTGTCCATCCATTAAAGGTAACCGTATTTGGGTAGTAAACAAATCCGCTGAAACTTTCGTTAAGTTCAGGACTTTCTTCAAATATATATGGTATAAAAGAACTTTGGGCCATATCAAGCATTATTAGAATAACGTTCTTTCCGGATTTAGAAAAAGAAAATATCGGATTAAGTGAATCTTCGTTTACTGTTTCAGGTGTGTAATATGATGAAAGTTTTTTGAATTCACTGGAAATATTACTTATATTAATTATAGAATACGAAAGAAGAGCGATCAATAATGTTATATTGGAAATTATTAATATATTTTTTTTCTTTTTTAGATAGATAAAAAATATTATTATGAAAAGAAGAATTAATGCAGAAAAGTTTATAGATATTTCAGTGAAATTATGAGTGGAACCCAAGGAAAAGATCATTTCCTTTGAAATAGTTCCATAATTTCCTGGAAAGAAGAATATATTTAATAGACTTGAAAAAGATAATACAACAGCAAAGAGTGAAAATGCTTTTTGAGTTTTAAATGAAAATAAAAAATAGATTATAAAAGGCCAAAAAAAGAATAATCCAAACGACTGAAGAAAAGTAAAATAGATAAATTGGAACGGCGATATAACAGTATCAATGAAGGAAAACTCCTGTGGTGATGATGCAATAAGCATAGAAGGAATAAAAAGTCCAGCTATAAAAAATATAGTTAATAAGGAAGTAACATAAAGAAAAAGAGTCTCCTTTTGTGTCCATGGCGATATAAAATTTATTTTGTAAATTTTAGTATTGAACAAAAAAGCAACCCATGGTAAAATGCCCAGCAATATGGAAAGAACAGCGATTACAATCCTGACTCTGGAGCCGCCCTGAATAAACAATATTGTATACCAGGCAAAAAATAAGCAGCAAAAAGAAATAATAGCAAACAAAACAAAACGTTTTATACGGTACTTTATATTTATATATATGGTTTTAAAAAGTGAAAATATATTATTTAAGGTCCAATAAAGAACAAGACCGGCCGGTGAATTATATAAAAGAATTAAAAAAACAAGAGCCATACCATAAATTTGAACCTTTTCCCGTAATGGAAGTTTGTTTGTATAAATCGCTCCAGCAACGATGTTAATAAATGTCATTAAAATTGGAAGTAGGTTTATTCCATTATTTACTGGAAGAAGGTTATCGGGCTTGCCAAGATCCGTAATAAACAAAAAAGATGAACCATTAAGCATTTCAAGATGTGATAAATACGAATAGGCGGCAATAAAAAACGGTATCTGAATGAGCAGTCCGAAGGTAGTACGCATTGCATAAACAGGATGATAATGATTCTGTCGATAATAAGTTGACAGGATCATATAGCGTTCATCGCCAAAGAAAACAGCTTTAATTTTAGCGATTTTCGGCGCGAGATTTTTTTGGATATTACGTTCAGTTTCCTGCCATTTTTCGGCAACCATATACAGCGGCAGGCATAATATGCTTACTGCGACAGAAACACAGATTATAGACAAACCAGTTTCCCTGAAAATATTCTGCGCGAATACAAAAACAAACTCGATAATCTGTATAATAGGATAAATAATAATTGTATAGAGTATATTAACCATTATTGACAATATCCGTCAAAAAATCAGCAACGCGTCTTCCGGCTTCACCTTGATATGCCCAAGCGGTTTTTTTTGCCTCAAGACGTGCTGCATTAAAGGTGCCTGTGTCCGTAATTTTATGTATTGTATCTGCGATGGACTCGAAATGCTCTTCATTTAATTCAACGCTTGTTTCTTTAAGCGTCTTGAATTGCCATAATTCATTAATTGCGTTTTCTCCCAAATCGTCTGCATCATAGAGGCGCATATCAAAGCCTTGTAATAAATACATTACTGGTTTGTCAAAGAGGAACATATAATCATAAATAACACCTGAAAAATCAGAAATCATAATATCTGATCTGGCGAGTGAAGAAATATTCTCTCTCTCAAAATCCCATTCAAGATTGGAAGCATCCCTGTAACGTACAGAAAGATTTTTAAGTATAGCGTTTTCGGATTTCCTTGACTGAGGATGAGGGCGCACGATAATGCGCCAACCGGTTTTAACAAGCGGATCAATAAGTTTAGAGCCGTACCTGCTTAAAAGCGCTGATGGTCCCCAGGAAGGAGAGACGAGAACAGTGAACGGATGATCTTCCTCTATTGTCAATGATTTGATTCTTTCATTTATAACATCCAGATAGGTACAGCCAACAGTAGCTAACCGTTTTTGTGGAAGCCCGCGTAAATTTTCAAGGGTTCTTATGTCATTCGCCTGATAATCCCCGGTAAGAAGAACTGAATCAAAGTAATCAATGCCGAAAAGACGGTAAGTGACAGCGTCAGCGGGAGAATGTAGTATGTGCGCGTAATGTTTGACGCATTTTGAACGTTTTAATTGATATACGTCAAGACCAGGGGTAGTCATTAAGACAACATTTGCCTTAAGCATATTGAGGCGAAGGAAAGCTTTGTTTTCTTCGCCAATAAATTCTTTTTTAACATAATTATGTGACTCTGTTAAAATAGGGTCATTCTTGTCTGAAGAAAGGTAGAGTATGTTTATATTGCGCGATTCAAACTCATCAACAATAGGTTTAAAAACATTTGAATATTGACTTCCTTCATTGTATATAACATAATTACTCTCAATCACAGAAGATTTTAAAACTTTTCCACCTGATAAAATAGTTTTTAATTTGATAATAAGTGCACGTCCCAGAAAGTAAATTGTTGCCGCAGCTCCGATGAGAATAGAAAAAAGCGCACTGCCTGTTCCTGGATCAATGTAAAGCAGATACATTTGATTAGTCATATATTGAGCCTTCTGAATTATGGCATGTTGGTTTTAAATCAATGTTTATATTCATATTGTAAAATCCTTGATTATCTGATATACCTGCATCGCGGCGCTATCGTAAGAATATTTTGCGAGAATTTCATCCGGCTTTTCAACTGGTTCCCGGAGTAGCTTGTCTATATTAATATCTATGTTATATGGATCTATATAGTGAGCCGTGTTCCCGTAAATTTCCGGTAAACTCGCGGCTTTTGCGACAATCACCTGTGCTCCACAGGAAAGAGCTTCCAGCGGAGTTAGACCGAAGCCTTCATAATATGAAGGCAAGACAAAAGCCCTGCAATATTCCATTAGGGCTTTAACTTTAGAGTCATCAAGGTAGCCGAGAAGAACTATATTTTGTGGTATTGAATCAAGTTCATCTGCCCTTACCGTTGGCAGGCTCACTCCAGAAATAGAAAAAAATGAATCAAGGTTTTTTTGCGCGTAGTTAATTATCCATTTAAGATTTTTCCGCTTGGAAAGACTGCCCAGCGAAAAAAAGTAACCATCTTTTTTTAATAAAGGATGTTCGTTAAAAACAGAATAATCTGACTTTATTTGCTTAAAATGCTCCCAAGAACTGTAGACAACTGATATTTTATCCGCATCCACATTGAAACTTTCCGCTATCTGATTACGCGTAAAATATGAAACCGTCGCGATTTTTTTTGCTTTCCTGCTGATTAAGCGATACTGCCAGCGATTGTAAAAGCGTATTATCCTGTCTTTGAAGCCGGAAAAGTCTTCCGGGAAAAACTCACAATAAATGTCATGAAGGAAAACAATACCTGGAGCGAAGGGCAAAGCAGTGTTTCCGAATTCGAGAATAGTATACTGACGGTGTGTAATTAAAAACCATTGCAGAGTAAACATCTGCCAAAGAATGTGCTGGATTTTTTTTCCATGACGGATAACTTCGATATTTATGTATAATGGAACATTTTCCAAGTCAACTGGAATTATAATAGAAATTTCACCGGGCTTTATCAACAAGTCAAGTCGTTTTGTAATTTCAATAGCGTAACGTTCAATGCCGGTCATCCTTCGGCATAAAAAATAACCGTTGACAAGGATCTTTTTCAAGTTATGATTCTGCCGTTTTCAATGTTTATCTTCCTTTCACAGCGCGATACCGTAGTGAGCCTGTGTGCGATAATGATAAGGGTCTTGTTTCCGCTTAAGTCGTATATTTCGTCCATTATTTGTTCTTCCGTAGCATCGTCAAGGGAAGATGTAGCTTCATCCAGCACAAGGACTTCAGGATCGTTATAAAGGGCTCTTGCGATACCGATGCGCTGTTTTTGTCCTCCCGAAAGCTGAATACCGCCTTCTCCAACCATGGTATTGATACCGTTCTTTGTTTCAAGAAATTCCCAAATCTTGGCTTTTTTGGATACTTCAATAATTTTTGCCGCATCAAATTTTGAGCCAAACGCTATATTTTCCGCAACAGTACCGTCAAAAAGATAAATGTTTTGCGGAATATAGCCAATCTTGCTCCGCCAGGACAGTATATTGGTATCATCTATCATAATATCGTCTATAAATAACCCGCCCTTCTGGGGCCTGTAGATACCTATGATTATGTCGGCAAGCGTAGTCTTACCGCTGCCACTTTCTCCAATCAATGCGACTTTTTCACCCTGGTTTATTTCAAAGCAAATATCTTTTATAACGTCAATATCATCAAGATAATAGAAACATAGATTTACACCGCGTATTGATCTGGAAAAGTCAACAGGCTCTGAACCTTCAATGTCCGTTTCAAGATTAAAATCGTCATGAATTTTGCTGAGAGAAGTCTGGAGAAACGCAATATGATTAAAATCCTGCAGTATTCGGAAGGTTGCCGGAAGTATACGATATAATGCCAGGGCGTACATAGAAATGACGGGAATAACCATTTCTGCGGAGTTGTACCGCCACAGGATAAAACAAACGACCGCTATTAAAAGGGAAAAGCCAAGATTTTCAAGGATATTTTTTGGTATGATGCCCAGAGTATTGGCTATAACAGATGTATTTGATACTTTGGAAGCGGAATCGTCAAAGGTATTGAATATTTCGTCTTCGTTTCCTTTCAATTTTACGAACTTGAACAAACGAAAGGTTTCTGTAATTGTTTTGCTTAGATTAATGCTTGCCATATACCGTTTGTCACCGAGTCTTTTACTTTTTCGAATCAATGTGAAGAAGACAAGAAGAACAATAAGTATCAATATTGCGGTAAGGACAAGGGTAACTTGCCAGTTAACCAATACCAGGAAAATATATAAAAGCAAAACCGTAAATGATTCTGAGAGCATATTTAATGCATACATCAAAAGATCGCTTAAATTATGGGCTTCGACTATTATCATTTGGGAAAAAGCCGAAGGATTTTTTTGAACGAAAATCCTGAAGGGAAGGGCAATGTATATTTTAAAAAGCCTCGATGCAAAATACCGATATGCGCCAAGGGAAAACCTGTTCACAAGATAAGTATAAATGATATTATAGATTGATCTCAAAAAATAAAAGATAATAATTGCCATGCCAAAGAAAATGATGAACTTAATTGGCTCGGAAAAACCAAGCAAGTCATAAAAAAACCTGTAATAACCGGAATAAGCAAGGTCGGGATTTGAAGCCACGGAAATAAACGGCATTACAATTGATACCCCCGCAGTCTCGCCAAGTGAGTACAAAATTGCCATAAAAAACATTGCGACAAGAAAGACTTTCCGTTTTTTATCAAGAATATGATTGAGTTTCGCCGGTATGGAAATAAATTCCTGAAACATTAGTAATGATGCTCCAGCCCAATAAAAATTTCGTCCCACTCCGGGAAGAAGCCCCCTTTAAGACGGGGTCCGTCTTTTATTTGCTTGTTAATGTCGTAGCCCGCGCTTACCCTAATGTTCAAACTGCGGAAAAAGCCGGGGAAAACAATAATCTCAAGACCTGCTGTGTATAGCATATCATCCGGTCTAAATATATTGGACGGGCCTTCCAGTATGGCTATGTCGGCAAACGGGGAGACGTGCATTTCAAAATCGAAAATGTGTAGTTTGCCGTTATTAAGCCATTCTGACGGCCAAAACCGCAGAACTCTTATGGGGAAGTCCATGTTAAGCGAAAGCATTTGCCAGGCACGTACATCGGTGTTAAGGACACCCCGAAGCAGATCCCCGGCGCTGTAATAGGGTATCCAGCCGTCAATCCTGTCCGATCTTTGCCACCACTGCCGGTATTTAAGCCGGGAAGAAACACCGATGTATTGCGAAAATGGCCAGTGGAAAGTTATATCCCCGTTAAGCGTAATTTTCAGGGGCGCGTCGGAACGGTCAAAGTAACGGCTAAAATCATTACCTATAGAAACTGAAAGACCCTTGCGATAGTTGCCTATCCAGTTGATTGTACCAAAGCCGATTGAATGACTGAAGGATATTACCGGCTTGCGGGGTTCGTCCATACTCCCGTAGGGATAATTGACCCTGCCGGAGATCCTCGGCGTATAGGCAAGCTCCCCAAAGTCGCCAATCTCAACGCCGAAAGGGATCTTCCATGAGACGTACGGTTCAGTTGATCCGTAGGGGCCGTAATACCTGTCGGCAAGGTCGTATATCTCTTTGTTTTCGACACTGTTTTCTTCGTTAATCGTCAGGTATTGGTTAAGGCCCACCGTAAAAGTGGTAAAGCGCCATGGAAGTTCAAGGGAAAGGCCCGTCACGTTCTGATAGAAAAGCGATTCTTCAATTGTGTAACTGAAGAAATTGTTAAATACCAGATTCCAGTTCAGGGCAGCCGCCTGAAAGTGCGTGCCCGATTCAATCGAAAAACCGATGGCGTGATCGCCGTCTTCCTGTCTGTATCCCAAATCCATCTTGAGCGCACTCATGGTTCCCAGGAAATTGTAATCCCTTGCCTTGAGGGTTAGGCTGAAACCTTCGTTTGAATCGTATTTTGGGTAAGGAAGGATGATTAGATTCCATGTATCCTTTACGTGAATATACAGCGTCACCGGAGATGCGCCGTCCTCTTCACTGTCCCCCAGGAAGTATTCGATCTTCACGTCTTCCAGAACCCGTTCGTTAAGGAGCAGTTGCTGTTTACGGGCGAGGTATCTGTCAAGATTGTCCTTGCCAATAATCCGTTCCCCTTCCCTGAATTCACCGTGGTATATCAGCGCGTAGGGCCGGGTGATGCCGTCAACGTCAAATTCAATTAATCGGATTACATAAACCGTATCGGCGTTTTCTGTTATTCTGCCTGCCTGCTCCTGGGCGCAAAGGGAAGATGAGATAAATAGTACTAAAGTAAACAGCAGTTTGCGGTTCAAACGGGTTATATCCCATTATTTATATTTATTAATGTGGTTTCTGAAGACAACAATACACACTCCGGTTTTCAACCGGTTAAAAAGAGGAAAAGCCCCAAAAAGGCGGCATGGGCGGCCGAAACACGCTCCATTTCCCTTTTGGTTTGTCCGATTCCAACAAAATATCACACCGGAAATCGAAATTCAATACATGATTCCAGGCATACCCTTTTTATCGATCCTTTCATTTCATTTCAATGCGGACGCCAGTTGATTGAACGCTTTTTCAAGCGTTGCCAAAGGACAGGCGATATTCACCCTTATAAAGCCCTTCCCCTCGTCCCCGAACGAACTTCCTTTGCTGACCCAGAGCCGCGCCTTCGCGGTAATAATCGTCTCGAGTTCCTCTTCCGAAAGACCGTACGCGTTCAGGTCAAGCCACAGAAGATAGGTTCCCTCAAGCTCAACAACATGGATCTTCGGCAGATTGGTATTTATGAATTCCTTCACGTAATAATAATTCTTCTCCAAATATGTGAGCAAATCGTCAAGCCATTCGCCGCCGCCTGAGTAAGCCGCCTCACACGCGACAAGCCCCATTGTGTTTAACTGGCTGTAACCGGTATTCGCGGCTTCCTCCCTGAACCTGGACCTGAGCGCCGGGTCGGCTATAAATATGTTTGCCTCCTGAAGTCCCGCAAGGTTAAAAGTCTTGCTTGGCGCGGTACAGATGATCGAGTTGTTGAGGAATTTCTCGTTTATCGAGCCGAATACCGTATGCTTCACGGTGCCGTAAACAAAGTCACAGTGTATCTCGTCGGATATTACGATTACATTATGCTTAAGGCATATATTGCCCATTTGCGCCAGCTCGCTTTTTGTCCACACCCTGCCGACCGGGTTATGCGGGCTGCACAGAATAAACGCCTTTACATTGTTTTTGACAACCTCTTCTTCAAAGTCACCGAAATTGATCTCGTACTTGCCGCCTGTGTATAAAAGCGGGCTTGTGACAAGCCGCCGTCCGGTTGCCTTGACCGCTTCCCTGAACGGGTGATATACGGGGGGCTGTATAAGGACACCGTCGCCCGGCCCGGCGGAAGCCCTTACGGCGGCATACAGGGCGAAGACTACCCCCGGCGCTTTTACAAGCCAGTCGCTCTTTACTTCAAAATCGAGGCGCTCTGCGAACCATTTTTGCACGGCGCCGAAACAAGCGCCGTTCTTCTTTGTATCGGAATAGCCGAATATTGCATGTTCCGCCGATTTTACGAGCGCTTCGGTGACGCAGGGGGCGGTCCTGAAATCCATGTCGGCTACCCATAACGGTATGAGCCCGCGCGGTTTGCCGCGTTCTGTCGCGAAATCGTATTTAAGTGAATTGGTATCGTGCCTGTCGATTACTTCGTCAAAGTTATGCTTCATGTTCCGTGTCCTTTCGGGAGGTTTATTCCGATATTACCTCATTTATCGTTCCGCCGCCAATAACGGTTTCGCCGTCATAAAGGACGGCGGCCTGGCCACAGGTTATCGCTTTTTGCGGGCTGTCAAACTCAATTCGCAGCGTATCGTAATCAAGCTGCCATACGGTGGCGGGTTGCTCCCGCTGGTTGTACCGTATGCGGGCGCTGACTTTCATCGCCGTATCAAGCCTTTCCACAGGTATCAGGTTTATATCCACGGCAATCAGCGTTCTGGCGTAAAGGCTGTCGGCGGTCCCGACAACCACGCTGTTGTCTTCCGGGCGTACCGCGCAGACATACAGGGGCGTCGCCGCAGACAAGCCCAACCCCCTGCGCTGGCCCACGGTGTAGTGGATGATTCCCCTGTGTTCGCCAAGGTCGTTGCCATGCGTGTCCACGAAGCGGCCCTTCGGGATTTCCATGCCGGTATGCCGGCGGATATGATCCGCGATAAAATCCGCGTAACTGCCGCTTTGCACGAAGCATATATCCTGGCTGTCGCGCTTTTCCGCGTTGACAAAACCATGTTCAAGGGCTATTTTGCGCACCTGCGATTTACGCAATCCTCCCAGCGGGAAAAGGGCGGATCGGAGCTGTTCCTGCGTCATCGCGTATAGCACATAACTCTGATCTTTTGACAAATCTACTGCTTTTTTTAGAATGTGCCTGCCGTTTCCGGCGCCGGTTTCAATCCGTGCATAATGACCCGTGACGACGTATTCCTTTTCAAGAACCTTCGCGCGCTGGAGCAGGCGTTCAAATTTCAGGTAACGGTTGCAGTCAATACAGGGATTCGGCGTTTTTCCGTCCCGGTATGCCTTGATAAACCGGTCGATTACCTCTGCCCTGAATGTGTCTGCGAAGTTAAAAACGTAAAACGGGATGCCGAGCCTGCGGGCAACGTCGGCGGCGTCGGCGGCGTCCTTCACCGAACAGCAGGTTTTCCCGCTGCCCTCACCGGTGTCTTCGTTGTCAAACAGCTTCATCATGCTCCCGGCGCAGTCCAAACCACGCTCTACCGCCAAAAGAGCCGCAACAGAGCTGTCAACACCGCCGCTCATCGCTATCAGCGCGCCGCTCATATCCGTCTCATTTCTCCGGGGCTCTTTTTGGTTTTTTCCAGTATTTGCGTACTTTTTTCATGACATTCGCCATGTCCAGGGGTTTCCCGATATGGTCATTCATGCCGGCGGCAAGGCACTTTTCTATATCCTCCTTGAACACGTTAGCCGTCATGGCTATAATCGGGATTTTAATGCCGCCCTTGCGTATGTTGCGCGTAGCTTCAAGCCCGTCCATCTCGGGCATCTGCACATCCATAAATACGATGTCGTATTTTATCGGGTTTTCGGAAACGATACGAAGGGCCTGGAGCCCGTTTTCCGCGCAGTCGATTTCCGCGCCTGTACCCTCCATGCTTGCCAGGAGGATTTCGCGGTTTATCTCCACATCCTCGGCGAGCAATATGCGGCAGCCCCTGAACTCCCCCCCCTGGATTGCATTCCGTTGTTCCTGCGTATCCGTACCGCCGACCCCCATGCACGCGTTCATGCAATCCATAATATCCGAGGCAAACAGGGGCTTCATCAAATACTTGTCAACGCCGGCGTTTTCCGCCTCGTCGCGTATAAGCGTCCATTCGGTAGCGGAGATCATAATTACGACGCTCTTTCTGTCCTTGCTTCGTTTTTTTATTTCCTTTGTCAGTTCAATACCGTTCATCCCCGGCATCTTCCAGTCCACGAAGTAGATGTCGTAGCCGCCTGATTTCCCGATTTGCTTCAGGGCTTCACTGCCGTTTATGGCGACGTCGCAATACACCCCGTAATGCCTGAATATTTCAGAGAAATATGAGAGAATCTCTTCATCGTCGTCAACAGTGAGAACCTTCAGGTTTTTCCAGTTCACCGACGGGTCCAAAAGCGAAGCGGG
>JGI24698J34947_10000367_pt1 | contig 20240 bp, 31 predicted proteins | sample TergutMp193P3_FD_34947 | JGI IMG/M metagenome (IMG submission 34947) | reverse complement strand
TCTACTCTGTTTATTTTTTCAAAAGCATTGCTAATATTACCTTCGCTTTCCAATATATTTTCTATAACTATCTTTTTATTAAGCAATTCACCTAAAAAACCTTCCAAAACGCCAAAATTTGCTTTGTCGCGTAAAAATTCCTTCATTGCCCAATCAAACGATATTATTGTTCTGTCCATATCTTCTCCTTTTTTAACATAAATATAATATTTGCCGAAATTAGAGAATACTAAATCAAAAAGATATGCGAAAATTAAAATACTATCTAAAATCATCATTTTAGATAGTAAAACGGCAAAACCCGCTTGAATAGAGAGTTTTTATATTCGATTTTCTTCAATACCCCCTTTTTACTATCCAAATATAGTATTTTACTGTATTTTAGATATTATTTTCTTTGCCTTAAAAAAGGAGTAAAAATGGGAAACGGAAGCAAAACTACCACTCCCCTGTCGTTCGAGCAATTTTTGTATATTGCCGACGAATTTGGGGACGCAAAAGATTTTCGTATGGAAGTTCTTTGCCATTTGATGTTTCGCTGTATTAGAATTTCGGATTGTTTAAGGTCGATAAAAGTTTGCGATATTTTTGAAAAAAACGGAAAACTTAAAGAAACGTTCGGATTTTACGAAATAAAAACGAAGCGAAAAAATAATGAAGGCGTGAAAAAAGCGAATCCGGTTAAAAAACGGTTTATTAAAATCGCCGGCGACAAGTTTATTTCTTCTCTGAAAAATCTTTGGGAGGACGACTTGAAAAAGCGGGATTATTACGGAAATTTGTTTTATTCTAAAAAATTGCAAAAACCGCTAAACGATATGGGAGTTAAATTTTTGTTAAAAAAGTTTTTGGGGAAACGGGGGATTTCGCAGTGTTCTCCTCATTCGTTTCGCAAAGGCGGGGCGAGGTTTATGTATTTACAAGGAACGCCTATTGAAGTTATATGTTCGATTTTGCAGCATTCGTCCGTGAGAATCACTTTTATCTATATCGATATTATTCCTCCCGATGAAGAACAAGGGATGAAACCGCTGGAAATATAATATTCATTATGTTTTCTAATAAACATACTACACTTTAATATTTGTTGTTTAATTTAATAATTATAATAATTTATTAAATTACAATATTGTTTAATAAACATACTACATTTTTAATATTTATAATATATAAATCGCTATTATTAGTGTTATCTTATATTTAATAATTATGTATTACTATTTTGTTATATAATATTTATAGTTATTCATAATATTTTTAATAAATTTAATAAAATTTAATAATTATATTGCTTTTTAATATTGGCATATATTATATTATATGGCGTAAGAAATCTTAAAAAGGAGAATTAAACTTATGGCTTATACTATTGCAATCGCAAACCAAAAAGGCGGCGCGGGAAAAACAACAACAGCAATAAATCTTGCCGCAGCGTTTGCAGAGAAAAAAAAGAAAGTTTTATTGATTGACGCAGACCATCAATCGGCAAGCACAAGTCTCGTTCTTGCGCCCGACGAAGAAAATTGCGCACTTTCATCCGCGCTCGTCGGCGGTGCAATCGAAACAATAAAAATTGACAATAAATACAATTTAATGCCAAGTACGCTAACATTAGGACAAACCGCCGAAGCGTTAAACAGCATTAAAACCCCAGCGATAAGAAACAAAAAACTTAAAACCGTTCTCGAAACAATAAAAGACAAATACGATTATATTTTTATCGACTGTCCGCCTGCTTATAATTCAATAACTTTTAACGCAATGTGGGCAAGCGATTTTTGCCTAATTCCTATGAGACCAGACGACCTGCATATTGCCGCCGTCGAAGATATGTTTGATATATGTAATGTTGTTCAGGAACAGGGCGCAAAAATTACGCCGTTGGCAATTCTTATGATATGCTTTGATAAACGAGGAACATTGCATAGACATATTGCCGATAAAATTAACGAAAAATATCCAAATATGTTGCTTTATTCAAAAATCCGTAATAATATAAACTTGCAGGAAATGGTAACCGTTCACAAAGACGTTTTTTCGTATGACAAAAACTGCAACGGAGCAATAGATTATATGGATGTAGCCAATGAATTGGAAAGAAAAATAAAAGCAATAACTAAAAAGGAGGGCGAATGAAACAAGAATCGGGAAGAGTCGTAAGTATGAAACAAGGCGTAACTTTTAATATGTTGGCTAACGCCGTTTTAAGCGACAACCACGAAATGATGGAATCTTTTTTTAACGAATACGAAGGCGGCGTACTTATAAGCGGCGACGGAAAAGAAGTATGGGAGGATAAGAAAAATGGGTAAGAAAATCGACGTATTTCGCGCCGCTGCCGGCGGTAACGGCAGTAAAATTTCTTTGAAAGATGAAAAAGCGGAAACAGAAGTTGTTGTCGGCACCAAAACATCGAAAAAAAAGACAAAAGTACTCGCTATTGAAGTAATGGTAGAAGATTTGCCCAAGTTTGATATGGCAATGATTAAATTGTCAAGCAGAGATAATACTTTGTACAAGAGAAAAGATATTTACATCGCAATGACAAAGTATTTTTTTGACGCGATTGATAAAAATATCGACAAAATTAAAATGGAAAAATATTAAGGAGAGGTTAAAATTTCTCTCTTTGCAAACATTTCCCCGCTTTTTATCACTTTTTTTGTCTGCATAAATATTATACTATTATAAAAATATGAAAGAAAGGAGTATTATTATGGAAGTCGCTGTGAGAGAAGAAGTATTACCTGAAAGTGAAAAAAGAGAAAGAATGGCATATACTTCTTTTATGATTCATGAGTTTGCGGAAGCGTTCAAAATGAATAAACCTGAAGGATACCGTTATTTAGAAAAATACGGTGGACTTGATTATATACGTGAGAATTGGTGGGCGTTGCACATAGATAATCAACATCATGTTCTTTTGGAAATATTTGATTTGTGTAAAAGAAATGGCGGGTACTTGTGATATTCTTCGTTTTTTATTACATTTTTTATTTGTATAAATATTATTTTAATGTTTTGTAAACTTAACAAAGGTGATTTTTATGAATTTAACAGACATTAAAAATAAAGGAATGATTGATTACTCTAAAGAATTTCTCGTTAATCTTTTTGGAGACCAAATACAAGATATTAGAGTTGAGGAAATATGGCAAGATAAATCAAACATTCATTTTACATTTTCGTTCCTTTCTCCAAGAGCGAGTGTTTTTATGAAAAGGGTGTCGCAAATTGACCCTTTATTTAACTACGAAAGATTATATAAAGAAGTCGTAATAGATAAAAACGGAGAAAATATTACTAAAATAAAGATGCAAAAAAATGCGTAAAATTGTTTTAGATTCAAACGTTTTTATACTTTTTTTTGCAGGAAATATAAATCCCGATAGAATTGGACATTACACAAGAAAAAAGAAAGACAGAAAAAATAATTTAGGTTGGAATATAGACGATTATAATTTTTTGTTAAATAAATTGGGTAATGATTACAAAATTATAACAAGTCCGAACGTATCAACGGAAGTCGATAATATTTTAAACGGAATAGAAGGAGAAGATAAATTAAAATATTTGAATTTTGCGGAAAAAATATATTCCGACAGTATAGAGGAATATATAGAGTCAAAATCAGTGTTTTGCAATAATTACGATACCGATTATTACCTTCTTTATGAATTAGGATTATCGGATTTTGTTGTTTTAGAAATAGCAAAAAAATCGGATTTGTTAATCTCTGCCGATAGTAAGCTTTGTGATAGAGCAAAATCATTAGATATAAATGTTGTTGATTTTAAGGAATATAAACAATTTGAATTGCATAGTTAACAAAAGAGGAGAGGCAAAATTCTCTCCTCTTTAATTTTACTCTTTATTCGCTTCGTTAATAATCATCAAACTATTGACCACATTTGCCAATGCCCTGATAAACTTTTCATCGCTTTCCTTAACTATTTTTATCAAACGTTTCTGTGTCGCCGACAAATTGTCGTTTTTTCCAGCGCTTTCTTTTTTAAGTTTTTATAATTTTTCTACTTCTTCTACCGTTAATCCTATCGCCTGTGAAATTTGAGCAAGCGGTATCCCGAGATTTTTTAAGTTTTTTACTACTTCCTTATTTTTTTGTTGCGCCTCTTTAAGCGCTTTGCTTTGTTGCTCATTTTTTACCTTGTATTCGGCAATTTTCCTGTCTTTTTCGCCAAACATTCCTTCTATTGCTTCTTGATAATATTCTTCCTTGTCCAACTCTTCACGCGCTTCTTTATCCGCCGCGACGTAATGCAACACTTTTAACACGTCTTCTAATTCTTTGTCCTCTTTTAAGGCAAAATCTTTCGTAGTTTTGTTATCGCCCACAAAATTCGCCTGCTCAAAAATCGACAGCAATTTTTCCAACTTCGTATTGAAACTCGGCTTTATTCTTAACGTCTGGACAAAATACGCGCTGTGAGTCAAATATTCTACAAAACTGTCTTTCACTTCCAATTTTTTATTGGTCGTTAAATCCCGACAATCGGGAATAGCGGCAAACGCGGGCGAATCGACCGACAAATTAAATCCTAAAATATATATCGATATTATCGGATATTTTGACCTTTTGTATTCTCCTCCCAAATAATTTTTGAAACGATAAATATCGCCCAAATGAAGCGCTTTCTGCATTTCTATTATTACGCGCTTTTTGCCTTCTTCTTTCGTTTCTATCGTCGCGGCGAAATCCATACGAAAAAGAGATATTTCTCGCGTTTCTCTATTGTGAGACGTGCGTTCCTGTACGGTCGGTTCAAGAGATATTACTTCGCAATCCAAAATTGTACCGATAAAAAACTTCGCGGCGCGGTCGTTTTCGAGTAGACGCTTAAACGTTACGTCGTATATAGGATTTGCTATTATCATTTTTCCATCCTTTTTCATTTTTTAGTAAGAAAATAATATTTGCCATAAACAAAAAAAGATTTTTTAATTTGACTACTCCTACTCCTAATTGTCCGCAAGGACTTTTCTCTTTTTAGAAGTTTACATCGCAATGACAAAGTATTTTTTTGACGCTATTGATAAAAATATCGACAAAATTAAAATCGAAAAATATTAAAAAGGAGGTAAAATTACTTTGCTTAAAGCAAAATCTTTTATCTTTTCTGCAAAACGAATAGCAACATTAACTTCGTCGTCGTTTATTTGTAAATCGTTGGGGTATCGCGGCATTACAGCATATTTTGAAAGAAATGCGCAGTGTTTTGCGTAATCTTTAAAATCGGAATTTAAGGCAATACATTTAGCCAATAATTGCGGCAAATCGTGAGTTCTATCAAACTCTATATCATTAAAACAAAGAAAACCTTTCAAACTTTTTTCTACCGATTGCTGACAAAGAAAACAAATCATTTCGTCGGGTGTTGGGTGTAGCGTAGTATAAAGATGTTCGGCAATCCATAAATCTTTGGCAGAAATAGAAAACCATTGTCGCAATTCCTCGTCTTTGCTTAACTTTTCAGCCATAAATTTTCACTCCGTCTTTTTTAATTTTATTTTCCATAGAAAAATTTTCGGCTCTATAATTGAAACGGTTTTGCGTCGTCGCTAAAATATCAACAGGCCTTTTCGTTTGCCTGAAAATTCTTTCATAGTTCACTAAATCTAAAGCGTCTGAATTACGCATTTTAGCATCGTCTTTCATAACAATGTAAATATCTATATCAGAATCCTTTGTCGGAGTCCCATAAGCATAAGAACCGAAAAGCCAAATCTGCTCAGTCGGTATTTTTTCTAATATAATTTCTTTTAATATATCAAGGTCTTCTTTAATTTCGTTGATATGCGACATAGACAACTCCTTCTCATTTCTTCTCCTTTTTATATTAAATATAATATTTGCCAAATGTAATTTTTAGTATTTTTTGAATCAACTCCACACTAAAGATGTGGAATATTTTGGGCATCTAACAAATATTCTGAATCTATTTTGTGTTTTGCCCAAAGTTCCGCTTGTTCTCGGAGATTTGTAGCATAAAATCCCCGTCCAAAATCTTTTCCGGGAACTGCCCTTGACAAATCAACTTTTATAATTTTTTCACTGCTTCCGTGATAAAGAATCACAAATAACCGCCATTCTTTTTACAAACGTCAAACAATTCTCTGATGGTAAGCCAAGGGTTTTCTGTATGCAACGCCCAGCAATGTTCTGAAAGGTGTTTAAGTCCGCCATATTTCTTTAAATAAAAATACGCTTCTTGTTTATCCATTTTGTATGATTCGCCGAACTCAAATATTATAAATACGATGAAACTTGTCATTTTTCTGGATTCTGAGTTTATTTTTTCGTTTTTAACGGCAGTTGTTTCCATATATTACTCCTTTTTTTACTAAAATATAATATTTACCAAATAGATAATAGGGAAGAAATAAAAATTCTCCCCTATTTAATTTTACTCTTTATTCGCTTCGTTAATAATCATCAAACTATTAACCACATTTGCCAAAGCCCTGATAAACTTTTCATCGCCTTCCTTAACGATTTTTATCAAACGTTTCTGTTGCGCCGACAAATTGTCGTTTTTCCCGGCGCTTTCTTTTTTAAGCGCCTGAAATTTTGCCAACTCTTGCGGCGATAAATTTTGTAATTCGTTTTTCAAAATTACAAAACCCGACTCCATTTCCATTTTCCATCGAATCCCGAACTACTACCCGCTCGACTTTCTGCTCTCCTCGCGCACTCCAAACAACGTTCTCTTCTTCCGCTTCTTCGCAATATCCAAAAGATACCAAAAATAATACTAAAACTACATTAAATTTTTTCACAGCAATTTCCCTTCTAAATTATAAAAAATTTTTTTAATTTTTTATTTCCTTACTAAAATAATATTTGCCATAAACAAAAAAAGATTTTTTAATTTGACTACTCCTACTCCTAAATGTCCGCAAGGACTTTTCTTTTTTTAGAAGTAGAAGTATTTTTAAAATATTTCTAGTACTTTTTCCGCGCGTACGTACGCGCACGTACTTTTTAGACAGGGTTAAATCCGCTTCCAAAGCCATTTTCAAACAAGCAACTGCGACATTTATACGGCTTAACTGCGACATTTATACGGCTTAACTGCGACATTTATACGGCTTAACTGCGACATTTATACGGCTTAACTGCGACATTTATAAAAAAAAGTCGCAGATGTATTGCTTTCTTTGTCGGTAAAATATTATTTTCATATAAAAATTATGCGAAAGGCGGTTTTTTATGATAAAAAAAGCAAAATCAAGAACCATTGCTATCAAACCTAACAAAATAATTCAAGCAGGGCAGGAAATGTCGCTGTTTCAGAATAAAGTATTAAATGCGGCGTTGGCTTTGCTCGAATTTAACATAAATAACAGTAATGTTGAAAGCGTATATGTGGAGGAACGAGAAAAAGAAATCGACAGAATTACAAAAACTACATATAAAATAAATATAGAAGCGTTTTTTGATGATTTTAACGAAATGAAAATAAGCGAAAACAGCAATAATGCAAAATATATAGAAGATAAACTGGTAAATCTTGTCAAACAACAAGTATTGAAAATAAGAGAACCCGGATCTATTACCATCATAAGCATAATGGATTATGCGCATTATGAATACGGAAGCAAAACGGTGGATGTTCAATTTAGCAGAATGATAGTTCCTATCTTGATAGATATGTTTAAGGATGGTTTTACCAAAATTCGTCTTGCGAGTATGTTTAAGTTTCGTTCCACTTATTCTATGCGGCTCTATGAAGAATTGCTTCGAGTCAAAAATATGGACAGTGTTATTAAAAACGGGCATACAATTACAATATATGAATTGTTTTTTATGCTCGGACTCGATAGAAACAAAGAATACAAAAAATACGACGATTTTCGAAAAAGAGTATTATTGCCAATACAAAAAGAAATAAAAGAAAAAGCGGGAATTTTGTTTGAATTTGAAGAAATAAGAAAGGGGAAATCCGTATATCAAATTCGTTTTTACAACATAAAAGAAGACCTTAATTTTATACAGGAAGGAAGACAACTGCCTTTATTTCCGGAATTGGAAAATAAGAGCGTTATATCTACGCCGCAGGAAGAAAAATTTTTGAAATTAGTTTTGGGAGATACTGAAAATATTGTAGAGCAAAAATACGCTTCCGAGCAAAAAATTTCCGAACCTGTAAATAAAGAAAATATCGTTTTAGACCGTCCGAAATTTACCGAAGAACAATTAGACAAATTAGACAAATATCTTAAAGATATTTTTAGCGCCGATGAAATTAAAGAAAAATACGATTTTGATTATATTGAATTTTATTACATTAAAGCAAAAACTATGAATGAAAAAGGAACAGTGAATGATTTTTCTAATTTTCTTTATTCTTCACTAATAAATGATAGATACAAATATTATGAGTTAAAACGAAAAGAACGCGAGAAAAGAGAGAAAGAGATTGTTTACGAAAAAGCGGAACAGGAAAGAAGAGAGCAAGAAAAACAGGAAAAGAAAGCAAAAAAAGAACAAGAAGAAGCAAAATACAAAGAATTGGAAAAAATATTTGATTCTCTTCCCGACGATGTGAAAAAGACGTATTTAGAAAAAGTTTACGCAGAAAATTCTTTTTACGCTACTATTGATAGCGACGGAATTAAAAATCCTACAAAATGGAAAGTCGCCGAAATGGTAAAAAACGAAGAGAATAAGTAAATTATTTTTTGTTTTTTAAATAATCTTCTACCAATTCTTTTTTCGTTTCTTCAGAAATTTTTGTCCATAAATCCTTCACTATTATATCTTCGCTATTTTCCGTTTTTTCTTTTTCTTGACGAGACAATAAAAATGTTTTTATTATATCTCTTATCAAAATTAACGGAGACGTTTTATGTTTTGTTATTGCAAAATAAGTCAATGCTCTTTTTTGTTTTTTTGTAATTCGACACCTTATAACGTTTCTTTCATTTAACGGAATGCGTTGGCTAACAACGTAATTTATTTCCGGCGATTTTTGTAAACTTAAATAAACATCGTCGCTTATATCGTAATCGAAACAACCTTCATTTTCTAATATTTTAGTTACAACAGACGCAATAGGTTTTTCCAAACTACCGGCATATCGACTCAAAGCGTTTGCATCGGTATTGTTTAATCTAATTGTAATTGTTTCCGTCGCCTTTGCCGACTCTTCTTTAAAAGGTCTTGCCATATTAATTTCCTCCTTGACTATTTTTATAATCATCATTGCATTTTTTGCAATACTTGTATTTTTTTTCTATCAATTCATTACACTTTTTGTTTGCGCAATGTTTATAATACAGTTTATCAGGGATGGTTTCGTCTTTTTCATTTTTTCTTAAAAAAAGTTTAATTTCTTCAATAATTTTCTTACATATTTCATCATCTTCTTCATTATCGAATACGAATCCTAACTCAAAATTTTTGTTTTGAGAGTAATTTTGAAGATTCATAGACGTAACTATTATTTTATTTGAAGATAAATATATTTTTGCGTGCAAATCGGGTGTTTCTATAAAATTAACGTTAGACAAATATTCTTTTAGTTTTTGAAAATCTTCTAACTTTTTCTTTTTTCTTTCCTCATTTTTATCATAGATTTCTTGAATGATAATACATATTTTTGCTTTTGATGTTTTTAGAGATTTTTTAGTCTCTTCTTTCAAATTTATGTATGGCGTAATCAATAGCAAATATTTGTCTTCTTTTGCTATCATTTCTCCTAATTTAAGATTTAACCAATCTGTATTCAATAATTCTATATTGTTCATAACAATCTCCTTCAATAAAAACAATGCAAAAATAATATTTGCTCGCGCTATTTAACAAAATTATTATGCAATGTTAGTTGAAATATTACCATCGCCAATATTTACTCGTTTTGAATCTTTTTCTGACAACATTTTTATCGTTATAGTTTGCTCTTTTATAACGTCTGCCGTTGTCTTAGCGTTCTCAGAAAAATTTAATAACGCTTCTGCCGTTGTCTTAGCGTTCTCAGAAAAATTTAATAACGCTTCTGCCGTTGTCTTAGCTGCTTCTGATTGCTCGGTTATTGTTTTAATTAAATTGCTTTCGGACTTATCTTCATTTATAACCATATTTTCTTTACCTGTAATTAACCAACTTAAATTGCAACCCATATAATATAAGAGTTCAAGATCTTTTGTCCCAATAACCGCTACTCCTTTTTCGTACCTATTATATGTTGGTATAGTACAACCTAAAACAGATGCCATATCTTTCTGCGTTAATTTTTTACTTAACCTGAATGTTTTTAATCTACTAGCGATACTGTTTTCTGCCAAAACTTACTCCTTTTTATGTTTTCTAATAAAAAAATTGCATTTACGGTAATTTTTTTATTATATTTAGCAATAGAATTTGATGGTGTTTTTAATATATCAAGGAAAATAATTTTTTCCACAACAGAAAAGGGGGAAAATATGGAAATTTTGCAAGAAGGAATTGGAAAAGGAAAGTGGGCGATTGAACGCGTTGACGATTTGATATTGTTATCAAAGAGTCCGGAACTATTTGAAGACCATTTCATATTAAAAGCGGATTTGAATATGAAAGGAATAGAATTTTTGCCGATAGGAAACCTGCTAACACCTTTCAATGGTTCTTTTGATGGAAACGGAATGTTTATTGAGAACTTAACGATAAATTGTCCAAAATGGCAAACAGTCGGACTCTTTGGTAGTTGCGATGAAAACGCAAATATTCAAGGCGTTCGGTTAACGAATTGTAATATAACCGGAGCGGATGGCGTTGGGGGAATTTGCGGTTGCAATCAAGGAGGAAGAATTGAGTATTGCGAAGTTTACGGAACAATAAAAGCAACGGAAGAATTTAACGCTATTGGTTGCGTTGTCGGTTGTAATTGCGATGACGGAATTGTCGATATGAATGTTGGGGAATGCACGATTATTACCGACAAAGAATTTTTTACGGACGACTTGGAAATCGGATATGACAACGATAAAATAGAAGACGACTAAAAATTTTCCAATAAAAAAGCGGACAATAATTATATTGTCCGCTTTTTGTTTTTCAAATAAGAATCAATTTTAAGAAGCAGATGAATTACCCTTGTTTTCTAAAATTTCTCTTATACGTTTAACATCTTTTGCCACATCCAAAATCACCGCTAAAACTCCAAAAGTCATAACAATAAATATCAGTCCGACAATTAGTCCGACGATAAACCCTACAACAGGTCCCGTGCCTGACATACCGCCAAAAGAAACGCCGCTAATTATAAATAACAGCAATACCAACAAAATGCTAACAGTAATTAACTTTTCGTAAAAACTACGAATTAAACCTAACATAAAAACTCCTTTTTGTTAATTTTTTCAATAACCATTTTTCTTTAATAGAAAGCGCTAAAATAATATTTGTCCGCAAAAGATGAGGTTAAAATCCGCAATGTCCTGCGGATTTTTTCTAATTTATCGTTTAAGCAAATTTGCTTAAACGCCCGCATAAATGCGGGGAAATTTCGATTCATACCGATACTTTTGCACCATATCATTAAAAACGACAGCCTTTTATTAAAAAAACTCGATACGGACGAAGCGGTAAAAGAAGTAAATAAAATCGTAAGCGAATATAAGAATTATTACAATTCGTCGTCGCAATATTCTAACGATGAAATAGAAAAAATTATCGACAAATACGCGATGACAAAACATTTAAAAAGGAGTGAAAATGTTTAAATCGAGTTCATTGGGATTCGACAAATTATGGAACGACGGGCAGATGTTTTTGGCAATGTTGCGTCGTCAATTTACCACGCTTTTGATAGTTCAAATAATCGGATTTAGCGTGTTTGTTTTTGCGTTCAAACCGAAAGGAATCGGTGGAGAAACAGGGCTTTGCATATATAAAGCATACCTTCAAACTCTCGCGTTTCAGACGTTTGATTCAAAGGTAAATTTAGAGTGCGGTGGGTTTACGGGAAACGTATCACTTCGCGATTTTTCTGCGGGGGGATATTACGAAAAATTTGCAAAAACGTGCAACAGATTTTTGCTAAATTCGTTTATTTTGTCGTGTTTAATTTACGTAATAATTCCCGTCTGGATGATTATAGCGCACGTGAGAAATAAGAAAGATATGAAAGACAAAATACTTCGCGGCGTGGGAATGATAGAGCCGGAAGAAGTGAAGGACTTTATTAAAAAAAATCCGATTTTGTTCAAAGGATATATGTTCAAATTGACCGACAACGTATTGCTTCCCGAATCGATAGCGACGCGAAATAATTTGACTATTGGCAGACCGGGAAGCGGAAAATCGCAGATGATTTATCGGATAATCGAGCAACTTCGCGAGCAGAAATTTCGTCAAATAATTCACGATTTAAAAGGCGATATGATTTCCAATTTTTACGATGAAAAAACGTGTCTGATTTTTAATCCTGTCGATAAACGGATGGTAAAATGGTCGCTTTTTAAGGAATTGGAAACGATAATAGACATTCAATCGTTTTGCAACGCGCTTGTTTCGACGGAAGGAAACGACCCGTTTTGGCCCGAAAGCGCAAAGAATTTATTGTCGGCAATTCTTACGCTTTGCAAATACAAACGGGAAACAAACTACGATTGTTTTTGGGGGTATATAAACACTCCAAACGACAAATTAAAGGCGGCATTCGACGAGACGCCGGGCTGTGAATCGGGGTCAAAAGCGCTTGCGGAAGGCAAAATGGCGGCGTCTGTTCAAGCGGTATTGGCGACGAGTGTTCAAGCGTTACAATATCTTTCGACGACAGGTTTAGACAGGTTTGAAATTAGCAAAAACGACGCGCCGCAAGAGATGTTAGCGGACGAATTTTCGGGGTATTTGCGCAAAGAAGAGGACTGCTTTTTTAAGAAATATCAAAAGGATATAACGGGGAAAGTTATCGTCGAAGAATACTATAAATATTACAAAGAAAGCGAGATGTTTTCTGTAAAAGAGTGGATAAACGGCGCGGGAAAATATAAGAATTATAAGACGATATTTTTGTCAAATCAAGTCGCGGTTCAGTCGGCTGTAAAATCGTTTTTGGGGATGTTTGTGCAGTTTGCGACGACGGCTTTGTGTTCTTTGCCGGACTATACCGCGCCGAAAACGTTTTTTATTTTGGACGAGTTTGGACAACTGCCAAAGATGGACGGAATATTGACATTACTCACGCAAGGTCGAAGCAAAAACGGCGCGGGTTGGCTTCTAATTCAAGACGTCGCGCAGATAAAAAAGATATACGGAAACGAAGGTTCGTCGATAATAATAAACAACTGCGGAAATTTGTCTTTTTTCTCCGTTTCGGACGAAGAAACGGCGCAAACTTTATCAAAAAGCGTAGGTTCGGTAGAGATAAAACGGACAGACGAGAGTCGTTCTATGAGTTGGCACGACGCGAAAGATAGTTTTTCGCAATCGGAAAAAATACAAGAAAACGCGCTAATTTTGCCGAAAGAAATTATGGATTTACCGACGCTTACCTTTGTGATAAAAATGGTAGATATTCCCGTGACCAAAGACAAATTTGGCTTTGCGAAATACGAAACTGTGGCAAAAGCGTTTATTCCTTTTGATATTTTGAAATCGGAAAAAAAAGACGAGGACGAAGAAAAAGAAGAGCAACAAAAACAGGAAAAAACGCAAGAAGTACAACAAATGCAAGTAAAAAACAATTTTTCCGAAGTTGAAAAAAATATGGATATAGAGGAACGATTACAAAATATTATGGCGTTTGACGAAGCGTTTTACGACGCGGAAAAAATTGAAAACGATATTCCTGATGAAATTGCCAACATTTCCGTTAAAAAAGACCCGTTTGACGAGATGTAAATGCTAACCGTTTCTAAACCTCTTACTCCCGAAGCCGCGACGAGTTATTACACTCGCGGGAATTACTATTTTGAAAGTAAGGGAGAATGGCACGGAAAATTTGCCGAAGAGTTGGGGCTTATATTTTCTGAACTAAAATCCTTGCAAATCGGGCTTTATTATTTATGTAAGGAATATATTGTTTATCTTGAATAATTTTATATCCTTTTTCTAATAAGCCGTTTAATATTGGACGAGTAGATACTGCAAAAATTTTTTCATAATCATTTGGTATATAACAATTATCTACTAACAATGTTTTCGAATCATCGTATTTTTTATGTTTTTCGGGTATATCTTCTAATGGAATTATTTTTAATTGCTTGTATTTTGGTCTATCTTTTATTGGAAAATTCGTATACCAGTAACCAGCCGCTCTTGTAAGTTCCATTTTAGGCGTTAGAAACCAATCTATTTCATTATATCCCGCCCAAATTTTATTTTCTTTGAAATATGTAATATATGCAGATGTAACAACATTTGCTATATTAGATATTATTAAAAATTCCTTACCGCTTTTTATTATAATTTTCCAATAATCCATCATTCGTGAAAACGGAGGATTTGTGCATACTATATCCGCTTCTTCGTTTAGTATTTTTAACGAAAGCGGGTCATCAAAACTTCCCGTATAACCTTTTGGATAATCTTTAAATTCGCTAAAACCGTCTTTTGTAAAAATATAACCTTTTGCACCTTGATTAAACAAATCTACTACGCTGCCGAAATGTGTGCAAATAAGTTTTTTTAGTTCAAGTTTTTTGAAATTCTGCATAAAATACAACGAAAAAGCCGACGTTTTTCTATTGTCTTCGGTATCGACAGCATCGTCGCAGTTACAAAATACTGTCTTTTCTTTCCATATTTCAGAATCGTACATCTCCAATTCTTTTTCTACGTCTTCGTATCTCGTATAAAACTCATCATTATCTACTTTTCTTGCTTTTTTCATTACATTTTCTTTAGTTAATCCCCTTTCCCCAAGAGATGGCTTTTCCCGTTTTACTATTTTTACTACTTCTTTTTGAATATCGGTTTTTATAAATATTTCTTTTATAAACATTTTTCGGCTTTTTATAAATTTAACGTAATCTTCAAACAATCCGGAATTATAAAAATATATTTCTCTGCTTTTTTCTTCTCGCAAACGTCTAAATTCGTCTTTAATATCGTCTTCGACCTGTTTCATATCGCTAACTTCGCAGGTAAATAAATATTGATATATGTTGTCTTTCGATTTGCCCGTCATATTGTTATATTCTTTCAATCGACGTTCAAGGTCGTTTGTAACGCCTATTTTACATTTTGCAGGTTCTAACATCGCCTGAACTATATAAATATATTGCTTTGACATTTTTCAAATCCTCTTTTTCAAATTTAAATCTAAAAATAAATATAATTTTTGCCAAATATATAGAAGCCAAAATTCTAAAACACGACAGAAAATTAAATACGGCTTTGACTTCTCCCGTAAAAGATAAGGAAGTTTGGGTCGTTGACGAGTCGGGAATGGCGGGTTCGGTAAAATATTTAAAAGTAATTGAAGCCGCAAAAAAAGCGGGCGCAAAATGCGTTTTTGTCGGAGACAGAAAACAATTTGCGTCAATAGAAGCGGGAAAAATGTTCCAAGAAATGCATGATAAAACGAATATCGACAAAGTAATTATGCCCGATGTTATGCGGCAAAAAAACCGACCAAACAAAGCAAATCGTATCGGCGATAAGTATGAAAGAAATGGATTTTGCTTTCGATATGATGAAAGGAAGACGAGAAATAAAAGATAATTTAAGCGACATAAATACGTATCAAAAAGCGCAAATGTTATACTTTCACGAAGACATAAAGAATCGCAAAGGAGAAATTTTAGCGACAGCGGGAAGTTCGGCAAAAGTCAGTAAAATCAACGAAGACGGCAGTTTGACTTTGGGAATTTACGACGGCGAAAGAAACGAATATGTAGATACAAATTTTAATTTAGCAAAAATATCGGATAAAATAAGCGTTTATGAAAGTGTTCACGAAAATATAATATCGCAAGAAACGGACAGGAACGAGCGGCTCGATAAAGTTGTCGTTGATTATATGGTAAATACCGAAAGGCAAATAAAAAATAATCCGAAAAAATTATTTGAGACAATGATAATTACCGCGACAAACAAAGACCGTTCGGCGCTAAATCAAAAGATACGAGAAGAGTTAAAGAATAGTGAAATTCCTGAAATGAAAGTTACGGGAGATTTTGAATTTAGCGTTTTAGAAGCAAATTCTTTGGGCGGAACGTCAAAAAGCGCAGCGGATTCTTACGAAATCGGAAATAAAATTCAAATAGATTTTCAAACCGCAAAAGAATGCGGCGTAGACGAAAAATTGCTCGGAACAATTACCAAAATCGACAAGTCAGGCAATAAAATAATTGTTCAATTTGGAGAAAAAGAAATTAAAATAAATCCTGCGTTAGAGAATTTTTCGGCGTTTCGGGAGAACGTGAAACCGTTTGGAGTGAATGATAAAATAGTATTCTTAAAAAACGATAATACGGTAAATGTGCGAAACGGACAACTGGCTATTATTGAAGAGATAAGCGCAAACGGCGATGTTGTTGCGGATATGTCGGGAGAAAAAGTGCGTTTCAATTTGAACGAATACAGAAATATTGACCACGCTTATTGTTTGAGCGAATATAAATCGCAAGGAGCGACGGTAAGTCGTCTCGTTTGGCACGCAGACACAAAAGCGGGAAACGTTTCAAGTAATTCTTTTTACGTCGCCATCACCCGATGCACTCACGAAATCGCGCTTTATACCGACGACGCTAATATTTTACAGGAAAAAGTAAAACAAGAACAAGAAAAATATTCGACGGTAGATAAGGATTTTAACGGTAAGGTTAGTTTAAGTGAAAATGAAGTTGAGAAAAAAAGAGAAAAATATCCTATTGACAATGAAATCGATACGAAGGATTGGGGCGAACAAGAAAAAACTACACAAAAATCGGAAAAAGTTGATATAACCATTATAAATAAGGAGTAAAATATGGAAGAAGCGGACAAATATTCGGAATACGAAGTTTGCATTATTTGTCGGAATTGTGAAAAGTTTTCTGTAAATTGCGCAGGAAAAAGCGCGGTCGTATATGCAGATTCAAGCAAAGAATGCTGGAATTTTGCAGAACGGAACGATGTGGACGAATGGCAATAACCATCTTAGAAAACCACCGTTGCGAATGAGTATATGGAAAACATCGTTTAAAGAAAAGAAAACGAAAAAATAAAAAAAATAAACAATATATGCTACTTAATTATGGCATATATTATTTTATGAAATGGTATTGTAAAAAAGAAAAAAGAAAGGTGACCATATTATGAAAGAAGCAATAGTTGGTGAAGCAGTAGTAAAGTTGGTTTCTCTCGCACGGAATCGTCCTGTAGATACAGATAGTATCGATAGTTGTCATATAAGTACAAAGTGTATTCACGTTCGCGGTTCTTTAGCAAAAGAAAATATTATTAATGAAAACGATGTAGGCATAGGTTTCCACCGCAGTGCTAGAATTTTGCGTAAAATTAATCGTAAAGTCCCGAGAGTAACTAGTAACGCGAATCTATAAACAATAAAAAGAGGATATGTAATAAATGACTTTCAATACTGTAGTTTCAGCAGATACAATTATTTTGATGGTAACAGCTTTATTTTCATTGGGAATGTTCTTAATTGCATGTATGACGATAAAGGAACAAATACAAAATGCCATTGGAAACAAAGAAGATGTTTTCAAAGCAAGAAGAGTAGAACAACTCAAAATTGTTGTAGGTATAGAAAAACATATAAGTGATACATCGTTGAAATTATCAGAATTCTCTATGCAAACTGCTAACCGTAATGTGAAAAGCATGAAAAGTGTGGGTGACGATCTTTATATTACGGCGTTGACAGAGAGATATCTATATGCGATAGATATGTTGTGTTATGCGATAAATAAAAAATATTTTGATAACGAAGAAGATTGGAAGAATAAATATAACACTATAATTGGCTGTTGTATAAAAGGATATGAACAATATTATGGTAAAACATCGCCATACAAAAATACAAAAGCAATTTTTGATAAATGGAATCCTATATAAAAAGAAACGAAGAAAAAAGAAAAAAAATAACTTAAAAAGCGATAATTAGTTTATCGCCTTGTTTTTTTCAAGTTTTTTATTTATTGCGCGTAAATTGGTTTTTTGCCGGTTTTCTCAAGTGTTACAAACTTACACCCGGCTTTTTTCATTTCCGGTACAACAACTTCCCGTAAATGCTTATGATACGCCTTCACATCGTAATTAAACTCTTTCATTATCGCTTCGCGAATACGATACACTTCTTCGACCGTGTCTTCCAATTCTTTATATTTTCCCATTTTGTTTCTCCTTTCTTTCTTCTTCCATAACTTCCATAAACACATCGGGGGGCAATAATTCAGGTAGCCATAATTTACGTTTCCCATCGTTAATTGCTTGATATATCCATCCGCTAAATTTCCACATTCTAAACGCAACTTCTATTTCAGGCGTTTTTTTTATATTATTTCCCTTTCGCGTTTGTGCGCTTGTTTTATTTTCGCGAGTTCTGCTTCGGTGGCACAACGAAAACCGGCTTTTTCGAATGCCGGTTCTTTTTCACGTAAATATTTATGATACGCTTTAATATCATAATTAAACTCTTTCATAATCGCTTCGCGTTTACGATACACTTCTGCTACTGTGTCTTCCAGTTCTTTATACTTTCCCATTTTGTTTCTCCTTTTTTTCTTTTTCCATAACTTCCATAAACACATCAGGCGTTAATAATTCAGGCAACCATAAATTACGTTGGTCATTAAATTTGACTACTTTTCGATATGTTGGTCGTCCTAAATGTGTCATATTCCAACTTATCAAAAAATCAATTTCATTCATAACACATACCGCCAAATGAAAGCAATCTGTTTTTGCTTTTTCCGGAATATCTAAAAACTTAAAATATTCCTCCGCAAGTTCTTCTGTCTCCGGAGTCATCGGCAAATGCGGTATGTCTTTTATTAAGTCAAGCCGCCGATGCGCAGCATCAGGATCCCCTTTTTCGCATTCTTCAATTACATATTTACTTATATACAAGTCGTATTTATGCCGCTCGTTTTCCCAAAAATATTTTGCTTCTTCCTGTCGAAAAAGTTCTTTAATATCTCTGCTCGGTCGCGCCGTTACCAAACTCGGAATAGTGGTCTCTATGTAAACGCTTTTTTTTCCCATAATCTTATTTATTAACGGCTTCTTTGAACGCTTTACCGACTTTGAAATAGACCGCTTTTGACGCCGCAATGTCAATTGGCTGTTTTGTTTTCGGATTGAATCCTTTCTTCGCCGCTCTTTGTTTAACGCCGAACGCCCCGAATCCGATTAACTGAACTTCGTCGCCTTTTATAACAGCAGTTTTAATTGCGTCGATAATTCCATCCAACGCCTTTGCGACGTCGCTTTTTGTCAATCCCGATTTTTCTGCCGCCGCAGAAATCAATTCACTTTTGTTCATATTGAGTTTCTCCTTTTAATTATTATTTGACTAAATTTATAAAATTTCTATTTCTTTCAAAGTTAATCCTGTTAATTCGGATATTTCTTCTGCCGACATTTTTCGCTGTTTCATTTTTCGGGCTACTTCGGCTTTGCCTTCGGCTTTGCCTTTTTCTTCGCCTTTCAATCTTCCTTTTAATTCCGCTGTATATAACTCGCTCTTATAACTCATAAAATCCGCTTTTTCTCGTTCATAAGCCGCTTTCTGTGCAGGCGTCATCTTTAATACGTCCAACTTCTCGCCCGCCTCTTGTATCCCTCTCGCAGTAAATTCACTCTTCACTGCCGAATTCTTTAATACGTATACCCATTCGTCAAATTTACTTCTTATTTTCTCGTCAAATTTATTAGGAAGTATAAGATAATATTCAGGATGTATATTAACGTCCGGCGACAAAGGCGGATTTAAATTCTGCGAAAAAGGAATACTCTCGTCAAAATGAACTCCCGCAAATTCTGTCAATTTCGCGTGAAAAATATATTCCTGTTTCGCTCCCAAGTCAAAATAAGCAATATTTATCGAATATACTTTTTGTATATCGTAAAAATTTCCCCGCGACACTTGCTCCACAACCGCTTTGCAAGCGTTAAACAATGCCTTGCCTAAAAAATCTATTTTGTCGCCAAATTGTATTTCAAATACGGCAATTTCACCGTTGTCAATTTTCGCTTTCAAATCTACTCTGTTTATTTTTTCAAAAGCATTGCTAATATTACCTTCGCTTTCCAATATATTTTCTATAACTATCTTTTTATTAAG
>JGI24698J34947_10000364_pt1 | contig 20304 bp, 18 predicted proteins | sample TergutMp193P3_FD_34947 | JGI IMG/M metagenome (IMG submission 34947) | reverse complement strand
GCGAAAAACGAAAGGCCCGGAAAAAAACTCGATTTTCTCTGTCAGGAAATTAACCGCGAAATTAACACCATCGGCTCAAAAAGCGCTATACTGGAGGTGAGCCGCGCTGTGGTGGATATGAAAGAATCGCTTGAGAATATACGGGAACAGTTGAGAAATGTAGAATAAGGGGGGAGGGGGATATGAAGAAAGATATTAAAATAGCGGTCTCAGGGAAGAGCGGCTGCGGCAATACGACGGTCAGCAAGATAGTTGCGGAACGTTTGGGCCTGTACTTTATCAATTTTACCTTTCGGTCATTGGCAAAGGAAAAGGGTATCAGTCTTAATGAGGTGCTTGAACTTGCCGCCAAAGATGATTGGTGGGACAAAGAGGTAGACAGCCGCCAGGTGCAGCTTGCCCGCGAAAGCGGCGGATGTGTGCTTGGATCGCGTCTTGCGATCTGGATGCTGCAAGAGGCGGACTTAAAAGTATATTTAACGGCAAGCGCTGAAATCAGAGCAGGCCGGATCATGAAGAGAGAGGGGGGGGGGCTTGAAGCGGAGGCGGCATTTACCGCCGAACGGGATCGCCAGGATCATGCCCGTTATATCCGCATATACAACATTGATAATGATAAATATGATTTTGCAAATATAATTATCGACACGGGTAATTTGGATCCTGACGCGATAGCCCAAATGATAATAACCGCGGCGGAAAAAATAACGTAATGAAAATGAAGATCAAAGAATTCAGGGAGATGGTTCTTTCCAATTACCGGCAGGCGGGAAGAAAGTTCCCCTGGCGGGGGGCCGACCCCTGGGGGGTAATGGTCTCTGAATTCATGCTGCAGCAGACGCAAACCGACAGGGTTATACGCTATTGGGAAAACTGGATGCACAAGTGGCCGCAGCCGGCGGCTCTCGCGCAGGCGCCCATGGAAGAAGTCCTGCGGCACTGGTCGGGCCTCGGTTACAACCGCCGCTGCTATAACCTGAAAAACAGCGCCGCCCTCATCACGGCGGAATATAACGGCACAGTGCCCGACAACCCCGCCACCCTGCGTCTGCTTCCCGGCATCGGCCCCTACATCGCCGGGGCGATAGCCTGTTTTGCCTACAATTACCCCGGTGTCTTTATAGAGACCAACATCCGCTCAGCGATAATCCACTGTTTTTTTCCCGGCAGAGACGCTATCAAAGACTCGGAAATTTTCCCTATTCTCGAATCGGCGCTGTACAAAAAAGACCCCCGGACATGGTATTACGCCCTGATGGACTACGGCGCATCGTTAAAAAAACTCACCGAAAACCCCAGCCGCCGCAGCGCCCATTATGTCCGCCAGACCCCTTTCATCGGGTCTTTCAGGCAGGCGCGGGGCAAGGTGATACGGACATTGGCGAGTATGGGCTCAAGCAACGCGAAAGAAATAGGGCTGGTCTGCGGGTTGGGGGAGGAAAAGTTGTACCGTGTTTTGGAGAGGCTGGAAAAAGAATCTTTGGTAGCAGAAGAAAGAGGAATTTACCGGATCAAGGATATTAGATAACCAAATAGTAGCTGCCCGAAGGCAGACGCTTATATGTTTTGATAATTTATCAAAATATACCCGACTAAGCGGCTGCCCGAAGGCAGACGCTAAATATGTTTTGATAATTTATCAAAAAACATCCACTCAAGCGGCTGATGGGAGTCGAACCCACGTCTCCAGCTTGGAAGGCTGGGGTAATAGCCGTTATACGACAGCCGCATATAACTAATTTATTCTAGCAAAGAGCCGGCAGGCTTGTCAACTACCTAAGTACCGCTAATCCCTTCCGCAACCCAGGCGATTATTACCGCCAGGCGTTTGCTGATTGCCGAAGGCATATCAACTCTGGAAGCTATAAAGTCGGAAACATCAGCGCCTGCAAGGGCGTATATCAGTATCCCTTCCGTTATCGGCTCAAAATACAACTGAACGTTAAACCTTTCTTCCCTGATGACCGGCACAAAAAAGTAGGTCATGTTTTTGTAATTGGACAGCGAGTAACGCAGGCCGTGCGGAACAAGCGTCATATCCCCCCGGTAATAGGTGTTCCCGAAGTTCACATCTTTAAGCCGCATATAGATCGTTTCGGAAGAGGGGATTCTTGAAACGGGCTTGGGGTCGGCAATGGGATTATTTTTTCCCGGGTTTTCTATCCGGGTAACATCCTCAAACAGAGGGACATATTCATTACGGGTAAACGAGTGGTAACGCCGCCCCTTAAGCTCTCTGATTTTTCCGAGGGCGTTATAAACATCTAACAGGGAATATTCATCCGCTTTGCCGGGGACAACGAGAATCGACTCAACCAAAAAACCGGGTTGCTTTACCAGTATCGTTTCAATAATTTGGGGATCGATGGCGTTCTGACCGGAACCGGCAAGGGCGGAACGCTGTATTTTTTTGGTGGATTGAAAAAAACCTTCCCTTGAAAATGCCGCCTCACGAACGGCGGAAGGCATCTCCGGAAAAATTTGATTAAAAGAACGCTGTGCCGCAAGCGGAAACAGCGTTAAAAAAAAGATCGAAAAGAACCACCAAACACGCATTTAATATGCGCCCCTGCCGTGCACAACCGCGCCGAAAGTCATAAACAGCACCCAAAGGTCAAGCCAGCCCGACCAGCTTTGCAGGTAATAGGTGTCGTATGCAACCCGCGCGTTATAATCAGTTTCCGATCTTCCCGACACCTGCCAAAGACCGGTTAACCCCGGCCTTATGGAAAAGACGCGGTTGAAGTCCTCGCCGTATTTTTCTACTTCCTCGTCAACAATGGGGCGGGGGCCTACCAGCGACATCTCTCCCTTGAGTATATTGATGAACTGGGGAAACTCGTCGATACTGGTCCGCCGCAAAAACTTGCCGATCCCGGTAATTCTGGGATCATTGGCGAGTTTGTGGTTTTCGTCCCATTCTTTTTTTATTTCAGGATTCGATTCCAAAAGTTTCTCAAGCCGTTCCCGTGCGTCAATAACCATGGAGCGGAATTTATAGGCGTGAAAATATTTGCCGTTCATACCCAGCCGTTTATGTTTATACAAAACCGGGCCGGGCGAAGTTATCTTAATCAAAAGCGCTATAAAGAGGAGGAAGGGCAGCAAAAAAATTCCCCCTATGCTGACAATAATAATGTCCATGAAGCGTTTAATTTTCAGGTTCCAGGACATCTTGAGTCTATTGGCCGTTACCCAGCCCAATACGCCGCCAAAATCACGGATAGACATCCAGATATTGGCAACATTGGAAGAGTCGGGAATAAAGGCGCTGTACCTGAAAGCCGAAACCGAGCTATTCATAATATGTTTTAATTTTTGATCATCAAGTTTTGATATCGTTATCATTGCCATTTTTATCCGGTAACGGCGGACAATTTCAGGCCCTATGGAAGTGTCATGAATGACCGGAACGCCCCGGTACTCGTCAATGCCGTTCGGGTCGTCGTCCAGAATGAGTACCGGCACATATCCGGCTCTGATACTGCCCAGTAAACTGTCAACAACCAGTTTTCCGGTATTGCCCGATCCGTAAATGACCGCGGGGATGCCGCCAAGCCGGGTTTTATACAGCAGCCAGTGGGTCATACTTCTCACGGTCAGTAAAATTATCGTGGAAAAAATACAACTGATAATAAGGGCAACCGATATGGAATCCCAGTTTTCGTGCTCAATATACCGGGATAAAATAATACCGCCATAGGCCAAAAAAGAACCGATACTGAAACGCCGCAGCTCTTCGGAAGGGGCAAGCGAAACGCCCGGATAAAGATTTAAGATTTGAAAAATGATGATAAATGCCGGCAGATAGGGCCAGTAGGTTATAAATGACTTGGTGTTGATAATTCCCTTGTCACCCATGAGCCCCCAGCCGAATATTTTTACCCAAAAGAAACCCCAGCCGATGGCCAGCATGACCCCCAATATATCCGAAAGCACAAAAGCGGTTGTTGAAAGGGCGGAACTCGTGCGGCGGAAGCGTGTGCGATACCAAATATCAAATTCTGAAAGGGTCATAGTTTTACAATATTATATTCGCTTTCTTTCTGCAAGGACATGGTGCATACGCTTGATAAAGGCGGCCTTGGAGAACTGTTGTACATGATCATTAAACACTTTTCGGGCGGTAAATGTTACCTCGTTACGCTCAAAATGCTCCATTGCCGCTATAAGGGCCTCCGGCGTCTGTTCACCGAAAAACAGGCCGGTGGCGCCTTCCTTTACCGTGTCCAGCGCGCCGCCTTCCCGGTAGGCAATGACCGGGCAGCCGGCCGCCTGGGCCTCAATGGGGACAAGCCCCAAATCTTCAATGCCGGGGTAGAGCAGCGCCCGCGCTCCGGCAAACAGGGCCGCCGCTTCCTCATCAGAAACCCTGCCCAAAAAGGAGATAAGGCCGCTTTTCCGGTATTTTCTCGCGTCTTTCTTTTTTATCCCCGCCCCGGCTACAACCAGCTTTCTCCCCGATTGGGCGCAGGCTTCAATGGCGATATCCGCCCGCTTGTAGCCGGTAACCTGACCAAAGAACAGGTAGTAATCGGCGGGCTTTCTTTCCACATTGAGGAATTGTTCGATGGGCGCGGGACCGTACACTACTTCCGCTTCACGGTTGTAAACGCGGCGTATCCGGTTCGCTACATAGTGCGAGTTGGTGACAAAACGATCCACCAGATTGGCGGAAGTAATATCCCAACTTCGTAAAGAAGGGATCAGGCGCTTCATAAAAAAGCGGACGAGCGGGGTGGTTGTGCGCAAGTATTCGTGGTACATATCCCAGAGATAGCGCATGGGGCTGTGGCAGTAGCAGAGGTGGTAGGCGTTGGGATTGGCAACCACGCCCTTTGCCGGCCCCGCCTCGCTGGATATAACCAGATCGTAACTCTGCAGGTTAAAATCCATCAGCGCGTTGGGCATCAGCGGCATATACAGTTGATAGAGTTTTTTCGCAAACGGCAGGCGGTTAACGCGCGAAGTGAAAACGCGCTTGCTTTTTATCAAGGGAGAAACCGCTTGGGGGTTGTAGACATGGGTAAATATATCCGCCTGCGGAAACATCTCCAGCAGGGCTTCGAGCATTTTTTCCCCGCCGCGCATATTGACGAGCCAATAGTGGACAATGGCAACTTTCATTGCAGTTCCTTCATAATAATAGATGAGGTTTTTTCAAAAGTATATCTTGATAAGAGCTGTTCAGGCAAAACAGGGGAAGGCGCGCTTTTGTTAAGCAGCAGTGCTGTCATTTTTTCTTTGAGATCATCGCGATCACCGGCGCGAAAAAACGTTACCGGATAATCAGCGTAAACTTCTTTTAATACGGGAATATCCGAGATCAGCGCATGAGCGCCCAACACCATCGCTTCAAGGGGCGGGAGGCAAAAACCTTCGTAGAGCGAAGGCTGCACGAGCAAGGCGGCGGTGGAAAGATGTTCCATCAATTGTTCATCGGAAACAAAGCCGGTAAATGAAACAGCGCCAATTGCCGCAATCTTGCGCATAACAGCGTTATCCGCAGTGCGGAAATTTTCCGGTGACCCGATGATAATTAATTGATGGGGCAGTCCCTCATCCCTTGCCTGATGAAATGCGTCGAGCAGATAATCAAGCCCCTTGTGTTTTTTAATGTTACCGATAAAGATAATAGTCTCTTTTTTGGCGGCATTACGGATATTCGCCCGGTATTCAAGAAACATCGGCTGAATTGCCGAATGGGTAACGACAACCGGTTTTTCTTTCCCCAAATGGTGCTCTATGCGCGATTGGGAAAATTGGGATACGGTAAATATTTTGTGCGAATTCTGATACGCCCTGCGGAAAAACCACATGCGGACGGCAAGACCGGTTTTTGACAAAAGCTGCGGCATATCGGGAAAAATGATGTCATGGATAGTGATATAAACCGGAATTGTTATTCCACGGGGAATATTGAAGAACGGCGCGAAGTAAACATCGGCCCTGTTGATATGCTTTGCCGTTTCCGCAGGGAAAAAAAACAATTCCCTGATGGAAAAAGGTTTTGTGTTACATGCAATTATTGTAACATTCGCGTTGGCGGTGAAAGAATTTAACCGCGCCGCATTTCCCAGCAGCAGGAGTTCATTCCCCGACTGCAGAAACCAGGGCAGACATCCCCGCAGGTATACCCCAACCCCGCTTGCGTCTATCATCCTGCAGTCAATGGCGATGGTCATTTTTGCGCCAAATAACCGGCAAATTCCCATAATGAGGAAAAGACCTGGACATCATCGGTGATCATGTTTTTTTTCTTTCCTTCATCATTGCCCAGAAAAACAGGCTTGCAGCCTGCGTTTATCCCGGCCCGCACATCCCGCTTATCGTCGCCGGCCATGTATGATTGCGCAAGGTCTATGTTGTATTTTTCCGCCGCCCTGAAAATCATCCCCGGCTTGGGCTTGCGGCAGTCACAATCGATCTTGTACTCGGGCCGCTCTCCGGCAAACCCCTTGTCAGGGTGATGGGGACAGTAAAACAAATCGTCAATGTACGCGCCGTGTTTTCCCAAATCGGTTTCCATTTTCATATGAATAAGGTCAAGTGTCCGGAGATCAACATCGCCGCGGGCAATTACCGGCTGGTTGGTAATAACAATGGCAAGAAAACCGAGGCTGTTTATTATCTTTATCGCCTCTGCCGCGCCTTCCAGCAATTCAAAATCTTCGGGTTTGGTTACAAAACTATTTTCTATTAAAACATTAATAGTCCCATCCCTGTCAAGAAAAACCGCCTTTTGTTTTTCGTGTAAATTTTTCCCATGTACAATACCTTTTTCAATATCCGATGTAACTTGCGCGTAACGTTCCGGCGTACCCATGTCTTTGATATATTCGGGGGTAGAGTAGGCAAAAATTTTTCCGCCTGAAATTGAAGGCTTGAGCATATCGCGGTCAAGGTCTATTTTTTCTTTAGACTGCGGGCAGTTTTTCAAAAAATCCGTGGACAGAATATGCACCCCGGCGTTAACCTGGTTTTTATACCATGTGCGTTCGTCCTCTTTGTTAATCCAGCCCGTTACCTGATTATTGCTGTTAGTGGTAATAAGCGCGCTGTCGAAGGGGTGGCTGTTGGGATGAACGGCAAGTGTGGCATGGGCTTTCTTTTCCTGGTGGAAATTAATCATACGGGTAAAATCAATATCAAAAATAACATCGCCGTTTAATAACATAAAGTCATTTGACAGGTTTTCCAGTTTGTACAGCGCACCGGCGGTTCCCAGCGGTTCGGTCTCGGTAAAGTAGGAAATATCACACCCAAAACGGCTGCCGTCGCCAAAATAATCCTTTATGTGTCCGCCAAGATGCCCGACAACCAGGATAATTTCGGTTAAGCCGTTTTCTTTCAGGCAGTTAATCTGGTGTTCCAGAATGGGCTTCCCGCAAATGGGGATCATCGGTTTGGGAATATCGCTGGCTATTGCCGCCGCGCGCGTTCCCTTTCCGCCTGCCATTATTATCGTTTGTATCAAAAAAAGTGATCCTCCAGCATCATGCACAGAAGGTGGTACACCGGTAAATGCAGTTCCTGTATTTTGTAGGTTTCGGTTTCGGGAACGCAGATGCATACATCGGCAAACTTTTTGAGTTTTCCTCCGCCCGAACCGGTCAGGGCGATAATTTTTAATTTTTTCGCCTTTGCGACCGCGGCGGCATACAGCACATTTTTTGAGTTGCCGGAAGTGGATATTCCCAATAACACATCGCCTGCTTTTCCATAACCGTATACCTGCTGGGCAAAGGTAATGTTGCCGTCAATATCGTTGATGCACGCAGTGTTAAGCGAAGCATGACCGGAAAGGGCAATAGTAGGCAGCCCCGGCTGCAAGTGGGTAATAAGGTATTGGGCAATTTCATCGTCAACCTGGGCGACATCCGAGATAAACGAAGCGGGCAGCTCTCTTTTTTTTGCAAAAGTCTTCATCAGTTCACCGGCGATATGTTCCGCATCGGAAGCGCTGCCGCCGTTTCCCGCTATCAATAATTTTCCGCCGTTGGTATATGAATCGGCAAGAATATCAAAAGCGGCGCTTATATCGCTTTGGACTGTTCCGAGTGACGGATAACGTTCGATTAATTGTTGTAAATAGTCCATGCCTGGGTCCCCGTTTCGGTAAAGCTGGGCGTAAGCACCATGCCCTGTTTTTCTTTTAATGCGCGTATAAGTGCGACTTTTTTGCACGGGTTACAGTAGATCATCATAAAGCCGCCGCCGCCCGCGCCTGAAATTTTCGCCGATTCGGCGCCGTTATCCAGCGCGAACTGGTAAAGTTCATCCAAAAATGAATTGGAAATTGAAGTCGCGGCGTTTTTCTTCGCCAGCCATCCCTGCAAAAGACAGTTTGAGAATCCCTTAAAGTCTCCTTTTAACAGGGCTTCTTTCATAATAATCGCCTGTCTCTTCATTTCGTGCATACTCTCAAGGTTCTTGGCATCGCCTTTTTGCGTATGCTGAATCTGCTCGCTGATGATATTCGCGCTTTCCCTTGAAACGCCGGTGTAGTACAAAATAAGCGAGGCTTCAATTTCGTTTCTAATCCAGCGTTTCAGGCGCAGCGGATTTACAATGACGCGCTCATTTTCATAAAACTCCATAAAGTTAAAACCGCCGAATGTCGCCGCGTATTGATCCTGTTTGCCGCCGGCAAGTTCTATGTCTTCGCGTTCAATTTTATAGGCAAGGGCGGCAATGTCGTATTCGCCAAGCGGCAGGTTAAGCCACTCGATAAACGCTTTTATGATGGCGACAACCATTGTCGATGACGAGCCAAGACCCGAACCTGCCGGCGCGTCTGAATAGGTTGTCATTTTGAAAGAAAGCGGTTTAATGCCAAAGTCGGCGATGATGCGGTTGTAAATACCCGTATGCAGGGGCAGGGCGGCGGAGGGCGGGAGTTTTTCGGCGGTGGGATGTTCTTCATTTTTATTTAAGTCGGCGGCGATAAACTCAATCTTGCCGGAATCATTCGGCTCAATGGTACAGTAGGCGTACATATCTACCGTAGCGTTGAGCACATAACCGCCGAAACGGTTGTAATAATTCGCAATGTCGGTCCCCCCGCCCGCAAGTCCCAGACGAAGAGGCGCTTTAGAACGGATAATCATGGAGTCCTCCGTATATACAGGATAAAGCCGTTGTCGTCCGACAATATCCGGTAGTCCGTTTCTATCATATCGAAAACAGGCTGATGCCAGCTCAGTATAATCTGATCTTTCTCTTTGAATAAAGCTATAATAGCCGGTTTGCCGGTTAATATGTCGGATAAAAATTCTTCTCTTGAGCCGGGGATGAAATCAAAAGCCGGACCCTGAAAGAAATATTTGGATGCGGCGTCCCTTTGTGTAAAAGGATAAATGTAGGCGTTATACCCCAATGATATTATGGTATCGCCCGGTTTGGTGTTTTCATCGATTATTTTGCCCGTGTTAATTAATTCTGCGCCTGAATGGTCGTTAATTATTTTTGATATATCATAAAGATAGTTGGCAATTCCTTCAGAGAAAACGAAACAAAAGAAAGCGGCAGTTAGCAGCGTTTTTGACTTTTTATCAGCAAAAGCAGAATGTATAACACCGGCAAGAAAAGTAAGGGCTGGAACAAAAAAAGGAACAATAACCATATTATAATGACTTTCGCCGCTTGAAAACGAAAGAAACAGTATCATCAGAAAACACGATAAAGTATAGCTCAAATAAAAGAGGAAGTTGTCCTGCCTGAATTTTTTTATCATCCAGAATAAACCAACCGCAAGGGGGATGACAGAGAGGGTTCTGTTAATCACCGCATAGAAATTTTGCGCCGTTGCTTTAAGCCCTCCCCCGTCAAAACCTCTGGTAACGCTGCCCAATATAACCTGTTCAACAAAAGCGTCCATAATGCCATTTAATTGCAAGTACAAAAACAGAGGAACCGCAATAACGGCAATCCCCAGAAAAAAGCCAACGATATATTTGAGCAAATAAATAAAGCGGCGTTCTATTATCGTTTTAATAAAAATGATCATGCAAAAACCGGCCCACAGGGGAAACATATTCAGTCTGAACATAACGGCGCAGATGCAACAACTCCCCAAAGCGATTAACTCGCCAAAACTCACGGTCTGCTTTGGCGAGAAAAAATATTTGGTAAAAATATACAAAGATATCATCATAAAGGGCATGGAAAATTCTTCCGTTCCGGCCTGGTTGGTGAAAAACGCATAATATACCATAAAGCTGAATACTGTTCCCAGCATTGCCTTGAGCCGGTCGCCAAAAAACAAAGCCGTTTTATAGGCGAAAAGAACAGAAACAAACGTAAAAAGCAATTCCATAACCCAGATGCCGGTAAATCCGCCAATCCGCAAGCCGGCCGCGTTAAAGAGGTAGAGAAGGGGCCCTTTATTGTCAACGAAATCTTTATACGGTAAATATCCGCGGGTTATTCCCTGGGCGATAGTAACATAAACGGATGAATCAACATGCATGCGCCTGAAATTAATGGGGCTATAGGTAGTCGTAATAATCACCATAAACGCAATAAAAAATAATATTATATATATTATTAAGTTCGATTTGTTTTGATGGTCAAATATTTTCCGCATTCTTTTTCTCCCTAAAAATTACAAATTTTGATATTAAAAAATTGGAAACCATGCCCGCCGCTATTCCGCAAGCCTGGGCGATAAATTTCCAGGGAAGCGTAAAGTTGGAAACAACCGTATACATTACCCCGATATTGATTGCCAGACCCAAAGATGATCCCGAAAGAAAGGTAAGCCATTTTATGACAGAAACGGGCGTTTTTCCGGTATACGCCCTGAAAGACCACAGATGGTTTAAAAAATAATTCTGCGTTCCGGCAATAATAAAGCAGATGATACTGACGGGTATTACCGGTAATTTTGACAGGTCTGCCAGCAGAAAGAAAATGAGTAAATTGGTTATTGATCCCAATCCGCCCGTTATAGCGAATTTTATAAATTCGTAAATCAGGCGAGTTTTCTTATTTTCCAAACATCCCCCAGGGCTTTAAGCAGAAAACTGCCCGACATTTTTGACTGTCCCTTTTTTCTGTCGGGAAAAACAATGGGAATTTCAACAATGTTGCAGTCTTTTTTGAACGTTTTATATTTCATCTCTATTTGAAACGAATAACCCCGTGACACGACATCTTCCAGCCCTATTTTTTCGAGAGTCGTTTTACGCCACATATTATAACCGCCGGTAAAGTCTTTGATGGGGCACTTAAGCAGCAATTGACAATACAGGGCGCCGCCCTTGGTCAAAATATTTCTGATAAACGAACGGTTTTCTATCATTCCGCCGGGCACATTGCGGGAACCGATTACCAGATCGGCGGTCTCAATTTCCTTGAGCATTGCGGGAATATATTTTGGATCGTGGGAAAAATCCGCATCCATGGCGAGCAGAATATCGAAACCGTTATTGATACCCCATGAGAACCCGGTAAGAAAAGCTGTGGCGCCGCCCATTTTTTTCTCTCTTTTAAGAATATGCAGAGCATTTTTTTGCCGGGCAATTTCTTCAACTATTGCGGCAGTGCCATCAGGAGAATTGTCATCCACTACGAGAATATGCGCCTGCGGCGCGATGGTAAAAATAGCATTGATCAAGGGCTCAATATTTTCTTTTTCATTGTAGGTTGGAATTACGATTAATATCTGCATGATTAGCGCCGATTCTCCCGTATCAATTTTAAAACCTGCTCTGCGGCAGTGTCATAGGAGTATTTTGCAAGAATAGCGTCCGGTTTGTCAACCGCTTTGCGCAGCAGTTCGTCAAGGTCAACATCGGTATTGTATGGGTCAATGTAATGCGCCGTGTTGCCGTAAATTTCCGGCAAGCTCGCGGCTTTTGCGACAATTACCGGCGCGCCGCAGGACAGCGCCTCAAGCGGGGTCAGGCCGAACCCTTCATAATACGAGGGCAAAATAAAAGCCTTGCAGCGCTCCATGAGGGCTTTAACCTTCGAGTCGTCAAGGTAGCCGAGGAGGATTATGTTCTGCGGCGTTCCGGTATCAAGTTCGTCCACTTTAACGGTTGAAAGACTTGTTCCCGAAATGGCAAACAGCGTTTCGGGATGTTTTGCCGCATACTCAAGTATCCATTGCAGGTTTTTACGTTTGGAAAGACTGCCCAAAGAAAAATAAAATGATTTTTCGGAAAGAACGGGAAAATCATTAAATATTGATGCATCGGCATTTATAGAGCGCATATGATCCGCGCTGCTGTAGATAACGTTTATTTTTGAAGGTTTGATGTTAAATGTTTTCACCATTTCATTTTTGCTGTATTCGGACACTGTTGCTATTTTTTTTGCCAGATACGCAATAAAGCGGTACTGGATTCTGCTGTACAGCCTGGTAAATTTATCCCTCCTGCTGGTAAAATCTTCCGGGAAAAATTCACAATAAATGTCATGAAGAAAAACAATCCCCGGGGCAAGCGGCAGACAGGTATTGCCATATTCCAGAATGGTATATTTCCGGCGCGTCAATAGAAAACCCTGCAGCGTCAACATTTGCCAGCGGATATTGGACTTGCTTTTTTTTTCAAGCCTGATGATTTCAAAATTTCTGTAATCGGGGATGTTTTCAACAAAGGACGGAATAACAATGGCTATTTCACCCGGCGCGCAGAGTTTATCCAAGCGGTTGGTGATTTCGTATGCGTAACGCTCTATACCGGTAAGCCTGCGGCAAAGGAAGTCGCCGTTAATGATGATTTTTTTTGTTTTACTCACTTTCTTTATAATTAATCATTTTTTTTATGAATGCTTTAAATCTTGTTATAGGTCTTTGTGAAAATATCTTTACAATACGTTCATCTTCAATACGATTTTGATCTATAAATTTCTCAAAAATATTATTTATGATTTGTCCTGTCTCTATAGTATCAATTATAAAATTTCTGCCATAATCAAAATATGGTTTATATGTTGCTATTTTTTTATATCCCTTATATTTAATAATGGTATTTTGTCCGTAATATCCAATATGCTGTACAAGACTGATGTTTGTACAAAATATCCTGATATTATTCTCTACAAGAAATTTCGACCATTTCCAGTCGAATGATGTTTTTTCTGAACTGGACTGTGAGGAAAAATAATTTACAATTTCCTCAATTCGCTTTCTGGAAAAAAAAGTCCCGGCAGCTCCGATAGTTTCTTTAATACAAAGATTTTCATCAATAATTTCTTTTGGGGGATGTGAAGTGGCATTAAAAACAGAAAGAACACCGTCAGTGTACTTTATTAAATCAAGCGCTTTAGAAATACAGTTTTTATTAAAAATAATATCAGAGTCGGCATTGAACAAATATTCATCATTTGTAGACAAAAAATCCTTGTAAAATAAAAACATATTCATATCGGCCTTAAAATTACGTTCATTGCGTCTTATGGATGCCGCTGTTGGAAATATTTTTTTTATTTCAGAAATGTCGTATTCAGAACTGCAATCATCATAAATTCTGATATTGCATGGTATTGGGAAGTCCATTTTGTATAGTGAGTCGGCCATTATTTTTAATAAATCATGCCTGTTATACAGCGGTATTGCAATGGTTAACATTATTACTCCCCCTTATAAAATTTATCAATTAGTATTTTTACAATTCGTTTACTGGCATAGCCATCGCCGTATGGGTTTTTAGCGCTAGCCATTTTTTTATATTTACTTTTATTATCAAATAAAAGTTTTGCATATTTAAAAATATTGTCTTCCTCTATGCCTACTAATTTTACTGTGCCGGCCTTTAACGCTTCTGTTCTCTCCGTTTCTGTACGCATTACAAGTACAGGTATACCAAATGAAGGAGATTCCTCCTGAAGTCCACCTGAATCGGTCATAACCAGATAACTGCGCGCCATAATGTTATGCATATCCTCAACATCTATAGGATCCAATAAATAAATTCTGTCTTTATTGCCCAGTATTGCATTTACTGAATTCTTTATGGCAGGGTTTAGGTGTACTGGATATATAATAATAGCATCATTATATGTATTGGAAATGCGGATTAATGCCCTGCATATATTTTCAAGAGGGCGGCCAATATTTTCGCGCCTATGTGCCGTAACCAGTACTATTTTCTTTGAAAAATCTATCCCACTTAAAATTTGATTTTTAAAAATATAATTCCTTTTTACTGTTGTTTTGAATGCGTCAATTACAGTATTGCCGGTAACAAAGATATTTTTAGTGATTCCCTCTTTTAGTAAATTTTTTTTATTAGTTATGGTAGGGGCAAAATGGAATTCAGAAACATCTCCTGTTAACCTCCGATTCATTTCTTCCGGGTACGGAGAATATTTGTTGTAAGTCCTTAGACCTGCCTCTACATGACCAACAGGAATTTTTTGATAAAATGAAGCTAAGGCCGCCGCGAAACTGGTAGAAGTATCACCATGAACAAGGACAATATCAGGTATTTCATTTACAAGTATATGCTCAAATTTTTCAAGAATAGAAGTAGTGATGGTGGTTAATGATTGATTAGCTCTCATAATATCAAGATTATAATCTTCTGTAATATTAAAAGTATGCATTACCGGAAATAACATTTCCCTATGTTGCCCTGTCAGACAGACGACAGTTTGTATTAAAGGAGATTCTTTAAGCTCCAATATGAGGGGACACATTTTTATTGCCTCGGGTCTGGTACCGAATACAAGAAGAACTTTCATGATATTTTTAGCATCCTTTTGAATTTACGAAAAACTCGTATTAAAAATATAATCATTCCGTTGACAACGGAAGCGCGAAAGAAAAGTTTTTCTATATATTTACTGTTACGTTTATATAACGGAAGCCAGCCGTTTGAGAAAAATAATTTTATAGCATCGTTCATCAAAAGCATATTTCTGTTGCTTGTTGATACTGCTCCTGGCGCCGTGCCGAAATATTTTGCGGATTCCGGATTGGAACCCCACAAATCCTTGTCAAAATACGGATGGGCGGGAACAAATGTTTTTACTCCGTGTTTTAGTGCCTGAAAAGAAAGGCACATATCTTCTGCAACGTATTTAAAGCGCTGATACTGTTCAGTATCCTCGAACATATATTCGAGCCATTCGCGTTTAAAAAACCATGAGTGTCCGACAAAATCAACTTCCACAGTTTCTGGTAAAGGATTATCCCATCCAACTTTAAAAAAATTATTGATAGGATAATCAATTCCATGAGTTAAAACTATTCCTATTGTACCATAAATTCCCTCTTGATTAATCATATTATTGAAACAATGTTCCAGCCATCTTGGACCAGGAATAGTATCATCATCAAACAAGCAAATATATTTTCCCATTGCTTTTCTGGCATAATTGAATCTTTCCCAAACTCCGGCATTTACATTACTGATACAAACACCATCAAATTGTTTTCGTAAAGACCCTTGTAATACAATAGTATAGTCATTTGGAATACAATCCTGAAATAACAGTATTTCTAAAGGTTTTATAGTCTGATCCTTTATTGCTTTGAGTTGTTTGATAAGACTTTCCGGTTTTTTGAATAATGTACAAACCACAGAAATACAAGGCTCAAGATTCGCATTTTTATGCATCCAGCAATTACGTTTGGCATAAATATTATTTGATTTCATATATGGTCTTGTTATATAACCTCTATAGTAAACATCTATACTTGAACCAAAATCGACATAGCAGTTATCCGGATTATTTTTAAATAGATTTGCGATTATCGGACCGGACATGGGACCGGCGGAAACGACATATAACAGGTTTTTTGTATTGCCGTATTCAGATTTTATCTTTTCAAGTAATTCATCGGCGTTATTTTCCCAAAAAGAAATACAATCATCGGTTATAGTATAATATTTTATAATATTCAAACCGCCTATTTTTTTTCCTTCTGCCCGGTAATTGGCGATTAAAATTGCATCCCTGTTTAGATGTGGAAATCTATCACGAAATTTCGGATAATTGCTGTTAATCCACAAATTTGCGAAGGTGATATTTTTATTTTTAATTCTGGACCGATACCAGTTATACGCAGGCTCGTCGCAACAGGGGCATGAAATAGCGTAGTATACATTGGGATCGTCAATTTGCAGTGAATCAAAAATTGCCTTTCCAAGAGCGGTAACATAGTCCGGTGATTTCCAGTTGCCTTCCTGCGCGGCAACTGACTTGCCGGTCATTATTGCACGCTCACCATCTGCATTTCGCATAAAAGCAAAATTTTCATTATTTAGAATTTTTTGCCAGAAGATGTCAAATTCATCGTTAAGATATTTTGTTTCCATTTTCAATCCTTATTTTTTTAGAAAATTTATAATCTAATCTATCTTTTCGGAACTATATCCCACACATCTTCTGTCTCGGTTTCTATCCATTTTGCCTAATTATTTTAAAGTTGTGAGGTATGTATATTGAAAGAACTTATTACCAAGGCCCCCATGATTTTAACTATAATCATTTAATGGTTTTCTCGTTTTTTTCAAGCGCTTCTATAACACTTTTTAAATTTTCAAGAGATTGGGAATATATTTTATCGTATAAATGATGAAGAGCTGCGGACTTTTGGTCATAATCCTTATCAAAATCGGATATAGATAATAATACACTTTCAAGATTGGTCTCATCGAACAAAATGGAATTATCCTTATCGAATCCATATTTTTCAGCTACTGTTTTATGAATAATAGGTACTTTATTAAATCCAAGTATAAGCATTCTTACGCCTGATGTCACAAATGACATATAGTGCTTGTGGTCTTCTTCAAGGGGGTTTATCAAAACAAGTATATATTTACTTTCTGTAATTTCTGTAAAAAGATTATTAAATGAAACATAGCCTTTTTTTATGACATATTTTTGTAAATAGAAATATCTTAATATTTTATATTTTATCTTTTGGGATATGCCGCCTACAAATGGGAGCAATTTGCAATAAACCGCAAAAATGGCTATATAATATTTTATTTTTGCTCGCATTTTTTCTATAATTGATTTATTTACATATCGTGCGCCATAAAGATATATTTTTGGTATGTCCATAATATTTTTAAGTGAAATTCTTTGCAACGCATTGGCAAGCATATTTTCATCAAATGCCCCTCCAATACAAACGAGATTATTTTTACATCTTTTTATTGCAGAACTATTCTCACTAAAAAAAATGGGAGTTAATGACTTAATATTGTAATTATTTTTTTGAAAATCTGAAAGACAAAACAACCGTCCTTCAGCTTCAAATTGAAAATCTTTAAAACGGTCTATAAAACTTGTAGTATGGTAAATTCCAAGAACACCATACTTTGAAGCCGGTATAAACTCAAGATATTGGATAATATTATGTACCCCCCCACCCGCATTAAATGTGAATTCCATACTGTAGAAAAAAACAAAATCATATTCAATAATATTTGATGCGCTGAGAAGTGATTTTATATCGGAGAATTCATAACCGTACAAATTTATTGGATCGGGGTATAAACAGAAAGCATTGTCATAAAGTAATACGTTTTGTATATAAATATCTATACTATAATTTAAGTCAGAGAAATATTTTACAATTCCAGGCAACCCGTCAGTGTGATATGGATTTGGCTCTATTAAAAGTATTTTTTTCATAGAAATATTAATAATGGTATTTCAGTAGGAGAGAAAAATATATATTGAATTGCGAAGAATATTCATTCGCAGGCGAAAACCATTCGTTTCTAAAAACAAGATCACTGTTTGTTGATAAATTGCGGGTAATCCAAAAAAATTTAGATAAGCCAATGTCAAGATATGTATTCTGTGCAGATTCGGTCTTCGGTACATTCAAGCTATCGTAAAACCAAAAATAGTCAAGATCGGGATTCCTTCGCTGAACAAAAATATAACCGTATCCTCTTGGATATATTAGTCTAAATTCAAGATATTGGCTGTTTCCACCAGTACCTATTCCTGGTCCAAGCCACTGTCCCCTGTTGGTATGTCCCTGGGCGATAATATGATGAGCGTAAAAAGTTGTAGGCCAACCTCCGGGAATTAAATAATCCGGCGTTGCATCTGCTTTGCTTATTTCAAATAATATCTCGCCATAAAGTGAATTTAAAAATTTTAGGGATTTCTTTACCCCAAATGTATAAGCCTCAGTATGAAAAGGATATATAAGAGGATTATCAGGACTAAAATCGTTACGTCCCCACTCAAAATAAACATTAACTTCCACAATTGGTAGAAGATAATCAACTATTATTGATGCTCGCTGATCACTATCGTCGCTACCGGCGGAATCATCCATAAAAGGCCACAGCAGGGTAAATACCGATCCATAATTCATCTCATTCCATTTTGAAAGCATAATCCGGTTGAAGCCAACGGTAAGCCCTTTGAAAATAGAGGGGAAACTGTATGCTACGGCAATTCCTGTAATAAGGTTATGATCATTGGAATCGTTATTATCAAACCAGTCTGACTCTGAAAGATAACCCCACCATGTGCGAAATTCAATGTCTCCAATATGCCATCCAAGACGCGGTATTACCATTGCTTGCCGCCGTAAGCCAATATCAAGTTTGGGATATGAAGCGGCGTTATTTGAATGGATAATCGGGTTAAGCTGCGCCGGTCCCAGCCAAATTGCCTGAGTGCCAAAGCCGATGGTTAATGTTTTCCATGCATAGCGGATTTCCGAATCGCCCAAGTCCCAATCAAAGAAAGGCTTATCGCCGAAACGCTGCGGCGCGTCAATGCCCCATACTCCGTAGTAACCGTACTTTTCACCCTTATCCAAAAAGTCCGGCCCTGAATAAGCGGGCTGTATAAAATCAAACGCCGCGTTTTGCGAGAACGCGAGATGCGGCAAGATGGTCAGTTCGACGCCGTAGCCTTCGAAACGGGCGCCGCCCTTGAGCAGCGCGTTAAAGCCGCGTCCCTGCCACAGTACGCCGTCGTTTTGGCCGTAGGGGGCGGCGGTGTTGCCCGACATGAACAGTTCGGGGCCGTAAGCGCGCAGGCGGAAATCGCCGAATAGAGAATGCCATGCGCCGAGGTTGTTGCCCTGCCACGGATGTTCGGCCGCCGCCTCAACGATCCACACCGAATCTGAAAGGGTGCGGTAGTTCAGGGCGGGGCGTTCGGTTAATCCCTGCAAAGAGAGAAAATCGTAATAATCTTCTTCCGCGGATTTGAGGGCTTCCTGGGCGGGGAGGATACCGGGGAGCAAAAGACAGAATAGCAGTATTATTCTAGAACAACCCATGTTCCACCGCGGTCTGCGCCTTCTCTATTTATTCGATTGCTTTTTTTTAGTTTATCAATATAGTATTTTGCCAGATCATTGGAAATATCAATTTTTTTTGCTATGTTTGCGCGTGAAATGGAACCATCTGATTTTAATATTTCGATAATTTTATTTTCAATTTCACTGGTTCGCTCTTTTTTATTTTTTCTGGTAGTTTCTGGTAGTTTCTGGTAGTTTCTGGTAGTTTCTGGTAGTTTTTGATTTAGTTTCTGGTTTAATGTGAAAGTAATTTTTGTCTTGTCAACAGAAGTCTCAAAAAAAACTTTCCCGCTGGAAAATTCTTTCCAGTATAACATTTTATCAATTCCATATCCGGCGCTTTCACATAACTTTGCGCAGCGGAATAATTTTGCCAGAACCGGATTTCTGGGTAAAGAAACATCCTCCTTCATCAGTTCTTTTATTGGTCTGGGTAAAGAACCGGGATTTTCAAATTCAATTCTATTGGTAAATACCCGTATTCGCGGCTTCATTGGGCTGAAGTAATCGCTGTGTATCAATAAATTTACCAGCCCTTCTCTTAATGCTTCCGCCTGTTTATTGTCTTCTTTACCGATACCCATGTTTCCGATGTGCAATGGATTGTCCGCATAAATTTGCAGCCTTTGAAACAAAACAAAATAGTATTCCCAAAGATTTTCATGTTCCTGCATACGGAATGTGTATCTGGGTTCGGCTTTTGCATAATCTGTTCCCGGTATTTCCAAATAGTCAATTCTAAAGTCGGGGAATTTATCCTGAATGTCCTCATTCTTTCCCAGAAACAATAAACCGCCGTATGTTAATTTTTCGCCCTTTGTTATCTGCAATTTTTGACAGAAATCCCTGTCTGCCAATGAATTATATTTAAGTTCCGGGAAAATGCGTTTTAAATACTCACGAAAACTCTTAAATGACCTTCTGTTTAAAGACTTTATGGATGTATCAGGGGCAGCCTTGCCGGACATTGTCCCAAATGACTGATCTCTGTATAATGCGTTTATCTCCTGTTCAGAGGCACGCTGATCCCCGCTTGCGGTTCTGATAAATGTATT